>Ga0210057_1002300_pt1 | contig 27543 bp, 39 predicted proteins | sample CryGeyCG2114_010_2_FD_183968 | JGI IMG/M metagenome (GOLD analysis project Ga0210057, IMG submission 183968) | Groundwater microbial communities from aquifer - Crystal Geyser CG10_big_fil_rev_8/21/14_0.10 (SPAdes) (version 2) | ecosystem: Environmental > Aquatic > Deep subsurface > Groundwater ...
TTGAAAACATTGAAGAAAGGATTTTTAAAATTATCAAATCGAAGCCCGGTCTTTCTGAAAATGCTTACATGGGACTAGTTATGAAAGAATTCAAGGGTAAAATATCTGGTAAGGAAGCGAGGGAGATTATTGGGAAGTTGTTGAAGTAGAGTATAACAAATATTAAATATCTATAAAATGAAATTTTCCTTATGGAGCTTTTCCCAGATTATTTCTTTGAAGAGATTGAAAAACCAGAGATAGAGTTTGAGGATTTTTCCCGAGAGGGATTGGGGTATGTGTTTCCTAGACGGGTTTATTTCCTTAATAGGAATGATTCCCCTGAAGAACAAGTGAAATCTTTTTTGCACGAACTTTACCATCTTCATCCCAAGTTTGTATCTTATACGGGAGGGCTATGGCAAGAAACTATTGACAGAGACGAAGAAAGGGAATCTAAAATTGAAGCGATGGCCATTGAGATATTTGAAACGCGATCAGATATAGTGGAAATCGTAAGAACGAAACTACAAAATGCGAAGTAATTTATGCAAGCCAACAAAATTTTTAAACATCTTTCTCTTAAGCAATAAAAAGAGACGATGGAACTCCCCTATTATCCTCAGGAAACTAAAGATACTTGTGCTGCTGCATCGTTGAAAATGATGCTTGAGCCTTTAGGCATAAAAAAATCAGAGCGTTCTTTGGCAAAGGCGTTAAGTACGAACAAGAAATCTGGTGTTAGAGTTGGAGAAATTATTAGTCTTGTTGAGAAGTTAAAATTGCGTTATGTTGTTTTTAGAAATTCGACCCTGCAAGATGTTGAAACTAGATTAAATCTTGGATTTAACGTAATTGTCGGATATAGGCACCCTGGAAAAATTGGGCATTATGCAGTTCTTGTTAAAACTGATGAAGATTATGTTTATTTGCAAGATCCAAATCCTTTAACGAAACCTGTTGTGAGGTACTCTAAGAAATATTTTCTTTCTCTCTGGAAAAGAGGATTTAGGTATGATAAAGACTGTCGATGGTTTATTGGAATAAAATAATTTATTTTTCAAAACCCCAAAATTAATAAATAACTTTATCTTTAATGGAAAATGAGCATTCACAAAAATGTGGTGGTGGCCGTTTTTCTTTTTTCGGTTTTGCTCGTTGGGGGAGCGTACATCTATCATATTATTGAAGGCTGGAAGTACCTTGATTCCCTGTATTTTGTTGTGATGACTGCGACGACTGTCGGCTATGGTGACTTTGTCCCTAAAACAGATGCGGGAAAGATTTTTACAATGTTTTTCTCCTTTTTGGGGGTGGTCTTTGCATTTTATCTCATTTCGATTAGCGGAAGAGCCTTGTTTGCAGAACATCTTGGGAAAAAAGTTTCTGAGATAAAGCGTGATGTGAGAGAAGATGTGAAAGAAGATGTCGAGAGAGATGTCAAAAGAGACGTTCGAAGAGAGGTTGTAAAGTCTGAAAAAAAGAAGAAAAGATAATTTAATAAATCTGATTTTCTCTGTCTGGTTATGCAAAGGACTTATGTTGTTGATTTGAAGCCTGGAAAGGAATTTTTAGTCAAAGGATGGGTTCATGAGATTAGGGACATGGCCAAAATGAAGTTTCTTATTCTTCGAGATGTTTCGGGATTGGTTCAATGTATTGTGAAAACCCAAGAACTTTTAGGGAAGCTTTCAAATCTGTCTTTAGAAAGTGTTGTCGAAATTACTGGTTTGGTAAAGAAAGCGAATGTGAAGGCAGAATTTGTTAGGAATGATATTGAGATTGAAGTCTCTGATTTGAAGGTTACAAATCCTGCGGAAAACTTGCCTATCCATGTCAACGAAAAAACCACTAAGACAGAACTACCACAAAGGCTGGACAACCGGTCTCTTGATTTGAGGAAACCTCGCGTTAAATCCATTTTTAAAATTCAGTCAACAATCATAAACGCTTTTAGAGAGTTTTTTTACAAAAGAGGTTTCATAGAAATTCAGCCTCCAGGAATTATCGCAACATCTACAGAAGGAGGAACGGATTTGTTTGAGGTAAATTATTTTGGAAAGAAAGCCTATCTTGCCCAAAGTCCTCAGTTGTATAAACAGCTTGCCGCGATTTCTCTCGAGAAAGTTTTTTCCACGAGTGCTGTCTGGAGAGCAGAGAAACATGATACGAGTAAGCACATAAATGAGATAAGACAGATGGATATTGAAGTCGCCTTTGCTGACGACAAAGAGATTATGAAATATCTTGAAGATGCTGTTAAATTTATTGTTGAAAAAATAATTTCTGATTGTCAATTTGAATTGGATATTCTTGATCTCGATGTTAAAGTTCCCTCTGTAAAATATCTAACTTACAAAAAAGCTGTCGAAACTCTTAATGTACATGGATTTAAAATGAAACAGGGTGATGATTTTGAGCCTGAAGCTGAAAGGAAACTTTGTGAAATTTTTCCTAACACTTTAATTTTTACTTATGAATGGCCTATTGAAATGAAACCTTTTTACATTTGGCCTAAGAATCCTGAAGAGAAAGTTTCTGGAGGATTTGATGCTTTGTTCGGAGGAGTTGAAATTAGTTCTGGTGGACAGAGAGTTCACGTTCCTGATACTTTGATTGGTCAGTTGAAATCAAAGAAATTGAAGCCAGAAGATTTCAAATGGTATGTTGATGCTTTCAGATACGGGGCTCCTATGCACGCTGGTTGGAGTATTGGGCTTGAGAGACTGACAAAAGCTATTTTGAATTTGGATAATATTCGCGAGGCTACATTATTTTCAAGAGATAGAAAGAGGTTGACTCCTTAGGATGATTAAGAAGAAAAGTGAAAATAAATTCATAATTACCAGAATGGGGAATGACGGGTTTAGGTATAAAATTGAAATAAAAAAAGAAGAGTCTTTTAGAAGAATGTTCATTGACTTTATGGGGGATTTAGGTTTTAGTAAAGATTATGCTTCTTCCGGAGCAGCTTGGGAACATTTAGATAATATCTTTATCGGACCAGTAAATTCTATTAGGGATTTTTGTGTAAATTTTAACAATAAGGATTTTGATGTAGATGTTTTTTTGGGGGATAAAAAAGTGATTCTTTCTGTTAGAACTAAGAAGAGAGCGAAATTAATTAAAATACTTGAAAAATATTCTAAGTGGGTAAAACCAAAGAAATTCCCAAAACCTAAAAAAGTTACTAAACAAAAACCAAACAAGCTTAAAAAATGACAAAATACATTTCAATTCAGGATGCGATGAAACAAGCAGGGTCGAAGGCAGGCGCGCCGGTAGCCGTGCGCGGGTGGATTTATCGAGAGAGGGGAAGTAAGGAGTTGCGTTTTCTTGTTTTGAGAGATTCTACAAACATTATTCAATGCGTCTTGAAACGTGAAAAGTTTGAAAAGCAGTGGGATGAAATTGGAAAATTGCAGATTGAGGCAAGTGTTGAAATTGAAGGTGTGATTAAGAAGGACGAGCGTGCTCCGACGGGATTTGAAATTGAGGTGGACAAAATAAACATCGTTGGTGTTAGTAGCGAGTTTCCAATTAACAAAGATTTGAACGAGGAGCTTCTTGGAGACAGAAGGCATCTTTGGTTGCGTTCTAGAAAGATGACTGCAATTATGAAGATAAGAAGCAGTTACATCCAGGCACGAGACGAGTTTTTCAGAAAAGAAGGATTTTTTAGGTTTGATGCACCGATTTTACAACCGACTCAATCAGAAGGAGGGAGTACTGTTTTTGGTGTAGATTATTATGGGAAAAAGGTTTACCTTGCACAGACATGGCAACTTTATGGGGAGGCCGCGATTTTTGCTTTGGAAAAAGTTTACAACATGGGACCAACGTTCAGAGCAGAGAATTCAAAGACGAGTAGACATCTTTCCGAGTTTTGGATGGCAGAGACAGAAGTTGCGTGGTGGCATCTTGATGAGATAACGGAGTTTGCTAAAAAGGAAATAAAATATTGTGTAGAGAAAGTTGCTGAAGAGTGTGCTGAAGAATTGAAAATTCTAGGACAAGACCCAAAAAAACTTCTTGAGATTGTTAAGAAAAAGTGGCCGACGATAAAATACAGGGAGGCATTGAAAATTCTTGCAGATAAAGATAAAATGAAAGTTAAGTTTGGAAAAGATTTGAGGACGATTGAAGAGCAGACGCTGATGCAACATTTCGATACTCCTGTTGTCGTGACACACTATCCTCGGGAAGTTATGGCTTTCTACAAACCTCAGGATCCTAAGAACAAAGATGAGGCGTTGTGTTTTGACATGTTGGCTCCCAAGTGCGGTTTGGAAATTGTAGGAGGAAGCGAAAGAAGTCTTAATATAAAAGAGATGTCTGAAAATTTGAAAAGAGACGGAGAAAACCCCGAAGATTATGGGTTTTATTTTGATTTGAGAAAATATGGCTCCGTTCCCCACTCTGGTTATGGAGTTGGAGTTGAGAGAGTCTTGCAGTGGATTTGTGGTTTGGAAAGCATCAAAGATGCCATTCCTTTCCCAAGAACTGCCTTGAGATGGAAACCTTAGCAGGTCTCTTTTCTACTTCAATTAAAATCGTGTTTTGTTTCATAGTTAATTACTCTGAGGATGGGAAGTTAGAGTACTTGTTTTGCCATTTTTAAAACGTGAATTAGCGACGCTAAACTATTTGTTTTTTATGTATTGTTTTTTGGCCCAGTTGTACCTATCAAAAAGGGCATAAAAAGGTTTAAAAATTCTGAAAATACAGGACTTTATTCTAAATTTGGAGGTTTTACAAATGTCTGAAGATTACGAAGATGAAGAAATGGACGAAACTGAAGAGTCTGACGATGAAGAAATGGACGATGACTCTGAAGACGTAGAAGAAGATACGGATGATGTAGACGATTCTTCTGACGACGACAGCGACTGGTAAGTGGTCGTTGATAATTTTATTTTTTGTTTTTAATTTGATGGTTGGATTTTGAAAAATTTTTAAGTGTGAGAATCATTTTTTTTCGAACACAAAAGTTCCGAAAAGATAATTCTTCGGAAAAATTCTGATTGCAAGTTCTAAGTCTATGAATTTTTTTAGAATACTTTTTGATATCAGTTTAATATATTTTAATTTTCCAAAATCAAAAACTATTCCTTCTTCATTTTTTAATTTAAATCCTTTTGATTCAAATTTTTTTACCAGCGTTTCATAATCCCACTCTGTTAAATGTTCGGATACAGGATTTGGTTTGTGAATTTTCAGAAAAACTTGAAATTTAATGATATTTGTGGTATTCAGAAAAGGATAAGTGATTACTAGATACCCTTTTTTCTTCAAAACTTTATGAAATTATCTTATGACTCTTTCCGGATTTAATACATGCTCCAAGGTTTCTACACAAACAATTTTGTCAAACGAATTTCTCTTAAATTCAAGTTTTTCTAAATTCATTTTTTTAAAAACTAAATTATTTGGTGCTTTTTTCTTCACTTTCTGAAAAGCGCTTTTTGAAATGTCTATTGCGTAGATCTTTTTGCATTTCTTCGCAATTTTTAGAGCTAAATCTCCTTTCCCGCATCCTGCTTCTAGAATAATCTCTTCTTTTTTTGGATTTAGAAATTTAATTGCAGAAGCGTGTCTCTCTTGATGATAAATCTTACTTAAGTTAACTTTGTGTATTCTGTAGCCTTTTTTATAACCTCCTTTTTTCCATTTGCTTTCATAATATTCTTCTAAATCTTTGTTTTTATTAAAAATTAATTTTTCTTTTCCAATAATTCCTCCCTGATCTACTTTTTTCATAAAAGTATTTGGATTTTATTCCTTATAAAAATAATTGATTTGTAACTCCTTTCGCAATCCTTAAAAACCCTGGCCAATTTTTCCTTAAATGCGAATAAACGGAATAGAGCTTAAGTGGTTAGGGCATTCTGGTTTTTTGATAAAGAATGAGAAAACTATTTACATTGATCCTTATAATATCAAAGATGGCCTGGAAAAAGCAGATATCATTCTCATAACCCATAGCCACTACGACCATTGCAGTTTCGCCGATCTTGATAAGATTGTCAAAGAAGGTACGAGGATAATCACTACACCTGATTGTCAAAGCAAGATTGCAAAGTTCAAGGTGCCCATCAAGATTGAGCTCATGGAACCTGAACAAGAACTTGAATTTGGTGATGTAAAAATTTATGCTCTGCCAGCATATAATAAAGAAACCCATTTCCATTCCAAAGAAGAGGGGTGGGTCGGTTATGTTGTTAAAATAGAAAATGTTGTAATCTATCATGCAGGGGACACTGACGTAATCCCTGAAATGCAAAAACTTACAGGGTATAAACAGCAAGATAAAGAGTTTATTGCATTGCTTCCTGTCGGAGGAAGATTCACAATGTCTGCAGAAGAGGCCGCAGAGGCCGCAAAAATGATAAAACCGACTTTGGCAATTCCGATGCACTGGGGGAGCATTGTTGGCAGTGAGGAAGATGCAAAAGAATTTGTTCAGTTGTGCAAAGAGCAGGGAATAAGGGCCGAAATTTTGGAAAAAGAATGATTGTAGTGTAATGAGATAATTCTTAAAAACCTAAGAGGGTTAGATTTTTCATGGATAATGTTGATAGTGTGCGTGAAAGAATTATGAAAGAAAGGAGAAGACAGGACGATTCTCTGGCGATTATATTATCTTCTTTAGGTTCTGGTGTGGAGAGGAGACTTAAATCAAATCTCGCCAAAGTGTTACATCAAGAAGAATATCCCAAGGACGAAGAAGGAAATAACGCTGAAACTCACGATGCTGTTAAAGATTTATATTTTACAAACAGACAGGGCGATTTAACACAAACTTTCTATGATTCTTGGATGCGCTATGTTTCGCATTTGATGTTGGAGCCTGTCGGCATGAATGGAAATGACTATCTTCTTGACCACCGGACTTTATCTGAACTTGCAAGGAGTTCTGTTAGAGAAGGAATAATTCCTCAAGAACATTATGACTATCTCATGACTTTCCGTGAGAAAATATTAAAAATTGACTCATAGTTGTTTTTCTCGTCGTTAAACTCATCGTTCTAAAAAAGTATTTTAAAAAATTCCATTTCAAAGCATCCTCTGGATAAACATAATATTTTTAAAGAAAGAAATAGTTAATACTTTATTATATTAATTGATGGCAGTCAATTAAAATAACTTACATGCATGTGAGTGCTTATTCTTCTTAATTAGTTGGAAGACCCTCAACTATATAAATGTTTCCCAAAAAGGAGATTTATCGAGGGACTTTTGGCAAACCCATAGAGATGAAAGGAGGTAAATAAAAACGAGATGGTTTTAGATTTTGCAAAAGAAGCTGTTCAGAATGCATCAACACATAGCATTAACTTTGATGACTTGAAGGCTGGAAAAGCTAACATTAAAGTTTTTGGTGCTGGTGGATGCGGTGCGAACATGGTTACCTGGCTTTTCAATAAAGGAATTACAGGTGCTACTGTTTATGCTGCAAACACTGACGCACTTCACCTTAGTGTTACCAAGGCTGATGAGAAGATTCTTATTGGTAAGGAACTCACGAGAGGTCTTGGTGCTGGTGGAAAGCCACAAGTTGGAAGAGAGGCCGCAAAGGAAGCTTTGACTGAGTTGAAAAAAGCAGTTAGTGGAGCAGATATGGTTTTTGTCCTAACCGGAATGGGTGGAGGAACAGGAACTGGTGCTGCACCTGTTATTGCTCAATTGGCTAAGGAAACAGGAGCTGTTGTTATTGGCGTTGTCACAATGCCTTTTGAATCTGAAAGAGCAAGAATTGACAAGGCTGAATTTGGACTTCAGGAACTTAGAGAAGTCACAGATACTTGTATAGTTCTTGACAACAATAGACTTGTAGATATTGCAGGACAACTCCCTATCGAGCAGGCTTTCGCTGTTGCTAACGAGTTAATCAGTACAATGATTAAGGGAATTGTTGAAACAATTACTCTTCCTAGTTTGATTAACCTTGACTACGCAGACGTTTCAGCTATTATGAAAAACGGCGGTGTTGCTGTTATTGGAATTGGAGAAGCAGATACCCAAGATCGTGTAAACGAAGCCGTTAAGCAAGCACTCACACATCCTCTACTTGACGTGGATTACAGAGGTGCTACTGGCGCTTTGATACACATCACTTGCGGACCTGACTTAAAACTTGAAGAATTCGACAACATCGGAAGAATTGTTTCCGAAAACCTGAGTCCCGAGTCCAATGTAATTATTGGAGCAAGAATCAGTAAAGAATTCCAGGGTAAGGTGCGAGTCATTACAATTATGACTGGTGTCAACTCTCCATATGTCTTAGGAAAGCAAATTGAGGAGCGTTCACAGCCTCTTTCAAGAGAAATGTCAGACCTTGGGATTAAGGTTTGGAGGTAACGCGAAACTGCAGAAATAGTAGTTTAATTTTTTATTTTAACTGCCCTCGGGAAACCGGGGGCGTTTCTTATTTTATTTGTTTTTAACGAAGTTTTTTGCTTGTCTGTACAGAGTGGTGTTTTTGTTACTTTTATGTTAATTCTTTAGGAGTAACAAAATAGAAAAGTTTATAAAGTTCATTTTTATCAATTGAATATGGGAAAATCACTTGATGCAAGAACTCAAAATGAGTCTTTGGTTGTAGATGAGGATATTGTTCGGAGAACAGCTTTGAACAGAGAGAGAACTCCTGTTTCACGAGATGTCACAGTTTATGGCGAAGCAACTCAGACTTTAAACCCTTTGACGGGTGAAACTTATGATTTTAGAAACGTGCCTTTGCCTTATGATGCCTCTTTGCTTTTTCAGCTTTATGAAGAGCAAGTTAATGCAGAACATCAAGCAACAAGCACTGTTAATCCAATAACAGGCAGAGATTATTCTCAAGAAGTTGAGAAGGCAGAATTAAGCGGAGAGTTAGGTTCTGTTAGATTTGTTGGTCATGATAAGGTTAGTTATTTATCGGTTAGGAAGATAATTTTCAATTCTTTAGATTTTGTACCAACACCAACAACAGAAGCATTTGAATTGCAAAGAGCTTTGGGAAGAATGGATGTTAGAGATGGAAAACTTGCAAGAGCTGATTATGATGCTTTCTCTGGCGCATTACACAGATATGCTGGCAGGGTTTCAGAAGCAGGATTGCCATTGGACGTGATCACAGATGCCGCAGGAGTTAATAACGCAGTAGCAAATCAAGAGAAAATTGATAGTTACTCAATCGCAAAGGAATTAAATTTTGTTAATGAAAGCTATAAAGGAGACTTTATGCAGAAGATGTTTGAACCTTATTTTAAACAAGAAAAATATTATATAAAATTCAAGCATTAAATTTCTTCAAGGGTTTCATTCTTTTCTCTCCAAATTTGTTGAAGTAAAGAATGTTATCCATGTCGATAGGTTCTTTCCTCGTTCTCTTTTTTTCATATTCAAACCCTACTGGAAAAATAGCTTCAACATCAACATCTCCAGGAATTGATAAGTGTCTCTTTATTTGGCTTTCTACAAAATACCCTATCCAACAAGTTGAAAGTCCAAATTCCTGGATTTTTAGTAAGAAGTTTTCAATTGCCGCGCCGGCCTGTTGCCTTGCGTAAACGGCTCCTTGTTCTTTTCCATAAGCATTAAGAGTCCTTCCTGTTTTCGAACAAACGACAACGACATAATGTGCTTCTGAAATAAAATCCTGTTGACATGACTTTGCAATTTTTTCAATTTTTTCTTTGTCATCCACCAGAATAAATTTTAAGCTAAAATTTCCGCCGGCCATTGGCGCATATCTTGCAGAATCAATTGCTTCGATAATGTCTCTCCAGTCTGGTTTTTTGCTCGAGAATTTTCTAACACTTGCTCTAGATTTTATTGCCTTGTCTAGGTTCATGATTTAGTGAAGGTGAAGATGTTTATAAAATTATTCAAAACCAATAACTCCTCCGCCTAAAACCTTTCTTCCTCGGTAAAGAACTATTGCTTGACCTTCGCTTACGCCAGTTATGGCCTCCTTGAGGAAAACTTCATATCTTTTCTTTGTTGGATTGTATTTGACTGTTGAAGGTAGAAGTTCTCCGACTTGTCTGATTCTTGCCCTGACTGAAATTTGTTGTTTATTTTTGATAGCAGATAATTTTTTACTGTTAACTAATGAAATATTATGAGCTTGACTATTGGTTGCTGGTTTTTTATTATATTTAACTACTTTATTATTGACTTTTAGTTGATTCATTTTGTCTTTAGTATCCTTATCAATCCAATGGACATCTCTCATTACAATTTCTTTTCTATACAAAAGCGGATGGCCTTCGGGTGCTGCGACTATTTCATTTTTCGTTACGTCTTTTCGTGCGACATACCAACGCTTAACATGTTTTTTATCTTTTGAGTTTTTTTCCAAGTGAATTCCATACCTTGGGCCCAGACGTTGTCCAATAGTGTAATAGTAAATTCCATCGTGTTGGCCAATAGTGTTTCCTTCAGGATCTAGGATTTTTCCTTTTTTTGGTTTTATTTTTATTTGTAAAAACTCTTTGAGGTTAATCTTGCCAACAAAACAAATTCCCACGGTGGATTTTCTGTTCCAATTGAGCAGCCCATTCTTTTTAGCGATTTCACGCACTTGCGACTTCGTGTAATTGCCTATTGGAAAAAGTGTGCGTTCCAAATCTTTTTCAGAAATTCTGTAGAGAAAATAACTTTGGTCTTTATTTTCATCTTTCGCGCGAAGCATTTCAAATCCTTTTCCTGTTTTTTTCGTTCTTGCAAAATGTCCTGTAATAACGAATTCGCAGCCAAGTTTTTTTGCAGATTTCCAAAGCAAGGGAAATTTGACCTTTTGGTTGCAGTCAATATCAGGGTTTGGCGTGACCCCTTTTTTGTAAAGCTTGAACATTTCGTCAATAACTTCGTGCCTGTACTCTTTTTCAAAATCAAGAGTAATAAGAGGGATTTTTAACTTTGCAGCAACATCCATTGCAGAACGCCTATCATCTTTCCAAGAACATTCTCCAAATTCGTTCTTGGTGTCTGACCAATTCTTCATGAAAGCGCCGATAACTTCATAACCTTTTTCCTTCATCAAAAATGCTGCAACACTAGAATCTACTCCTCCTGACATTGCGACGAGAATTTTGGTTTTTTTATTTGTGTTTTGTGGTTTCATAAGTATATTCGATAATTTAGAATTATAAAGGTTTCCAGATTGTTATCCTTTTTTAGCCGGAAGCTTTTTCAGTTTAGACCATTCGTCTTTGTCCACTATATATCCCACACAATTTTCACTTCCGCATTTGCAAGGATGATCTTCATAATTATCGATATCGTAGCCATAATTGTAGGTTATTTCTTCACCTTTTTTTATGTCTCGCAAGGCAACAATCCAAATGCGTTTTCCATCTTCATTTTCTGCCTCACAATTAGGATTGCAAGAGTGGTTTATATTTTTTGCATGGTTCCAAGGAACGTTTCCATCAATGTCAAATTTTTTGTTTAATTCAAATATGTAAACTGCTCCGTGGTCCTTGTCTTTTTTGGATTTTTCAAGAACTTCATCTGCCCTTTTTTCGGATTCTTTTTTAGAAATTTTTTCCCCGACGTATTCTATAACTTCTGTTCCTTTCTGAATGTCTTTTGTTGCAAAGGCCCCATTGTTATGTATGCCTGATTTTCTTATTTCGATGTATTCTGGTTTTTGATTTTCCATTTTAACATTCACTCTATAAGATAAATATTTATAAGCGTTTGCTGTTTTTGTTTTCGATGGTTGAAGACGATATAGCTTTGTTAAAACAATACCAGAAAGAGATTATCCTGCTATCTCAGTCTGTCGCCCTATTACACTGGGATCTTGAATGCTATATGCCTAAAGAAGGATCTGAATCTAGGGCTGAGCAGATAGCTCTTTTGAGTAGACTTGTACATGAAAAAATGATTTCTGAAGAACTATCTAGTGTTCTTGAAAGACTTCGTAAGAGGGATTTGCAGGGGGATGATGGAGTCATGGTTGAAAGGGTTTATCATGATGTGATGAAATCTAAAAAACTTCCTCCTGAGTTTGTTGAAGAACTTTCCAGAGTCACTTCTTTGGCATCTACAGCTTGGGAAAAAGCGAGAGAAGAAAATGATTTTAAGCTGTTTGAGCCTCATTTAAAGAAGATTGTCAAATTGAAAAGGAAAGAAGCAGGATATATCGGTCTTCCAGGGCATCCTTACAACAGTTTGTTGGACACTTATGAAGAAGGTATGACTGTTGAAGAATTGAAACCTAAACTTGAAAACATCAAAAAATGGATTCTTGAGTTATTATCAAAGATTAAAGATTCTGAATCTTATAAGAATCAGGAACTTGCTTTTCTTAAACAAGAATTTCCTCGACAAGCACAAATTGATTTAAATATAGATGTGATAAAAAGGATGGGTCTTGAAAATAAATTTTCGCGACTTGATTTATCTGTGCATCCTTTCACCACAAGAATCTCCCAAGGGGATGTAAGATTTACAACTGCCATCAGACAAGATCCTCTTTTTTCATTCTTATCTACTATTCATGAGGCAGGTCATGGTTTGTATGAGGCAGGGCTTCCTAAGGAAAATAAATTTACTTTTTTGGATGAAATTCCTAGTTTAGGAATTAATGAATCTCAATCTAGATTTTGGGAAATTATGGTTGCTCACGGAAAACCTTTCTGGAAGTTTTATTTGGATAGATTTAAAGAAAAAATTGAAATAGATAATTTTAATCAATGGTATAAAGAAGTAAATTTTGTGAAGCCCTCGCTGATACGCATAGAGTCTGATGAAATTCATTATCCTTTGCACATTATACTAAGATTCGAAATTGAAATGGGTTTGATTGATGGAACTATTCATGTAGAAGATTTACCTTCAATTTGGAATAAGAAAGTAGAAGAGTTAATTGGAATTACCCCTGAGAATAATAGAGAAGGAGTTTTGCAAGATGTCCATTGGTCGCAGGGATGTATTGGGTATTTTCCGACTTACACTTTGGGGAGTATTTATGCTGTACAGATATATAAAGCATTAAAAAGGAGATTCCCCGAGATTGAAGAAGATATAGAGAAAGGGGATTTTAATAAAATCATTTTTTGGCTTAGAGAGAACATACACAAGATAGGAAGAAAGAAGTTAACTAAAGAAATAATCAGAGATGTTTGTGGGGAAGATCTGAATCCTGAAGAATATCTCCTTTATCTTAACAAAAAGTATTCTGAAATTTACAATCTAACTTAGCGTATCGTAACCTTTATGTTTTTTTATCCAAACTGAAATTTTCTTGTTTCCTGAGGTGAAAGTTGTTTCATCCCACATTCGTCCGAATTCTTCGCTTAAGTTATATGCCGCTTCTCTGCAAAGGATGAAATAATTCTTTTCGGGAAGTTTTTTCTTTTTGTCTATAAAAAGAAAATAGTCTATACAGGCGATGGCTTTTCCTAGTTTCTTTTTGGTTTCAAAATCATAGTAATCTATTTTCTCAAGATTGTACCAATCTTCTCTCTTCCTGAGTTTTTCTAATTCAAAATCATCTATCTCGAACAAAACTCCGTTGAATTTTGAGTTTTTGGATTTTACGAGATTCAATATATCTGCAGATTTACCTTTTTTTTCAGAAATGTTGAAGATTCTTTTGTAGCCTTTGATGATTACAGGTGTTATTGTTTTGGAATGTTTTGAACTAGGATGAAATGATTTGTGGCTTATGAGGCTTCCGTAACCGATTAGCTTATGTTTTGACATGATTAAAACGTCCCGGGCAGGACTCGAACCTGCGACCTCACGGTTAACAGCCGCGCGCTCTGGCCAACTGAGCTACCAGGACTTTGTCCTTCGCTTTCTTTCAGAATGGAAATCAAAGATTTCCACTCGCTCACCCATGCTTGGTCAAGTGAGAGCTACCTGGACATACGAATGAGAAAAGAAAACTGTATTTAAAATTTGTTATTTATCACAATAATCCTTAAAAGGCTTGAGGATATCTGATTGTATGCCTGCAAAATTGCACTTGCCAAAAATCAGTCGTTTCAGCATAATCGACAAGTCTGGAAACACAAGCTATATGCAGATTCGTTATCCTCTTGATAAAAATTCAAGAAGTGCCGTTAACATTATCCTTGGGCATGATTTGTATCCTTCGTGCCTTAATCTTCCTGTGTCTTTAAATGGTTTAGACCCTATTGAAATTGTTGATGAAAGGCCTTTAAATGGGAGATTTGTAAATTTAGAAGGATTTGGATTGTATATCCCGCCTTCTGCGCCTCGTGACAAAAGATTTGGAGCTGTTGTCACAAAAGGTGTTTTAGAGTTTCGCGGAAAAAATTACGGAGGAGTTGAACTTCTAACCCGCGATTTTGTAGATCTTGAAAGTATGGGAAGAGAATTTGTTGAGACTTTTTCTCGTCTTGCTTTGTCTCATGGACCTGCTATCCTGTCAAGAGTTAGTTACGGAAGAGAATGGGGGCACTAAAATTATTCCTTCAAACCCAAATCATCTGGAGATTGGACTTGATGTTTCTCAAGGTAAGAATAAACATTTCCATGTTTTGAGCCACGGATTAGAGCATTGATGCCTTCTTGTGCGTTCTTTATGTTTTCAGGAGCTCCTATGATTCCAACAAAGTTATCCTTGAGTTCAAAAAAACATTGCGTTAGATGACTCAATGTTGAAAGGCTTTTTCCTGCCTTTCCTATTATTCTTGCCCGAATTCTTTCAAGATCTTTTCTTGGCGTGTAATCCTTTATATTTAAAATCTCAAACATAAAGTCATTTTGTTTAATCATTAAAGCAGTCTGAAAGGGGAAGCCGAAATCAAGCGCCTGAATAACTTTTTCTGCAATGTATTCATCTTCAGGATAGCCTTCTGTTGAAATATTTTCTTTGGCCACAGAAATTTTAACATTAAGAAGTTGCTCGAGTCTTTTCTTATTTTTCAGAATTCTTTGGTATCTTTCTATAATTAATTGAGTCATTTTGATTCAAAATTTGTCGCTTTCTTTTTTCAAATAACCTTTTTTTCTAAGCCAATCTACCTGGTTTGGTCTGTATTTGAAGAGAATATCGCCTTTTGTGTTGTCCAGTTCCCAAGGTTCAATTATAACAACATCCCCTGGTCGCAGCCAAAGAGCTCTCCTCAATCTTCCCGGAACTCTACAATTTCTTTGCTTTCCGTCGAGGCAATCTACAAGCATTTTGTTTCCTCCGTATCTTTGTTCGATCACTCCAAGAATTTCTTTCCCTCTTGGCAACTTTACACGCGTAACTTGTTGTTCACCTTGGCTGTTGCTATTGTGATTATTCTCTTCAGATTCTTCATTGATGTCTTTGAATTCTTCATCTTCCATAAAATTAGATATTTGGGAGTTTTATAAAGATATTGTTGAGAATATAAATTATTATAAAACTTGTTTATAGTTTTAAATTATGAAAGTTCAACAAATGGGAAAGGATTATTATTTGTTTTTTGACAGATCTGGCCAAAAAGTAAACTCTTTAACTAAAGAAAGGACTATTGTTGGTGGAGAAATGGATTCTTATTTGGGAGATGTTTTTGAAATTCCCTTATTTGATTCTCGATGGCATCCCCTAGAGAAAAAAGTCATATTCAAAAGGGAAAATAATGAGGGAGTTGAAGGTGTAGTGGCAAGATTTGAAAGAGATACGCTCACGGTCTTAATAGATGAGAGAGGATTTTCATATTGTTTAATTCATAATCATCTAACGGTGCCTTTAGAAAACTCTGAAGGATGTGTGAGAATAGTCTATGTGCCCGTTCCTTTCTATTCCTCACAACAAGACTAAAATGAACGGAATATCTTGCACTTTTCCTACAGCATTTTCTGACGCAATTCCCGCTTCCAAGGCGGCCTTCACGGATTTTTCTCCAACGATGTTGAATGTTGCGTCTTCTCTTATGTATGATTTGAAAATATCCGCGAGTTCTTCTTCAGAAACTTCTTTTCCCTCTTGGCCCTTGTAGAAATTTTCTTTTACATCTAGTTGTCTTATGACTTCTTCGTTAGGGAATTGCTCTTCGAATCTTTTTCCCAGCAAATCAGAATCACAGACCGCAACGACATCTCTATAACTCTTAATGACATTTACAAAGATACTCATAAAAATAAAAAATTAATTTGGCTTAAAAAGCTTTCTTTGCGCCAGCTTTGATTGCCTTTTCTGCGTTGTCTTTGGACATCATAGCACAAACAGTGGTTCCACATCCGTTTCCACACTTTCCTTTTGCCATGTATCCTCCACGAGCAGTCTGGGTAATCTCGGCGTTTTTAAGTTCAACACCTTTTTGCTTACACTTAACACAATATCCTGTTACCATAGATTATACCTCCTAAATCCTTAAGAAATTTTAATTTTTAAAGGTTTAGATTACTTGATTATAACTGTTCCAAGTCTTTTTGATTGCCAGTAAGTTCCATTTGGACCGTATATTGCAGGCATTTCATCGATTCTAAACCTGTCTTGGGACGGGACGAAATCTTTGTTCGGCCTTATGGAATAACCTATCAATCCCCTATATGTTAAGCTTCCGTCAGCGTTTATAATAGAATCTGTTATCTGACTTTCTAATCTGTCTATTTTAGTAATTTGTCCATTCGTCTTAATAGTATGGGATACTACTAAAGCATTTTCTAATGGAAAGTTTAATGCTTCTGTCTTTTGGGATCCACAGCCTATTAAAATGGTCGTTCCAAGAATCAAGGGAGTCAATATTTTTTTCATGGTATTTTTCCGAAATTAGAATTTATAAATCTTGGGAAGGATAATTAGATTTTGCTTTGCTTATCTTCTGAAAAGAATTATTATAAAACTCTTACTCTCGTGTCGCTGTCCCCGTTTCTTGATTAACCCAAAAAGGTTTTATTACTTCTCTTGGAATAATTTGGTGAATGTAATTCATAAATGGCCTATTTGAAACATATTTCTCTGCAAATTCATTTATTATATCTTCGTAAACTATTCCTTTTTTGCTATGGCCAAATCTTTTTCCTTCTTCTCCTGTAATAAGATTCGGAGTTGATACATGTATCAATTCGTGAGCAAGCACAAATTCGAGAGCGTCAAAAGGTACTGTTCCTAGGCCAATCACTTTTATCAATCTTCTCCTAAAGTCAGCCTCTCCATCAAGGTATTCTTCCATTTCATAAATGACAATGTATCCTTCTTTTACAGCCCAATCTACAAAATCTCTGTCGAGAGGATATTCTTCAAGTCTTTGCCTAAAAGTTTCTGAGCTGTTGAAATTCAATCTTTCTTTTTTATGGTAGAGGACATTTCTTTCTTGCAATTCTTCCAAAGATAATATTGTTGCCATTTTATAAATTAAATCTTGCTTCTTACACTGTGTTTGGCTCCGCAGGCAAGACAGTGGATGAAAGTTATTCTGTCTTCTCTAATCAGTTCCGTGTCGGGCTTTTTGCATTCATTGCATAGAACAAATTCATTGACATAATCTTCAATCTTTTGATTGATTTTTGAACTGGGGACTTTTATGTTCAGCACTAATCTGTCGCCTTCGATTTGTCCTGGTGCTGCAAGACTTCTAAGGAGGAATTTTTGGAAATGTTCAGGATTTCGTCTTATGTGCGAGGCTATTTGCGTGAAATTTGTGATTATTGTTTTCTTGCCTTCGAAGTGACCTTCAACTTTAGGAATTTCAAATCTTCCTCTTGAATCGGAAGTTTGTTTTATCTTCCCGTAAGCGTCTTCTAGCAGTTGTTCATAGTTTTCCATAGGATAAAGTCAAAGAAGGAGTTTATAAGTTTTTTTGATTTTGATAAGATTTATAAAAACGGTTTAGCTTTACTAATCATGTCTCTAAAAAATGCAGTAATCGGAATTGCGATAATTATACTAACAATCTCAGTGGTTATTTATGGGGTCCATACTTTTTACAAATCTCCTAGTTATGAAGATTATTGTGGAGAATATAGGACTCAGCAGGTTATTGAGAATGAACAGCAGTGTTCGGATGTTGGTGGTCAGTGGACTGCACAAGAGATAAAATGTATTACTGCCCCCTGTCCTCAAGGTTTTTGTGACAGAGATTATACTTGTAGACAAAATTATGAAGATGCAAATCAGGCATACTCTAAGACAGTTTTCTTAATTGCTCTTCCTGTGGGAATTGCGATAATCGCTCTTGGTGATCTCGCGTTTGGGCTTGAAGCTGTTGGGGCAGGACTCATGGGTGGCGGTGTTGGAGTTATACTTTGGGGCGTCATGAGTTTTTGGCAGTTTGCTGACGAATGGCTTAAATTTATGATGTCTTTGGTAGGTCTAATCGTTTTGATTTGGTTAGCATATTTCTTTAACCAAAGATTCGAGAAAGGAAAGTTGTTTAAAATTAAAGGGAGAAGAAAATAATGGCTAAAAAAAGTAACGATAAAAAGTTGAACATGCTTTTAGGTCTGGCTTTGATAATTGCAGCAATTGTTGGAATTGGAAAAATAATCGAGATATTGGTAATTCTTCTTGGAGTATACTTCATTTATCAAGGTTTGAAGAAATAACCATTTAAGTGTATTTTACCTTTAATGATTAATGGAAATTCATCCTAAATATCTAATTTTCCCTGGTCGTGGCTCAAAAATAATTCCTTCTTCAAGAAGTTTTTGAATTTCTTGATTTATAATTGCCGGGGAGAAATCTTTTAATTTTGAAATTAAATTTTCAAGCTCAATCCCTCCGCTTTCTTCTGCAGACTTAACAAGGTTCATAATCCTGTCTTTTATTGCCACAACTTCTTCTTTATCATTTGAACTGGGAGGCGCTGATGGCTGGTGCATTCTATTTTTCTCAGTTTCCAGTTTTCTAAGAAGAAGATATTTTGAATCAACTTCTTTGATTATTTCGGGAGAGACATAAATTTCGTTATTCCAGTATCTAAGGACTCCTATGACCACAACTGTTTGGCCTTGGGAAACTTCTTTGAATTTTTCAGAATCATCTCCAAATGTTTTTAGTTTTATTTGCCCGGAGCCGTCATCTAAAGTCAGGAAGAGATATTTTTTATCATCTCCACTTTCATATTTATCCACGATATTTCCTACAAGATTTACCCTCATTACTTTTTTATCGCCAAGTTCCAGGAACGAGAATCTCTCTCCGTTCATCACTGGTTTTCCTATGAGGACATCTCCTATCCTAAATTTGTATCCTGTGTTTCTTTTGTATTGATTTTCTTGTACCATTTTAAAAGTTTGAAATTAGACTTTTAATTGTTTTCTCTTTTAGAATACTATGGTCTATTTTTAACACTTTAAGTATTTTATCAAATTCTGCGTCAACTCTTTTTTGAAATTCTAAGCTTGTTGACCTTATTTTATCTTTTTTTAGGAAACCTTCTTGGATTGGGACCCTTATGAGATGGTCGTATGTTTTTAGATGTTGGATAACTAAACTTTCGAGTGCCTTGGAGCGACCAAATTTGCTAGTGTAATAACAATATCCGTCGAGAGCACTTCTATCACAGACAACAACTTCAAACTTTTCTTCAGCTTCTATCTCTTTGATAATTTGAGTAAGGATTATCCATATTTGAGATTTCTTGGTCGTGTCTTCTTTTATTGGAAGAGGACATTGTCTTGCGACTTCACTCATAATTCCTGCGTCGATTCCTCTTTTTTTCAAATTTGTCACAAGTTCGTGAGCGAGAGTTGTTTTTCCTGTTCCATGAGTACCTATGAATGCAATTTTCATTTCAACCGGTTCTAGAAAGGTAACCTTTCTTAGGCTCGTAGATGTCACCTTTTCTTTTTAATTCGCTGATGGCCTGTTCCAGTTCCAGTTCTCCTAGTTTGCCGTCGAGTTCTTTTTCAATTTCTTCGATAGGAATCATTTTACCGACTTTACTTTCAAGTTCAATCACTGCATGTAGAAGTGTGAGAACTTTGTTTCTTTGAGATGTTGTCTTTCCCAAACCTATTTTGTCAATGTCAAAAGTTTTAGATTCATAATCGTAACCTACTTGCATGAGGTAATATTTCATTATTTCTATTGCCCTAATTGCGTCTTCTAAATCGACAGTTTCGCTTAATCGCATTTTTGCAGATGCCTCTGACATTCTAATTAATGCCTGAAGTTGTCTTGCTGAAATTGGAATTGGTCTAAGTGCTGCTTCGGAAGAAACTTGCATGTTTCTTAAATCTACATAAAATTTTTTTATTTCTCTTACTGCGTCATCACTGAGAGCAGGTTTTATTCTCTGCTTTGCATAAGCCACATATTTTCTGAACAAATCTCGCGGGATTAACATATCCTCTCCAGAATTTTGGTGTGCTTCTAAGACATGTGTTGCAATCATTTCATCTTTCTTTTTATCAGGTAAATCTCTAAGGGGGAAAATAACATCGAAACGGTTAATCAATGTTGGGGGAAGATCGATTTGTTGTGCGATTGATTGGTAGGGGTCAAAACGGCCGAATTTAGGGTTTGCTGCAGCAAGAACAGAGGTTTCTGCTCTCAAGGTTGCTTGGACATTTGCTTTACTAATCGTCACGGATTGCTGTTCCATTGCTTCGTGCATGGCGCTTCGGTCACTAGGATCCATTTTTTCAAGCTCGTCAATACAGACAAGTCCTTTATTTGCAAGAACCATTGCTCCTGCTTCTAAAGACCATCCTTTAAGATATTCATCACGAACGACTGTTGCGGTAAGTCCTGCTCCAGAAGTGGATTTTCCTACAACATAACGGCCCTTTGGTGAAATTCCTGACATGAAAACTAATGTGGCGGATTTTGCAACTCCTGGGTCTCCGATAAGAAGAATGTGTAAATCTCCCCTACTCTTTTGGCCGTCCGCGTGAATCTTTTTTACTCCTCCGAAAAGTTGGAGGACAAGGGATTGTTTTATTTCATGGTGACCCCAAACGCTTGGAATGATACTTTTTGTTAGCTTGTCGAAAACTTTGGGGTCGTGTGAAAGTTCAAGGATTTGGGTTTCGTCTTCTTCGTTTATGTCAAGCTCTTCAAAAGTTTCTTCCATAGGTGTCACATTGTTTGCTTCAATTGCCAATTCAAAGCGAGTGGAAAGTCCTCCTGTGCTAAGGGGGACTGGAACTTCTTTTAGAACTCCGACAACTTTAACTCTACTTCCAGGTGTTGTTCTTTCTTCCATTTTGGGTTCAACAAGATCTTCCTTAAGGAAAACATTAATTCTTTTAGGCTGCTCCCCTCCTGACAAAGATTCAGGGGCCTCTTCAATCACAAGTCTTTGGGTGTCGACCATTTCTTTACTAAGGAGTTTGAAACCTCCGCGCCTACCACAAGAGCATCTGGAAGGTTCTCTGAATTTTTTCTCTATTTGTAAAACGCTTATGATTGTTCCACAGGAAGGGCATTCGAATTTTGCGTTAACGACTTGAGGTCTAACATCTGAGGCCTGTCTTACAATACCCTCCACCACAATTAGCTCGTTTAAATTTCTGGAACGAATGTTCCTGACTTTCATTTCCTGGGTTTTCGGGAGGTTGAAAAGTCTGACTCTGACGTTGTTAACGAGGCCTGTTTCCTCTATAGCAATCTCGACAAATCTGAGAACTTCCTCTGGATTTGTGAGTATTTCTTCAGCTAGTTTATTGGAAAATTCAGTTAATTTGGTGAAGTCTATGTAGATAACGCTCTTACTTTTCCTTAGAGAATCGCCTACTTCTTTTTTGTAGAAATCGAAAAAATTCTTTGCTTCAATAATCAATTCTTCTTGTTTTGGCCTGTTTTTTTTCGATCCTCTTTCAGCTTCCATGGTTATGGGACAGAGGGGTTGTTTTTATAATTTGTTGTGGGGAAATAGGTGTTTTTTGAAGAAACGGTTATTCTTGAGGGGCTACTTGATTAGTTCAACCATGTAATCGTACTTATGTTCTTGAATTATAGAGGAGGTTTCATAGTCTTTTACTATTTCAGAGAATTTCATTCTAATTTCTGTTATTATCTCGTCCAGCTCTTTCAAATTTCTGGCTATTACATTGATGATAAAGTCTTGCTTGCCCGTTGTTTTTGCTATGTACGTTATGTTTGGGTGACTTTTGATAAAGTTGAGGAATTTCGCTTCTTTTTCGTTCGTGAGATTGTGTAGTGTTAAACTGACGAATGAATAAATCTCGTACCCTATAACAGACGGATTTAAAACTGCGTGAAAGAAACGAATAACTTTAGTTTTTATCATTTTATTTATCCGGTACATGACGCTGTCTCGCGGGATTCCTGTTTTTCTGCTTATCGTTGCTACGTTTGCTCTTCCGTTCTCTTGCAATGTTTTGAGGATTTTTTTGTCCTTTTGGTCTAATTTTACGTTGCCTCCGTAACTAATTGTCTCCATATCCATATTATCTGTAATTATTTTATAAATCTTTCTTATTTTAAGGCATAAATAGCAGATAAGCTAATAAATAGTCTTTTTCGGTTATTTCTATGGAAAATGAAATAGAAATCATCGAAGATGTAAGACCCTGTTTTTTTAGGTCGGCGGTAGCTTGCGCGCCGTTTGATTGGGCTTACAGAAGAATAACAAATAATCCTCCTTGCAGTCTTGAAATGATTTCTCTAGAGAGAAACGTCCAACTTCGGATGTTAATGGGTTCTTCTCATGAAGTTTCGCGGGAAGGTAATTTGGTGAGGGAAGGTGTAATTTATTTCCCTAATGGGACTCCTAAGTTAGTATCTTACTCTCCTATCTTAAGAAGACCCGAAGAAGCTACAGAAGGCCATGATTTTGAAAGGGGCATTTGTTTAAGCGAATTTTATCCTTCTGAAAGCGAAATTGAAACCGCCCTAAAAAATTCTACAGACTTTCCTAGAGAAAGAACAGAAATTCTTACTCGTGATTTTGGTTCGAATTCTTTGACAAGATTTGCTTTTGGATTCTCAGCAGAGCCTTATGCGCAACTTTTAGAAAGTCGAGAGATTCATTCTCTATCCATAATTCCTTTTGATCCTCACACCGTGGATCTTCGTGGGGGGCGGCCTTTTGTAACTCAAGTTTATTTTGGCGGTCTATTCTACTACGAAGAGCAATCTTGTTTAGATGCCAGCGAAAATATATATCTCTCAGAAAACCAAAGAGTTAGGGGGATCAAATTATACAATACTGTCCCAGCAAGTAACTCTAATCCTACTGCGTATAAAGGTTAAGTTTACTTCTTATAATCTTTAATCACGGCCTTGACATTCTTAAGAAGCTGAGTCATGCTGAACTCAAGCTGTTGTTTGTTCTTTGTTCCTGTACAAACGAGTTTTCCATTACTGAAAAGAAGGAATGTTGCGTTTGGCTCTATAAGTTTGTAAACGAGACCAGGAAATTGCTCTGGCTCGTATTCTGTGTTTTCCATCTCAAGAGCAAGGAAGTTTAAATTAAGTTTAAGATTTATTGTGCCTGATGCGACGATATTCTGAACTGTTATTTTTGGTTTGATTGTAATATTAACATTAATTTTTTTTAATTGTTTTATCACTGCCTCAATAACTTTTTTGACTTGTGTAACGGATTTGGTTCCTGTGCAAACGAGATTTCCGGAGCTGAAGACCAGTACAGCCGATTTTGGTTCCTTGATTCTTAAAACAAGTCCGGGGAATGTTTCAGGATTGTATTCTGTATTTGGTTGAGTTCTTGCTAGCTTTGTTAAGGGAATTGGTTTTTCAAGAGAAGTTGTCGCAACGATATTCTGAATTTTGTAATCGCTTGTTTTTTGGGCCATTTTATAGAATTTAAGGGAAAAAAGGGTTTATAAAGGTTTATAAGGGTGGCGTCGGTGCTTTGGAATACAAATATTTTTTAAGTCACTTGAACACAATCTCCTATGCAATACAAGAGGATTTTAGGATTTTTTTTGCTCATCTTGTCGTTGCCTTTCATTATTTCTGGTTTTTCATTCAATTTTACTGGGGGTTTTGTTCAAGATTATTTTACTCACGTTTCGTTAAAAAATATTTTTGGTTTAATTTTTTTTATGTTGGGCTTTTTTTTAGTTGTTCAAAAAGAAAATCTTGAGTATCTTGTTATTCCTGTTGGGCTTGAAAAATGGCAGAATCCCAAGGCAAGAAGTGCTAGGCAAACAATTGAATCCGGACATGTTGACAGAGTTATAATCACAGGAGATGTTGAGGGGGAGAAAAGAAGGTACAAGGCCAATGACGAAGCCAATCCCAGTGTTTACGGTGCTATAAGGACTGCAGGCATAAAACCAAGTCATGTGAGGTTGTTAAAGGGGAAGGATAGTGAAGAGGATATTCTTTATCTTGGTCAAATGGTTCATTCAGGAGACACTATTTATTTTGACACTTTCCCCTTGCATTTTAAAGAATATCAAACCCTGGTCAAGAAAGCGCAGAGAGATGGAAAATTTCCCAAAAATGTTTCATTAAGAAATGCAAAAATTCCTCAGGGGAAAACAGAAGTTGCCTATGGCTTGATGGGTTGGATGGAAGAAGTTTTCAAGAGAAGACCTCTTTCTTACAAAAGTGAAAGGGAAAATTCCTTTTTAGATGGCGTGAAGGGAGTTGTGAAAAAATTCATTGGTGCTTAATTCTTCTTCTCGACCTTTCCGACTCTTCTTTTTAATGAATTGATTTCTGCTTCGTCTTCGATATCAAAAATCCATTCTAGTAATCTTAGCGAGAGAAATATAACTATAAATGTTGCTATAAATCCTCCTACTGAAAGGCGTTGTATTTGGCTTAAGTCTAAATCAAAGTAAACTCCGTGAACAATCGTTGCTGCTGAAGCCATTATCGAGAAGATTAACGTTGCAATGAGTTTTTTCTTTGTTGATATTTTCATCTTATTCACCCGTACATGAAATTTCTTTTTTGGCCTTCATAATCTTTTTTGACTTCATCAAGCGTTGTGGTGTCTTTCTCTGACTTGTCTGGTCTTAGTGCCGTAAATCTTGGAAAACGCAGAGCGAAGCCAGAATTGTAATTTGGAGAATGTTGGATTTCTTGATAAGTTACAGATAAAACAATCTTTGGTTTTATTTCTACAGACTTTCCTTTTTCTTTTATGATATATGGTTTTAATTTTTCTGTTAGCTCATGGAAAGAAATATTGTCATCAGATTCTTCGGTCGCCTTTTCTTTTATGCCTGTTCCGACTTTTCCTATCTCGAGGAATTTTTTATTTTTATTGTCGTAGCAAGAGAGAATGAAACTTGAAAGCCAGCCGGAACGTTTTCCTGTTCCATATTCTGCTCCAGTGATAACTAAGTCTAAATCTCTTTCTTCAGGTTTTATTTTTAGCATGTGGCCAACCCTTCTACCTGGTTGGTAATGTGCCTCAAGGTTTTTGAACATCGCCCCTTCCTGATTGTCTTTCAAAGCTTGTTTGTAGAATTTTTCTGCCTTTTTTTCGTCGGAAGTTATTATTTGTTTAGAGTAAATTATTTTGTAAGGTCGATTTTTTACTATCTTTCTTACAAGTTCGCTTCTTTTTTTGAAAGGTTCGTTGAGCAGAGATTTTCCATTGTAGTATAGAATGTCAAAAACATTAACCTCGACAGGAAGTTCTTCCTGCAATTTTTCAACAAAGTATTTTCTTCTTATTCTCTGGCTGATTTCCTGGAATGGTTTGTACTCTTTTGTTTTCTTGTTGAATCCAACTGCTTCAGAATCGAGGATGAAGGAGTCTCCCTTGACATATTTTTTGATGTAATCTATAACTTCTGGAAATTGTTTGGTAACATTTTCTAGTCGTCTTGTGAAAAGAATAACTTCGTTGCCTTTTTTGTGGATGAGCATTCGAAATCCATCGTATTTGTATTCTACTGCACATGGCTTTCCAACGGATTTCATTCCTTCAGTAATTGTTGGCGCCTTTTGAGCCAGCATGACTTTTATTGGCTTTCCGATTTGGAGATGAAGCTTTTCGAAATCTTTCAGCTTGCGGGTTTTTGCGACATCAAAAACTGCTGCCAAATCATTAGATTTATCTATTGCTTCTTGAACTTTTTTTGTGGATTCCTTTTTTCCTCCGAAGAAGGCCAAATTTATTGCATCCCTGACAGTACTTTCTTTAATTCCTATTCTTAAGTCGCCGATTAGAGTTCTGACAAGATAAAGCGCTTCAACAGGTTTTGCAGATGTCAGAAGTTCAGTTATCAGAGACAGTTTTTTGGAAACAGTTCCTTTTCCCACGAGCTCTGGAAGCTTTCTTAAGTTCTCGATGACTTTTTGAGTTGTTAAAGTGGTTTTATGTAATGTGGACTGTTTTTTCTTGGCAGTAAGAACCTCTGCAACTTTTCCAATGTCTCCAATTTCTTTCCATTCTCTAATAACTGTTTTTTCATCTGTTCCTGTAGATTTGGAAATTGCTTTTATTGCAAGTTGGTTTGAAATTCCAATTCTCCTTTCATCATACTCCGGATAAATATCCCCTAGAAGTAAATACATGACATCTCGGTCTTTCTCGTCGATCTTTTTTAGAAATTTTGAAAGAATATCTGTTTTCTCAAGTCTCTTTGTTGTGCTCGAGGCTTCTTCATAAAATTCTGCGAGTTCCTGATACTTCATTTTCTTTTTTTGAATTTTCTGTTTTTACTTAAGTCGTAAAAAGCTGTGATTATGAAAACTATTTGAAGAATTATGAAAACCCAATCTTCTATGTAAATACTGTAAACTAAAAGTAAAATTCCTCCTAAAATGTAGTGTTTGTCCTGACCCTTGCGTCTTTTTTCTACAATGCCAAGAATTATCCAAAGTAAACCTAGAATTCCTATGATACGAAATAGATTAGTTATCATTTTCCTCTTTTTTATCTGAAGAAAAAGATGTTTTTAAGGTTGTTTATTTTCCCCTTCTTTTATTAGCTCTCAAACTTGGCCTAACTTTGAGTTGTCTGGATTTGTTTCTCAATCCTCTAGATTTCTTTGCAGAACTTGTCAATCCTCTTATTGCACGCTTTTTGTTTTCAGGTTTAGCAATCCAGTTTATTTTTTTATCGTTTTTAATTTCAGGTCTTTGGGGGTCCACAAGAATTACTTCGTAAAAATAACTCATTCCGTCCTTTCCTATTTGGTAAGAGTTTAGAACTTCGAGGTTTGTGAACTTTTTTGATGCGCGTTGTTCAGCAATCCATTTGTAATTCATCCTAAGATTCTTTCTTGTATGTAATCTCTTGCTTCTACGTCCCTTGTTAGGTCTTGGTCTTTTGTGGCCTCCACGTTTTATTCTCACACGAATAATCACGAATCCAATTTTGTCTTTATATCCGAGTGCACGGGCTTTGTCAAGTCTCAAGGGTTTGTCGACTTTCGTGAACACAGGGCTTTTACGCCATTCAATCATTCTTTCTCTAAGCAATGCTGCGTCTGGTTTTTTCCATGCTTGTTTGATGTAACTGTATAATCCTTTAACCATGATTTATTGAGAAAAAGTTGGTTTTTAAAGTTTCTTAATTGTGAGAAAATAAATGAGGCTGCTCGGATTTGAACCGAGGACCCCTGCCTTGCTGAAGTCAGTTAGTTTATAGACAACTTACTTGAATCTATCAGAGCAGTGCTCTAACCTGGCTGAGCTACAGCCTCATTTTAAAATCAGAGAATAAAACTATTTATAAGTTTTTGTAAGAAGATTTTTTTGTAGAGAAACGCTCC
>Ga0210057_1002301_pt1 | contig 27527 bp, 34 predicted proteins | sample CryGeyCG2114_010_2_FD_183968 | JGI IMG/M metagenome (GOLD analysis project Ga0210057, IMG submission 183968) | Groundwater microbial communities from aquifer - Crystal Geyser CG10_big_fil_rev_8/21/14_0.10 (SPAdes) (version 2) | ecosystem: Environmental > Aquatic > Deep subsurface > Groundwater ...
CGCGCTCCGCGCGTGGCACATCATTTGTTTTGGAAATAGGTTCTAACTTGGTACAATAAAGACACCAGAATAGAACTTGTCGGTTTTTCAGAGACCGAATTGTGGGCGGCGCAAAGCGCCGCCCACTGATTTCCCCCATTTTTCCAAACGAACTTAGAGCGTCGCCTGCGAAGCGGTAAGACTTGCGCTAATTTAAACATCCTATATCTTATTAAAATAATTATTTAACAATGTATTTTAAACATCGGATGGCTTTCAAACAACGTTATTGCAAGTAATTTGCGATTATAAATTACTTGTAATAATATATTGCCTTATAAACAAGTTAAAATAACAAGCTAAAAAACTTGACAAATAATACATCTGTATGTTATAATACGCATATCGCTTGGCGGATTTCCTGCCGGCGATAGAAAACACAGGAACCGAAAGGGACGATTTAATGGGTTATTCCGTTTGTTACGACTGCTCTGCCATCCGAGGCAGGGAGCGTCTGATTCCCACGCGCCTGATGGCGACTCACCGGAAGCACGACATCCGGCTGCAGCGCCTGCACAAGGCGCGCAACAGGATGAGGAAGCGCGCCGCCGAGGTTGCAGCGCCTCTCCTGACGGAGACGGCGTCCAAGCCACGCGCGAAGACCCGGAAGTGGTGGATTCTCGCTTTTGCGGCGGCGACCGTGATGGGAATCTTCATCATCTCCTAGTCGTCTTCAACCCGGCATTAGCCGGTTATGTCAAAGTCCTGACATTATAAAAAAACAGGTATCGCACAGCCTCATCTTTAAGTCATACAGACAAAAAGACGGGGCTTTCTTTTTATTAAAAATTATGTAACAATCATTCTATAAATGGTGCTCGTAGCTTAGCTGGTTAAAGCGTCACTTTGTGGCAGTGAAGATCGCCGGTTCAAATCCGGTCGAGCACCCAAAACAAAACTACAATTTTGCGAGTTAATTCTATTTTAAGCGATGAATATTTTAAATGTTATTTTTTTGTGATATATTTTATTAACGCGATAAATTACTGAAACGCTCTGCGATTAAAATTAGTTGTCTAGTTGTCGCAAGAAAATTGAAATTATCAATTATCCAATCTATACTGCAATAATGGAATTCACTTTTGAAACAATATTATATTTATTATTTCTAATTGATGCTGTCTTAGCGGTTGTTGTTTCATTCTCGGGAGAAGGGCGGAGCTGGTTTAATAAAAATTTTAGAATTTTTTCCAGATACTTTCCCCCGTCAAAAGGATGGTCTCTATATTACCTGCTTCTAATCCTATTCATCGGAAAACTGCTTTATAAATTAGGGATTTGGGTTTTTTAGAAAATCTGCGATATTGATGTCTGAAAATCACAGATTGATTCTGTGATTTTTGTTAGATTATTTCAGGCGGAATTGTTAAACTAAAAAATATCTATGACAAGCCTGGAAGCATTTATAGAAAATTATCAATTTATAAGTTATTTAATAATTTTCATAGGCGTTTTATGCATTGAAGCCGACCTTTTTTTTCTTACTGCCGCCATATTTGCCGAGCAAGGATATTTAAGCTGGATTATTTTAATGCCTATGTCATACATCGCAATTACATTGGGCGATATTGGTTTCTATTATATCGGAATATATTCCAAAAAAATAAAACTTGGAATTTGGGTTACGAAAAAATTCAGCAGACTGCATAATTGGATGGATAACAATTTTATGCCTTCTTATTACAAAGTAATTTATTTTGGCAAGTTTGTTTCAGGAATTTCCAGATTTCTTCCTTTTCTCGCCGGATTACATAAAATGCCAATTAAAAAATTCTTAAAAATACATTTAACTACAAGCGTATTTTGGCTTTTGACCGTAACTGCGATTGGTCTTTTTTTAGGAAATATCGTCACCTTAATCGGACCAAAAGAAATATTTAGAAGAATATGGATAGTATTTCTTACGATTGGCGCGATTATTTTTGTGTCAGACTATATATTAAAAAAGAAACTCTCTAAAAAACTAGAAAAAAAGACGGCGTAGCCGTCTCTTTTTCAATTAGTATGGCAATCTATTATTTATAACAAATTCTTGCCCAACCTATAATAGCTTTTGAAAATCCCAAACATTCCAATTTGTTTTCTCTCCATAGAGCAGGGCAAGCTTTAGGCAAAGGCATATCTCTGCAAGCATTGTTTGACTGCGCAGATGTTTTGTTTATTAATAGCGATGCATCAAAAAGCGATGCAAGATTTTTTTCGTGCTCAAGGCTGTTAATATCTCCCCTTATATCAATGCACTTACAATGACCAGGCTTATTAGGAACCCCTGTTCTATTAGGGAGACAAAACTCCCATGGATTAAGACATTCTCCTGCGCAAAGAGGCCATAATGCTTCTGATACGCAATCGCCTGGCGGAGGAGGTGGAGGAGGTGGAGGAGGAGGTGGAGGAGGTGGAGGAGGTGGTGGTGGAGGTGGTGGAGGTGGAAGAGAAGTATCTTTCATATTAGGAGGAGGAGGAGGAGGAGGAGGAACAGGAACAGGAGGAGGAGGAGGAGGAGGAGGAGGAAGAAGAGGCCTAACATCGCAATCGCAAGAAAAAGAACAAAAACCAAGAACTCCTCTCTTATAACATCTTGAGCCCGGAGGATCGCAGATTTCGTCTTCTTCAATTATGTTATTTCCGCATTTAGGGCCTGTTTTTTTTGGTTCCCGCTTGGGCGGAGGAGGCGGCTGTGGATGCCAAACAGGTTCCGCATATATAGTTAACCATTCATATTTTTTCTTCCATTCCATTTTTTTTCCTTTAACATTTACTAAAATGTCATCTAAATTACCTTCATCTCCATCCGGCTTAAAAATACCTGTAAGATTTATACTTCCTTTTATGTCTAATTTTTCTTTAGGACTATTTAGCCCAATACCGACAAACCCGCGATTTTCATCTCCTAAAACACGCAAACCATATTTTGATAAACCAAGATTAAGTATTAAACCACCTAACTTTATCTGGCCTATCTTGCCGGATGTCAAAGGCGCCGGGACATTTTCTTCTGGAGGATTTTTTGTGGGATTATCCCATTCGCCATAAACCGCTGCCGCGCTAACAAAAAATACTAACAAAACAATAAATATAGTCAGGTTTATTTTATTTTTTTTATTGATTATATTCATTTTAAAAATCTTTATAGCAAATTCTTAATTTGCCTCCATAAAGTAAAGGCGGACCTTGTTTTGTTGTGTATTTAAGACACTCTTCGCTTACGGTTATTACCTCGCTTTCTGTCCACCTGTCCGGACACTTAGGGAATATTTTTATGCAAGGTTTATCTTTTGCAACGATGTCCACTCTATGGACGGTCATCCAAGCTTTTCGCGGCTTCCAATCCATTTGCGGCTCGTTGCCTATAACGTCAATTCGCGTAAGAATCTCTCCTGATTTATTTCCCTTACGTTCAGCAACTTTTCCTTTATTATTATTTACGAAAACAAAATCTGTAAATCCTATATTGCCTATAACATCAACTTTTTCCGCGGGCGTATTTGTCCCTATTCCAAAAAAACCGCTGTTTGTTTGGCCGGTAATATGAATTCCCAGTTCCGCGCCATTTCTGTTTACTTCTAATCCACCTAACTTTGCCTGATTCCTAGAACTTACATTTAAAACAGCCGGCAAATCAATCGAATTAATCTCGTCAGGCAAGTTCACGTTAGGTTCTTTCCATTCCGCATAAACGATTAACGATACTGACAATAGAATCGCGCTTAAACTGAAAAAAATGAATTTTTTGTTAATGATATTCATAATTGGTTTTCTTTGTAGCACACCCGTAATGTTACGGAAAGTTTAGGATTAACTTCGTCTTCAAGGCAGTAACTATCATATTCTTTGTAGCCGACTAATTCGCACCTTCCAGGATATATAGGATTAGAGCAGAGCGACGGAACTCCCGCAATAGTCATCCAGGAAAATCTTTGTTTCCAATCATTGCCATTATCTGTTCTTGTAAAAATTTGGTCATCTGTTCCCTGATTGCCGTTCGGTTTTAATATTCCTGAAATTTGTATATTACCGCCAACATCAAGCTTTTCAAACTTTGCTTGAGTCTGTCTTCCAACTACAATACCTCCTTCGCCTTTGCCAGTATTATTTTCTCCATTTACAATAAGTCCGAACTTAGCTCCTTCTCCGGAATTTTCTCCTTGTTTATTAAGAATCAATCCGCCTATTTTTAACTGTCCTCGCGCTCCTGTATTTAATGGAACGGCAATATTACCTTCTGGTGGATTCTTGCCGCCAAACCAACCGCCGTATGCGGCCAAAGCTCCAAATATAAATATAGAAATCCCTACTGCAAAAACCTTGCCGACTTTTTTAAATTTATCTCTTAAATTATCTTTATTCATATTATTTACATTATAATCAGGCTTTATGGAGCGGTTAAATTATTGATTGCATCTGGGTCTGCTTTAAAATTCGGGTCCTCCGGCGCGGTGAGCCGTTGTAAAAATTCTTCAGAAGTCACATCTATTAGCGCGTCTTGCGAATCTTCTTGCTTACCGCCCTTATAAAGAAACGCGATAAAAATCAAAACGATTACCGCAATTACTATTATAACCCAATTTGTATTTGTTTTGTGGTTTTGCATTTATTAGATTAATTCAACTTTTTTTTGTTTGTTAATTTAGTTAATATCTAAAAAAATGGGATTACTTCACTAAAATTAAATCGTTTCATATCAATTATGCAGTTAGCGGTTTTCCCGCCTGCCGAAACAGTAGCCGCTTTCTTCCCTGTTTCAGAATATTTAACGATTGAAGGATTATTAGAAGACCTATCTGGCTTTCCACCGCCATTAAAACTCCAGCTATAAGAAGAGAATCCTTTTGTCGCTTCCCATGTTACTATGCCGCCAGCGCTAAGATAAGCAGGATTAGGCGACCCGGAGCATGACAGCGGCGACTGACGCTTAATTGGAGGCGGCGGCGGAGGTGGCGGAGGAGGAGGTGGCGGAGGAGGTTTGCTTGACCGAGGCGGCTCAACATTAATCCTTACAGAATCTTCCACATCGCCTTTTTGACCTGAGCACCTTAAAATATAGATTGTTGTTGGTGGACTTGGGATATCATTTCTAAAAGAATTTAATTCCGCATCCTTTAAATCATTCAAATAAGAATTATTATTCTTTAATATATTGCAAGATGTAACATTGCTTGCGGTCCAACTTACTTTTACTAATGTATTCTCTTTAACCGGAGCCGGAGCATCTGAATCGTTAATTTTTATATCTGCAAATGGCAACTTATCCTTATTGCTAATTTTAGAACCAAAATTTAAACTTATAACGCCAAATTCGTTTGACCAGGCATAACCGGTTATCTTTCCATCTTTATCTATTTTTGTTGAATAACCCGGACCGCTAAGCTTAATCCAGCCTTCAAAACATCCGGAATTACCTCTGTTTATTTTTTGGGCGACATCATCTTCACACTTTCCTTTCCCAGCATTAAACTCATTAGCTATGCCGTAAATTCTTGCCCAACCAACAAGATTATTGCCGTTCCGTTTTACATTCATGCATGGTCCAGTTGGATAACCGCAATTTTGATAAGTCGTATAATCTGGATTTGGCTGAAAATCAATCCAGCCAAGATTACTTGACCAGGCAAAACCCGTTACCGGCCCATTATTAGGAATATTAATTCCATAGCTTGCGCTAGGTAAATTTTTAGTATTTGAACTATCAATACTTATCCAACCCAGACCTGTGCCTGAATTCGCGTCTGGTGGAGGGCCTAATTTATTATCAGTGGTCCCACCCCAGAGCCAACCTAATGCATTAAAAGGATTGTGGTCGCTTTTAGCTGTATTAAAATTTAAACCAAAAAAACCAATTACAATCAAAAGTGAAAAGATTAATATAGCTTTCCTTTGCATAAAATAAATAATTGTTTATTTAGCTCTGCGAAATTCAAATATTTATTGGCGCTCTTGTCTTGAATCGGGTTGAGATTCTTGTTACCAAAACCTTGCGACATTATTTAAATCGCATTACCAACTTATATAAAAATACTATCAAGCAACGGAAATTTATACAATGATAAACTGTTGATAAATAAAAAATGTCAAATGAAAAATAAGCTTACTCCAAGTGAATAGTTTTTTTAAAAAGCTCTAATCTTGCGTTTAATAATGGATAATTTTTTAAATTTTCGTCTTTGCTCAAGATTTTTTCCGCTGACTCGCGAGATTTTTTAATCAATTCCAGATTATCAAGCGATTTCATAGCTAAATCAGGCAAGCCAGTTTGTTTTTCCCCTAAAAATTCTCCGGGTCCGCGCAATTTTAAATCCAATTCGGCAAGCTCAAATCCGTTTTTTGCCCTGATTAAGGCATCTAACCTTTGTTTTGTGTTATTGCTATTTGATTCTGTAAATAACAAACAATAAGATTGGTGTTCACCTCTGCCTATTCTGCCGCGAAATTGATAAAGTTGCGCAAGCCCGAAACATTCTGGTCCCTCTATCACCATTATAGTCGCGTTTGGAACATCAACACCGACTTCAATAACCGAAGTTGAAACTAAAATATCCGTCTTGCCGTCTTTAAAATTTTTCATAATCTCTTCTTTTTCTTTTGATTTTAATTTTCCGTGAAGCATTGCGATTTTTAAATCCGGGAAAACTTTTTTTTGCAGTCTTTCGTATTCGTCTTTTACAGCTTTAACATCTGACCATTTTTTAACAATTGCATTATCAGCAACTGATATTGTATTTGACTGTTCATTGCCGACCGCAGATTGTTCAATGCGAGGGCATATAATAAACGCCTGTCGTCCTTTTTTTATTTCATTACGCATAAATTCATATGCCTTGTTTCGGTTTGCCGGAGCAACAATTTTTGTTATGATTTGCTTTCTGCCTTTTGGAAGCTCATTTATGACCGATACATCTAAATCTCCAAAAAGAGTTAAAGAAAGAGTTCTTGGAATTGGAGTGGCGCTCATACTTAAAAAATGCGGCAGGGACGCGGGACTTTTTTTTGTTTTACCGGAAACCAGTTCTGCCCGCTGACCGACTCCGAATCGATGCTGTTCATCAATTATTACAAAAGCCAAATCGTTAAAATTAATATTTTTCTGAATTAATGCGTGGGTGCCTATTATAATTTTAGTTTTCCCTTTTGAGACGCTCTCTATGATTTCCGATTTTAATTTGTTTTTTGCTCCTCCCAATAAAAGAGTAATCGCTATCCCCCATTCTTTAATTAAATCGCCGAATATATTATTCAACGTTTCATAATGCTGTCTTGCTAAAACTTCAGTCGGCGCCATAAAAACAGCTTGCTTTCCGTTTTTCGCGGCAATTAAGGCGCCAAGAGCCGCAACAACAGTCTTGCCGGAGCCAACATCGCCCTGCAGTAATCGGTTCATCGGCTTGTTGGTTGAAATATCTTTTACGATTTCCTCCACGCTTTGTTTTTGAGAATCGGTTAATTCAAAAGGAAGCGAATTTATAACCGCGTCTATATCTTTTTTTTCGCTCTCTAAAATGCTCGCGCTTTCTTTTGCAAGCGACATCTTGAATTTAAAATTATTTAATTGAAGTAAAAATAAATCTTCAAAAGAAAACCTTCGCCTTGCCGCCTCTGCTTCTCTTAAATTTAATGGAAAATGGATTTTTTCAATTGCGGTATTTATCTCCGGCAAATTATTTTCTTTCAAAACTTCTTCCGGAATAAATTCCTGTATTCTGGGCAAAATTTTTAAAATTGGCTTCAATAAATATCTTATCCCGCGGGAAGTTAATCCTTTGGTTTCCGGATATATCGGGATAAGCCCGGCAGTGTGTTTTATATCTCCCAGGCGAATTATTTCATATTCCGGATTTGAAAAATACACTTCATTGCCGGATGAAATAAGTTTGCCTGCGAAATTAACCCTTTCTCCCACCCTTAAAATTTTAGCGACATACGGCTGGTTAAACCAAACCGCCTTAACGCCTCCTGTGTCATCGGCAATAACAGCTTCTACAACAACCATTTTTTTACGCCAAGTTCTGCGGGAATCCATTTTTTTAATAACACCCGTTACCGTTGCCGGCTGATTTAAAGCGAGTTCAGAGATATTAGCTATTTTTGAAAAATCGTCGTATCTAAATGGGAAATGCCATATTAAATCTTTTATAGTAAAAAGTTTTAATTTCTCCAATTTTTTTATAAAAGCCGGAGATAATCCTCTTATATCGGACAATTTAGTTTCAAGTGTAATCATCCTAAAAATTTAAAATGTATATTCTAAAAATAGAAATGCCAATTAGTTCAGCTATCTCCGATTCTTTAAATATAGTAAATCGCTTTGCCGCAGTCGGCCAGCCAGAACCCGAAAACGAGAGAAAAACGTTCGGCTACGAGCCGCGCGCTACGCGCAGACTGGCCGCTGCAATCCCTATCCGACGCAAAAAGCAAGGCATTATAATTTTTGAATAATTCCGCGCTTTTGATAATGGGTTAATAATAACTCATCTCAACGCATTTTTCAATCTAAAAATTATTTAAAATACGCTAGCCGCCGGCAAATTTTTTGAAAAAAAGACCCCTAAACAGAATCTAAATCCGAAAGGGATCCGGGACTAAGTAATAGCCGACTTAGTCTTGATTGACAGTAACAAAAGTGAGAATGCCGTCTGCGTAACCGATTAACGGTTGCTTAGGGTTAAGACTTTGAACCGTAAACTCAATAGTGACACGGTCCCCTATACCGACCTCGGCCGCCTTGAAAGCATCAAGAACAGCCGCGACTAAAAGCTTTTCCGCTCTTTCCCTGTTTCCGCGCTCGGGCTTACGCAAATCGTAATAATCACTTTCAACGTCATCAACTTTGGCGCTGATAAAATCCGACGCATCAGTGTCTCTAACGCGAAACTCCAGTTGCACTTTTCTCATTCGTCGCTTCCTTTCTTTGGTTGCGGCGCGCTGGAACATGGGACGACGGTATGCCATCGCAAAAGCTAAAGCAATTTTAACGTATATCAAATCAAAAATCAATAGCATAGCAGATAATATTATCCGCTAATTAAATCTGGTTTGGAATATTTTAGGAAAAATCTTTGCAAGAAGTATTTATATATGTTTTAATATATCCAGTTCTTCAAAGGAAAAACCAATGGGTAAGTCACAGTTTGTCGCAAAGCATGGCGAAGAATCCTACAGACTATTAGTTGAAACCAAAAAAGGAATAAGGTTTGCTCAGGCTGCGGTAGAAGTTGAAAACGAAATAGACATAATACTTATGCTCCTGGGATTTCAAGGCAAAGGCATACTTGAAGCAAGTCACGCAGTCGCCACATTTGTGCCGGCAGACAATGCCGAAGAAGCGTGCAGGCGCGCTCAGATACTTGGTTATCCGGTAGAGATAAGGCCTGATTATCCCAAGACAGCGATTGAAGTGGTAATTGGAGCGCAAAACGCGGATAATATCAAAGAACACTTTAAGACAATCCAGGCCCTGAGTTCAACTAGACGAGTTCTTGTAAGTAGTCCGAAGGAAACAAGTCCTGCCGCCTGATAGCCGGTTAAAGATAACCGGCTTTCTATTTTGTTAAAATTAAAATTCAAAAAATACGTTAGCTATTCATGTTTCTGTTTTTAACGTTTTACTAAAACTTCTGTCCACGCTTGCTCTTGCAATTGCCTATAATTTAGTCTATACTCGTATATACTTGAATAAAAACCAGCCAAAAATAAATAATCAAATTACAGCCGATGAACTTCGCGTTTTAGACGAATCAGGCCAGAATCTTGGCGTGATGCCTTTGGGAGATGCGCTTAAATTGGCAGAAGAAAAAAGGTTGGATTTGATAGAGATAACCGCATCCGCAAAACCTCCGGTCGCAAGGATAATGAGCTTTGATAAATTTAGATATTTAGAAAGTAAAAAAGAAAAAAAACAATCCCAAGTAAAACAACAAGACACAAAGCAAATTCAGATAGGAATAAAAACCGCGAAGAATGATTTGGAAATTAAAGCGAAGCTCGCGAGAAAATTTCTTGAACAAAACCATCCGCTATCAATCGTAATGAGGTTAAGAGGCCGCGAAAAAGCCAATAAAGATTGGGCAAAAGAAAAACTGGAAGAATTTCTGACTATTATAGACATTGAACATCAGGTGATCTCTCCTCCTAAATTCGGCGGGCGAGGAATCGCAATCCAAATCAAGAAAAAATAATATGGTAAAAAAAAGCATCAGAACTAGATTTAAAAAGACGAAATCAGGCAAGCTTCTAAGACGCAAAATGGGTATTAGCCATTTTAAAGCTAAAAAAACAGGCGCGCAAAAAAGAAATAAAAAAAAGAATATTAGAGTAAAAAACGTTGACGTAAAAACAATGCGCAGATATATCTAACATGGCCAGAGTTAAACGCGGGACAACCGCTAATAAAAGAAGGAAGAAGATTTTAAAAGCCGCTAAAGGTTTCAAGTGGGCGAGAAAATCAAAAGAAAAATCGGCAAAAGAAGCGCTTATTCACGCGTGGACAAATGCTTTCCGAGGAAGAAAAGAAAAAAAGAGAACTTTCAGACGCCTCTGGAATACAAAAATCAACGCAGGCGCAAGAATCCAAGGCATAACCTACGGCAAACTTATTGATTTACTCAAAAAAAATAATATAAAATTAGACAGAAAAATTCTGGCGGATTTGGCAGAAAACGAACCCCAAGTCTTCAAAAAAATAATTGAATCTGTCCGCTGATAGTTCGCATTTATTAATAGTTGCCTCAACATTTTCACAAGCAAAAAGCCTGATGCCGAGCTTTCCTGTCTGCGTTAAGTTTAAATCACTCCTTCCTCTTTTAATAATTTTTCTTTTTTGAGAGCTCCTAAAGCATAACCTCCAATTTCCCCGCTTGAACGAATCACGCGATGACAAGGCACAACTTTCGGACTGTAAGGATTTTTATGCAAGATATTACCCACTGCGCGGAAAGCTAGAGGCCGGCCTGCTAGACGGGCGACGTCTTTGTATGTGAGAACTTGCCCTTTTGGTATTCTGGCTACCACTTTGTAAACTTTTTCTGCGAAGGAACGCATAAGCTTTATTAATTATTGCGACTGAACCTGGATGTTTTGATAATATATTTTTAGCTTCGGCATAAGTGAACCAACCATAACCTTCATGCTCTTTTGAAGCCGCTATGATTTTTCTTTGTTTAGTTTCGGCTAAATAAAGAATTACAGTTTTATGAATTTTATCTTTCCCGCGCCGGTAAAAAAACTTTTCATGCGTTTTAAAATTTCCTATAAACTTTATCTCGTTTGATTTCAAGCCGGTTTCTTCCTGAACCTCCCTTAAAGCAGTTTGCCAGCTATTCTCTTCCGATTCAATCTTGCCCTTCGGGAAATTCCAGTAACTTCCTCCGTGATAAAGAATCAAAAATTTTATACCGTCGGAAGCGCGCCTGAAAATAATAATACCTGCGGATATAACCCGCTGCTGCATAATATTTTTAACGCAACTCCAATTTTTCATTAAAACAAATTGTAAGTTGCTCTAATTATTGAACGACTTATTCAAGCCTAAATACTATAAATACGGCTGGATTTATAATATCGCAGTTTTAACGCCAGGCCTAATCTTTAAAAGAGTAACACGAAATTTACAAATTCAAAACCTATTAAAGCCTTCAATTATACTCCATATTGCGGTGAGTATTTTTTCAAACAACGTTTTTCAAAACAAAGATTATTGAAATCAGATTTTCACTTTATAAAACAATATATTTAAAACGCACGTGCTACGGAGCAATTCTATCTGCAAAAAGATTAATATCTTGGCCTGAAACCGAAGCCCTGACAGTTCCACTTTGGTCGGTTCTTAAAATTTTAGAATCAATGTCTTTCAGCCGTTTTAAAGCTTCCAAAGTCGGATGACCATATCTATTCTTACCCACTCCAATAATAGAAACCTGCGGATTTACTTCTTCTAAAAAGTCTTTGCCGGATGAAAATCTAGATCCGTGATGGCCTACTTTTAAAATTTGCGCTCTCAAGTCATAATTTTGAACCAAATATTCTTCAATATTAAAGCCGATATCTCCCGTGTATAAAGTCTTCAAACCTTCATAGCTAAACATTAAAACCAAACTAGAATCATTAATCTCATTGCTCAACAGGTGGTCTAAATTAGGAGATAAAACCAAAAATTCGCTATTTTTATATTTAATTCTGTCTCCCTGCATCAACGCGATGTAATTTATTTTTTTCTCATCAATTAAACCGCGCAAGCTTCCATAACTTTCGCTATCTGCCTTTCTTCCGGTTGATACGAAAACGCCTATTTCATATTTTTTCAAAACATCAATCAACCCTCCGAAATGGTCAAGGTCAGGATAAGTTAAAACAACTAAATCAATGTAATTCTCATTAACGGATAAAATCCGGTCTAACTCTTTTAGCGCTTCAGAATTCGGCCTCCCGCCGTCAATTAGAACTTTTATATTCCCGGGCAAAATTGCAAGCTGACTGTCCCCTTGCCCCACATCCAAAAAATAAAGTTCCAAATTTAGCTCTTTATCTGCGGAAGAAAAAACAAGAATCCAAACAATAACATCAAGCATAACCAAAAGCGAAATCGCAATTAGAACTGTTCGGAATCTATATAGAATCATAAATCATAGCTACATATAAATTTGAGTAACCATCCTTTATTCATTGCGCTTTTATTAATAAACCTTCTGCAACCTTCGTATCAAAATACAAAAATTACGATTTCAACTCTTTATCTCTTATATTTTCACTACGACAGATAATCTGATTTTTTCTTTGAATGCATTATTAATCCGATAAGCAAAAAATAATAAATAATTGAAATGACAATACTGAAATTCTGGACAGAAATCTGCAATTTAATTTTAGCAAACACATCAATTATCCATAACTCATAACTTAGAAATATATTTGCAATCCATGCAAAAACTTGGGCTAAAATATCTGAAAAGATTCCCAAAACAACGACCATGGCCCCTAAAAACATTGTAATCGGAATAAAAGTTAAAATCAGAACATTGGTAGCTAATGAAATAGGAGAAAACAAACCGAAATTACTCAAAATAATAGGCAAAACCGCGGCCTGTGCTGACAAGGTCGTAGTTAAATTCTCACGCCATGCCAAAATTCCTGACTCATTTTTTATTTTAAACGCCATATGTATCGCAGGCTTTAAATAAATAAGTCCCATAACAGCGGCGAACGATAATTGAAAACCAATATCAAAAAGTAAAATTTTAGGATTAAAAAGAATCATCAAAAATGCGGCGATAGCAATAGAATTCCTAAAACTGTAAGCCCTCTCCAGCCTATCTGCAAGCAAAACCAAAACAGCCATAATAGCCGCGCGCACCACCGAAGCATCAGAACCGGTCATAACCACAAAACCGAATATGGCAACCAGGCTTATCCAAAAAGTTTTCCTTCGCGAGAGCCATATCCCCAAAGATAGAACAATAGCTTTTGCGATAATCGTAATATTGTATCCTGACAAAGCCACTAAATGAGTCGTGCCCGTAATACTCATCTTCTCCTTAAATTTTTTGTCAAATTCAGAAGTCTCACCCAAAATCAATCCCGACATAAACGAAGATTTCTCTTTTGGCAAGAATCTATTAAACGAACTCTCGACAAAAGATTTAATCGCAAAAAGAAAACCGCGCGCCCGCGAGCCTTTTCCTTTTTCTAAAATTTCAATTTTTGAAAAACCGCTAAGCCCAAAAATGCCTTCTTTTTCAAAATAATTACTTGCCGAATCACTCGGCCGCCTAATACTTCCGTTAACTCTTAAAATATCTCCATATTTAAATTCGGGATATTTATCTGACATAATTTGGATATTCCCTTTATGGGGCGGGAGTAATTTCAAAACTAAAGTTTGGCTCACAAGAGATTTAGAAACATCAATGACCAATCCTTCAATAACTGAATTTTTATCATAGGGAATGTTTATATTTTTTTGATTATTGTCAAAAACAAGATAATAACCGGCGCCGAAAACCATAAACAAAGTTAAGCCCGCAAACCATTTAAATTTACCTCTATTAGCATTATTAAAAACTAAAAATGTTAATGCCGTGATAAAAGCCGCTAAAACAATAATTAAAAAACCTTCTTGCCAATAATTCACAAAACCGGCAAACAATATTCCTATTAAGAAAAATACAATTCCCCAAAAAGCTTTATTATGCAAAGGCATAATTTTTTACATTATATAAATCTGTCTTTCTGCGCTAAAGCGATTCGCTAAAACTCCATTGCTATTTCAGCCATTTTGCCGTTATTAAACGGATGTTTAATTTCTTTCATTTCGGTTGCCAAGTCGGCGCGGTCAATAAATTCTTTTGGGGCGCCGCGCCCGGTGAAAATTACGAATTTTTCAGGCGGCAAATCTTTTACCGAATCCAAAACTTCTTCTTTTGCTAAAAGTCCGAGTGAAACCGCCACATTAACTTCGTCCAAAATTATAAGTTTCCAATTTTCTTTGAGCTGTTTTTTAAAATGCGCCAAAGCTTTTTTGGCGGCCTGCTCGTGGTCTTCCCTTGGCAGTTTGTCGCCTAAAATCCCGACAAACCCCAATCCCATTTTAACCAGTTTAAACTTTCCCGATTTAGATTCTTCTGTCTTGCCCAAAATATCAATAAAATCCTCGCCTGATTTCCAAGGCCCCTTGATAAATTGAATCATTAAAACCTTCTCACCCCTGCCAACGGTTCTCACCGCCTGACCGAGGGAAGCCGTTGTCTTGCCTTTGCCGTTGCCGGTGAAAACTATAAGCATCATTTAAATTATACACTAGGTGGAAATTGGCTTAAACATAAAAAAGGCCTCACCGCTGGCGCCGCCGCCGCTGTGAGGTTAAAAACCGGGACTTGACCCGCGGACATTGTCACCGATGTATCTCATCTTTTGCATAAGCAGTAGGCGATGACGTTACCGCATCATAAGTGCGGCAAGATAATCAAAAAGTTAATCAATCACTCCGCCGCCTAAGAGCTCGCCTGTTTTGGTATAAAAAACCGCTGACTGGCCCGGAGCCACTGATTTTTGCGGAAAAGCAAAAATAAGTTTATAAGTTCTTGAGTTGGCAAGTTGTAAGTTGGTCTTAAATAACGGTTGGCGGTAACGAACCCTTGCGTAAACATCCACACCAGACATTCCAACATTCTTGAGAATGTTGGAATGTTCCGGATTGATAAAATTGACATTTTTTAACTTAATTTCCTTCTTATACAAATACGGGCTGTTTCCCTCTGCAACGGTTACAATATTTTTATTTACATCCTTGCTTACAACATAAAACGGCTTTGGATCAACTCTCTCGCTAACTTTATTCGCAACTCCGATTCTTCTCTGTCCAATTGTATAATTATGAATTCCTTTGTGTTCGCCTATTTTTTTGCGCCCTTCGCCCGTTAAAAGTTCTATCCTCCCTTTTCTTGACTTAATATAATCGCCTAGAAAATCCTGCAGCTGGATACGCCCTAAAAAACAAATTCCTTGAGAATCTTTCTTATCTGAATTATGTAAATGAAATTTTTTCGCCAGTTTTCTAACTTCCGGTTTTGTATAATCTCCGAGAGGAAAAATACAATGACGCAACTGTTCCTGGCCTAGCGTCCAAAGAAAATAACTCTGGTCTTTATTTTTATCTTTAGCTTGATAAAGGGTAAAAATATTTTTAGATTTTGAATTATGAGTTTTAATTTCTAATTTTTTATTCTTTATCTGCGCTCTACGCGCATAATGCCCCGTTGCTATATAACGAGCGCCCATAGACAAAGCTTTCTTTAAGAAAAGGCCGAACTTTATTTCTTTATTGCACATGACATCAGGATTCGGCGTGATGCCATTCTTATAACCCTGCACCATATATTCAACAACTTCTCTTTTATAATCCTCTTCAAAATCAAAAACATAGAAGGGAATATTCAAAGATTCCGCCGCTCTTCTTGCATCTTCTACATCTTCTGCCGCGCACCCATCAACGTTATAACAACGTATATGAACTCCAACAACTTCAAAGCCGCGCTTTTTTAACAAAGCGGCCGCAACCGAACTATCTACCCCTCCTGACATCGCAACGAATACCTCAGGTTTAAAAGTGGTATTTAATTGTTTGTGTTTATTCCAAATTCTGGTCATATTCGTTTCGTTCACCGGGCCTAAGGTGGCGCCGGCATTAAAGGTATCGGGGGTGTCGGCTTTTACAATCTCCCGTTCATGAATTTTATTGGGGAGAAGTATAGTGGCGGAAATCTTCAGCTTCTCGCCATCAATCGTCACCTCATCAATAATCAATCGTATAATAGCTTTTTTGAGCCGTTCTGTCACTATTTTCGGATCGTTAATTTTTGATAAAAACTTGTGGCAAGTTTCCTGAAAGAGGTCTATTTTGGCATCGACATTGTTTTGAATATTAAGTTTATTTTTCAGAGCAAATATAGGGCAACACGCTATCACAAAACCGCCTTTCGGCGGGTTTTGTTTGATTTGGATGGTTCTCTCGGCGTGTATGGCATAAAGCCCGCCGCCAAGAGTAGAGACCTTTCGGCCTCAACGCATGGGTTTCCCCACACGACCATCCAAGGATCCCTGACGACGGGTTCTATACCTTGGATTGATTTAGTGCCATGCCCATCAGCGACTGATGAGTTTAGGCGAATATTCAGTTGTATTTGTTTTCTTTATTTTAATACAAAATTAGTTTTTAAACCAGTTTTTTGTCGTGCCAGAGGCAGATCCGCCTTCGGCGGAAAAAAGAAAAGGGGTTGTCCACGATGTTTTGTGAACAACCCCATTTTTGCGGCGAACTCAAGGATCAAGAGATAAGAGATCAAAAAACCCAAGAGTTCGAGTTTTCGAGGGGCTACTGCGAGACGAACCCCGAGGCCGAGCCACAGCCCTCGTCGGCGAAGTCGACCCAGCCGGCGTGGAACCTGACCCCGCCGTCGTAGAAGTGGAAGACCGGCGCGTGGCCGAAGCGACCATCGGCAGCGGGACTGTACTCGTCACCGGGGCAGTCAATGTGCAACTGTTCCCACTGAACGAGCCGCTCGGGATGCGACAGGATCATGCACCCCGCCAAGAAACTCCCGAGGCCGAACTCGTGGGAGTTGCCGATGATCTCGCGCACCCTTCGCACGGACCGACCCCGATGGGTCAGACCGAACTGAGCCGGGATCAGCAGAAAGTCGCCCTTCTGCTTATCGCCGATCATCTGGAGTGCTACGGCCGTCCGCTCGGATAGTCGCAGGTACTTCGGGCCGAGTGCGCCCTTGCGGTAGTTGTGGAAGGTGCGGGTTTTGCCGATCAGGTCGAGGACCTTCTCGACAGCCTCGTTGTACGAGGACGCAACCTTCTCCCACCGCGGAACGGCGAACCAGCCTTCCGCGCCAGCGGGCAGAGCCGGAAGCTCCTTGGAGCAGGCCAGCACCGAACTGGTGTTGAGACCGTTGAAGTGCTTGGAGAGCTCCACGAGCTGTTCGCAGACCGGCTTCACGGCGTACCCCTGCGGATAGCCGTAGTTGGACTTCACCTCTTCGTCGGCGAAAAACGGACTCGCCGTGACGAGAGGTGCCGAGGTCACTTCCGTGGCCTCGACGATGGACTGCAGGTTTCTGGCGACGAAACTCGGCTCGAGCGTGCCTTCCAACAGGCGGCGCTGGACTTCCCACATGCGGCGGGAAATCGTTCCGAGAGTGTCGTCTGCGACGATGTGAGTCGTCATGGTGACAACCTCCTTTTGATTTGCGAGATTCGCCCTCGCTGTTGCGGCCCGCCTTCCTGTCCGCCTCTGGCGGAGACATGAGGTAAGCGCGTTAGGCATAAACCATTACGCCCAGTGCGCTTACCTCATAAAAAATACCCCTCTTTTCAATGTGCTATTTTACTATCGTTAAGTATAGCAAATATAGGCCAATTTGTCAAGCTTTGCCTACGGCCTGCTATATTGCTATAATTACCATGAGTATAGGCTAATGTATAGCGGTTCACGGATCGCTATCGCCGAGCTCTCTCATTCAACGAGAAAAGCAACCAGAGTCATGGCGACTACGGTTTCCATGAGCGTGTTGTGTTGAGGGGATACTGCTTGCCTTTGCTTAGTGCGGGTTTTGCGAAAGCGAATGCCGCCGAATTAAATTCAAGATCAAGAGGATATAGTCCCCCATAGGAAGTAAACCTCGAGGTCTGGTGCCACGGATGAGCGAGGGCAATGATTCCCGATGCCGATGGTCGCTTCGACAACGCGCCGATCTTCAACTTCAACGACGGCAGGGTCAAGTTCAACGCCAACTGGGTCAACAACGCCAACGAGAACTATGGCTCGGCCTCGGGGTTCGTCTCGAAATCTCTCCTCACAAGAAAGGGCATCCACTATGGATGCCCTTTCTGCTAATCTGTTTTAATTGAGCGAATCCAGCCACCAAGCATCCTCCCTATTTCATCCACCACGCTTTCAAGATTCATGTATTTTTTTCCATCAATGGTTTTGACATCTTTCATAAGGCGAATAAAAACTCGGAGCATGTTGAGTTTAATACTGGCTCGTTCAAGTGTGGGCAGTTTCTCCTTTTTTGATTCACCGCTTGCCTGCATAATACATTCAACAACCTCGAGGATTGCGGACTCGCTTTTTTCGAAAATGGTAAATCGATCTTGTTTTGGCACTACCCTTCGGTACTCGTGGAATGTTTTATACAGATCGTAGCTTTTTTTGAATATTGGTATATCGAAGTCATTCATAGTTTTTGTTATTTTTTATTTATGAAGGTTTATAAGAATCTATTCCAGCAAATTGTCTCGTCAGAAAATCTCTTTGCGGCGTGGGATGAATTTCGGGTTGATAAGCGTCACAAGAAGGATGTTTAAGCGTTTGAGTTCAAGCTCGAACAGAACCTTTTCCAACTTCACCGTGATCTGGCGACGAAGCAATATAAACATCAACCCTATACTGGTTTTTATATTCGAGATCCGAAGGTTCGACATATTCACAAAGCAACGGCTCGCGATCGCGTTTTGCACCACGCTGTTTTTCGAATACTGAACCCAATATTTGATAAAACATTTATCCCAACTTCGTTTTCTTGTCGCATTGGCAAGGGTGTTCATAAAGGCGTTCTGGAAATGGAGCGGATGATTCGCGCCGAAAGCAGAAATTTTACGCGGCCATGTTTTGCGCTTAAGTGCGATGTGAAAAAGTTTTTTGATACTGTTGATCATCAAATATTGTTATCTGTTCTTTGTAAAAAGATTGCGGACCCAGACACGATTTGGCTTTTGCGCGAGATCGTAGAAAGCTTCGTAATCAACCAAACGAACTTATTTGATCACCAAGGTTTGCCAATTGGTAATCTTACTTCCCAGCTTTTTGCAAACATATACATGAATGAGTTCGATCAATCTGTAAAACAGGAATTACGATTACAGCATTATGCGCGATATACCGATGATTTCGTGATTATCTCGACCAAGAGGCAAAAGCTTGAAGAACTCATTGATCCACTTCGGACCCTTCTCCAAACAAAACTGAAGCTTAATCTTCATCCTAAGAAAATTTCTATTCGCGCTTGTCATCAGGGTATCGACTTTTTGGGATATGTTTCTTTACCATATCATCGGCTGATGCGTGCCAAAACGAGAAAACGAATCTTTCACAAGCTCAAAGCTCGCATATCGCAATATCAAAGTGGCGCTATTAACGAAAAAACACTTTCGCAGTCACTCCAGTCGTACCTGGGCGTTTTATCGCATGCAAACACCCACCAACTGAGCCAAGACCTACAAAACCAGTATTGGTTTTGGCTTCACGAATAAAACAAATCCTCGCAAAACCATCCGTGCCCAAAAAGCACATTTTGCGAGGATTATCTCCTTGGATGGTTTTACGACCATGCCTATTGCAGGTTTAGGTCTTTATATTAAGTTGTGGATTTATATTAACAAAAAAGTGGGTTTGTTTAAAGTTAAAAACATCAAAACACAAAACCGCCTTTCGGCGGTTTTGTTGTCCCTCCTCCGCTAAAGCTTCGGAAGGGCGCATCGCAACGAGCATAATTCTCTTTATACCATGATTGCTTGCCCTGAGCTTGTCGAACGGGTGGGGCGTCCCCTTCTCAAGGGTTCGAATTTCAGCGGACCTAAAACCACTTGAAACTTAAGCCCCTCATTCGTGTACATCGCAACGAATACCTCAGGTTTAAAAGTGGTATTTAATTGTTTGTGCCTACCTCGTTGCGAGCTTGCTTTGCTTTGGGGTTTATTCCAGATTCTTGCCATTATAATTTAGTTAACCTCGTTAGAAATCGCTAAAGTTTGCCCTAAGCAAAGATAAACCCTTAGTATAATCGGCTTTGGCGCTGTAAAAAATCTCTGATGAGCGTGCGTCTGCGCCCTATTTCTAACGAGTAAGTTAAGTCTAAAACGACTCCACCGTTCAAGATATCGAGGGCGGCTTTTGTAATCTCCAATTTATTCACCCCCGCGCCTGTTTTTGTAAAGGCGCTTCGCGCCGCACTTCGTGCATCACAAAAACAAGCGTAGGAGCAAATCTTATTGAGAAGAAATATGATGGCAAAAATGTTTAATTTTTCGCCGTCAATCAACGCCTCGTCGCGTTAATAAAGCGCGGAGCCTAAAAGCGCCTTGTGCCTTACGTTTATTATTCGTAACCGTAACTAATTGGCGTATATCGGCTTTAATTTATGCATCCACAATTTCTAAAAGGGCTTGTCAATTATGAGTTTTATTATATCCTTTTTTACACAATTTGTCACGGTTTTATACAAGTGTATATATCATCTTGCGATTTCATTAAAATTCATGGTATTGTCAGCTTAATGCGGTTTCTGTCTAAAAACATTTTAATATTCGGTATTACCATACTGTTATCAATGGGTGTCTTTTGCGCGATGAATGGCGTTGTTCCTACAAGTCATCAAACCATGAATGGAAATATGTCAATTCTTTGCGCTTCTGAGAGTTATAACCCGGCTTTCTGCGCGATAAATATGTCAAGTCATGCTTTGTTTCTGAAAACTATTTCTCACACGGTGCCGCAAAAAATAGGAGAGTATCTTTTAATTCTTGCGCTTGAGCTTATTATATTTATTTTTTGGAAAAAATTCATGCCACATCTGCAAAAATTAAAGCTGGGATTGAGTCGTCTTTATATAAAATCCGCTGCTGTTTTCTCAATACTCAATTCCTTGCGCTACGCTTTTTCACGCGGCATAATCCATCCACAAATTTATAATTCCACATACATATCGTAGTCGGATGTCTTGCGCATTTTCTTTAGTCGACACTAGACATCTTCGCTAATTTTTATATATAAACCCCGTTGGAAGTTTTATAATAGAGATACTCTATCCAATAAAGAAACTGAAGACAAGCCTGTTTATACAGCAAAGAACTTGTCTGGACTTCTAACGGGATAAATCTTAATCACAAACCTATGGAAAATCAAAACATTGAGCGCGAACCTTCTTCAATGAAAAATTCGCAAAATAAAAACAATAATTTTATGATTCCGCTTGCGATTATCATCGGAGGCGTGATTATTGCCGTATCGGTCATATATTCTAGTGGCAATAGCGCAAGCAACTTAAGAACCGCCGGAGTCGCCAATATTAAAGAAAGCAATACAGAGCCACAACGGGCGGAATCCGCCACGATAAACAATATCAGGCCGGTTACTGACAAAGACCACATTCTCGGCAACCCAAACGCGCAGGTTATGGTTGTTGAGTTTTCTGACCTTGAGTGCCCGTTCTGCAAAAGTTTTCACCCCACCATGCAACAGCTGATAGACGAATACGGAAAAGACGGACGAGTGGCATGGGTATATCGCCACTTCCCGCTTGATTCTATTCACTCTAAAGCCCGAAAAGAAGCAGAAGCGACAGAATGCGCGGGCGAACTCGGAGGCAATACAAAATTCTGGGCGTATGTGGATCGCCTTTTTGAGGTAACGCCGTCAAATAACAATCTTGATCTGGGTGAGCTTCCCAATATAGCAGAATTTGTTGGACTTGATCGGACACGATTCGCGCAGTGCTTAGATAGCGGAAAATATGCCCAGCATGTTGCCGATGACCTTGCCGATGCAACGAGTTCTGGCGGCAACGGCACGCCCTATAGCGTGGTCATCGCGCCAAACGGCAAAAAATTCGCCATTTCTGGAGCACAGCCATACGCATCCGTGAAATCGGTTATTGATATCGCGCTTCAGGAAAAATAGTCATGAGTAGTTCAATGCATTCAAACTTCATACAGACAATACTCGAGGCCGGACAAAAAGTTTTTAGCGCGCCTTCTTACGCTATCACTGCAGTTGCGCTCGCCGTAGCCGCGTTTCTTTTCGCTGTCTGGCTGCCGAATATCGGCCTCGTAACGGATGTGTTCACTCATTCAAGCGCTCCCATAGGAGAAAAACTGCGACTTGCCGTAACCCTTCTTGGCGGCATACGAACAAACTTTAGTTTTCTCTCCGCAACTTACACTATACTCATCGCGCTACTTTTTGGCATGAACATCGCAATGATTGCTTATTATCTAAAACAAAGAGTGCCGGTTTTAAGACGCGAGAATTTTTTTGCCGGCATCTTCGGCATAGCAAGCGGAGTGCTTGGAGTCGGTTGCGCGGCCTGCGGATCATTCATTTTGACCACGACGCTTTCATTCATCGGCGCATCGGGGGCCCTTGCGCTTCTACCGCTCAAAGGAGGTGAATTCGGAATTCTAAGCGTTATTCTTTTAGGCGCATCCATCTATTTGATTTCCCGCAAAATAAACGACCCGCTTATCTGTCCACCTCGTTAGAAATCGCGAACGCGCCGTTCGCGTTCTATTTCTAACGGGGTAAGCCATCGTCAAATATATTATCTCCGTTAGGAATTATTGGAAAAGAAAATTTAACAATCAAAAAACTAATTATGACGGAAACAAATAACAACAATCGCATAAAGCAAAATTCTAATGGGACGAATAAACAAATATCAATTTCAATAGCCGTCGCGGCTCTCGTTATCGGCGGGGCACTCTATCTTTCTTCACCGAAAAAGAACGCGGAGCTCCCACTTACAGCCGGAGTTAATCAGGCGCTTGCGGCAAAATTTGAAATCCTAAAACAAAACGGTAATTCATCCTGCTCTGGAATATTCAGAGAATCTATCGCTGAAATGCCAGATACAAACCGCTTACAGGGTTCTTGCTGCAGCCCAATGTCGCTTCACCGCTACACCGAGCAGGTTGAAGGGTTAGTAGAATTTAAATCTGTTGCCGGCCAAAACATTGATAAAATTCCCGACGACCCGTATGACATAGAAGCGGGACTTGCCAAAGAATTGCTGTCCTATTACGACCTTGAGCTTACGCCGGATGAGCAGAAAGAGTACGACTACGCGATGCTCAACTCAAACGAGAAAGGCCCTTGCTGCTGCAAGTGCTGGCGGTGGTATGTCTATGGGGGCTTGGGCAAATACCTCGTTAAAAATCATAGCTTCACCCCGTTAGAGGCCAGCGCCAATGGCGCGTCAGTCACTCAAGGCGACTTGCCTCTAACGGGGTTCACAGGCGAACAATTAACCGAATTATGGAATCTCTCGGACGGATGCGGCGGCGACAGCGAACATCATCATTAAATTTTCGGCAAACTCAAATTTATAGTGAATTTGTTAAATTATAAAAACGATAAGCCCGGTTAGATAATATATTAAGAAAATTATTTTATCGGGTCTTATAAAACCTATAATTGATTATGGAAGAAACAACACAAAACAATAAAATATCTAACGGAGTGGGCCCTATTAAAAATAGCGAGGACTCGCAGCATAAAATTTCTAACGAGGCGGGTAAAAAACGACAACTCACAAAACAAGAAAAACGAGAAATGCGAAGGCAAGAAAAAGAAGCAGAACAGCGCTCACGAGAACGCAATCGCTTTATGCGTAAAATCAGAAACTATGGCATTGTTTTTGTAATTATTACCTCTGCGAGTTACGGCTTGTATCTCTTGACACAAAGCAGCGAGCCAAAAGGAGAAGATTTCAGCCGAGCTGTTTCATTAATGGAGGCAAGCCATATCCCAGTTGGTAGTCAATTACCAGAATATACTTCAAACCCACCGACATCAGGGCCGCATTATGGCCAGACCGCCCGTTCCGGATTTCGCGAAGAAATAATTCCTGACCAGCATATCATTCACAATCTTGAACACGGCGATGTTTGGATTGCGTATCACCCGCGAATTGGAGATAAAATAAAAAAAGAGTTGAAGCGATTTGGGGCCGCGAAAGTAATCATCACTCCGCGTGAAGACAACGAAACCGACATCGCGCTTGCCGCATGGGGCAGGCTTGATACTTTTGATATTGAAAACAACACACTACCTGTTGAGCGTATCAAAGACTTTATCAAACGTTACACGGGCAAAGGCCCCGAGAAAGTGCCCGGCGCAAGCGGGGGTATATAAGTAAAAAAAATGGCATCTAATATCCGCAACAGTTTAATAATTTTTTCTTTCCTTCTCCTCTCAATTACCATCATCGGCATTTTTTGGCTTATAACCACGCCCGGAGCGCAAGCCGGCCTTATTTTCGCCTACGCGGCCGGCCTTTCTATGATTTTTTGCCGGCATTACCTCTGGCGTTTGTTACTATGACATTGACAATGAATCCCGTTGGGAACAAGATTTCTAATGAGGTGAACTTTGAATTTATGTCTTTTGGCGGTTTCGGTTGGATATTTATGATTCTCTGACGGGTCTTGATAATCTTTTGGAGCTTGCCGCGCTTACAAAGTGGCTCATAAGCCAATCTCGCGACGCGCGCAATCGCGGATAATCCAGTTTGAGATTTTTAAAAACGCTATGCCAAAGGCGAGATTGATAAAAAAGAATTTGAAGATAAAAAAAAGAGATTTAAGCTAACTTATTATGACAAAAGTAATTACAACCGAAGAATTAAAAAAGAAAATTGACAAGGGCGAAGATTTTTACCTAATTGATGTATTGTCCGCGAATAGCTTTGAGGCGCGGCATATTCCCGGCGCAAAAAATGCGCCAAACGGACCGGAATTTTTAAAACAATTTGAAGAACAAGTCAAAGCGCCGAGAAATGCAGAAATTATCGTTTACTGCGGATCTTCCACTTGTATGGCAAGCGTTCAGGCGGCGGATACGCTGGAGAAAGCCGGCTACACCAATGTAGTGCACTATAAGGACGGCATAGCCGGCTGGCAAAACGTAGAATATAAGTTTGAGGGAAAGACAATTTAATCTCTTTGAATTACAAAATATAATAATTTTATTCTGGAATTTTGGTAAAAAAGTTGCGGGCATTAATTAACCTTTCCTTTGTGCCGCAATCAAACCAATATCCGTTATGTTTATGGAGAAATAATCTCCCTTGTTTAATTATTTCAGGGAAAAAATCGTATTCTGCGGAAAATTTCTGCGGCATATCTTTAAAATCCCGAACATTAAGGACAGAAGCATTGGCATTTATAAAACCGGAAACGCCCTCGGTTATTTTTTCTTTATAAGCGAGAATTTTTCCTGTTTTGTCATATTCTAAGACTCCCATCCCGCGCACGTCATTTATATAAACTCCTGTCAAAACGCTATATTTTCCGTTTTCGCTTTTTTCAATAAGTTTTTTAAAATTAAAATCGGCAAGGATATCTCCGAATAAAACTACAAAAGATCCATTCCAATTCAAAATTGCATTTTTAATTCCGCCGCCGGTTCCTAAAGGTTCGGTTTCAATAATACTCTCTATATAATTAGAGAAATTGTTCTTATTCAGCCAATTGATGACTTGACCGGCTCTATGCCCTAAAGAAAGACGAATCGTATTAAATCCATGCATCCTCAATTGTTCAATTTGCCGCTGTAAAATCGGCTTACCGGAAACTTCAACCAGACATTTAGGAATTTTTTGTTCATCTTTGGGTAAACGAGTGCCCTTTCCTCCTGCTAAAATTATTGCCTTCATATCCGATATCAATCTTGTTTCCGTCTAGATTTATTCTTTGCTTGGCCGTTTAAAAATTCTTCCGCTCTCTTTAAATCCTCAGGATATCCGATCGGAATCCACCAATCGGTTTCTGCAGTATTTATTTTAAAAACTTTAGCCAATTTTGAAACGCTTTCTGGAAGATAATACTCTCTATTAGAAGCGGGTTTCGGGGGATAGGAAAAAATCCTCTTATCTAGACAAACGGGTCCGCAACTGACTAAATTTGATTTCGGCTTGTCCGGCTTCTCTTCAATCGCTTTTATTGTTTTATCTTCGTTTAATAAAACCACTCCGAATCTCTCCGGATTATTTGCCTGATTGTGTAAAAGAACGCACAAAGGTTTCTTATCAATGCAACGCTTAAAATTTAAAGGGCTATGCAGGTCATCGGCATAAAGCATTAAAAATGAATCGTCGTCAAGATATTCTTTGCAAAGCTCTAACGCTTTATAAGTTCCTGATTTCTCTTTTTGAAAAACGTATTTGATTTTTTTCCCGCAAAATTCATCCCCAAAATATCCTTTAATCTTATCTCCTAAATAACCAATCACTAAAATCACTTCTGTAATTTCATCCGGCAAAGACTCAAATATATACTCCAAAATCGGCTTCCCATTAAGCTTTAACATTGGTTTTGGAGCGGTTAAAGTCAATGGCCGCATCCTTATTCCTTCACCGGCTGCTAAAATTACGCACTGCATATTAAATGATTTATTCTTGAAAAATTATCATATTTTATGTAAAATTACAAAATTGACTAAAAACCTATAAAATTATGTTAAGTTACAATGAACTTAAAAAGGGTGTTATCTTTGAAATTAACGGAGAACCGTATCAGGTAATGGATTATGAATTTTTAAGAATGCAGCAAAGAAAACCTGTTACCAAAACAAAAATTAAAAATCTTATCACCGGCAAAGTTACAGAAAGAAATTTCCACCAGAACGAAACTTTTTCTGAGGCGGAAATCAACAGAGAGCCGACAAAATATCTATATAATCACCGCGAAGAATATTGGTTTTCAGACATCAATAATCCGAAAAATCGATTCTCGTTAAGACAAGAAAACATCGGGAAATCGGCTAAATTCCTAAAACCAAACACCGAAGTTAAATCGGTTAATTTTAAAAACAGACTAATTAGCATTGAGCTGCCAATCAAAATTGAACTAAAAGTTAAAGAAACACAACCGAACATTAAAGGCTCAACCGCAAGCGGCGGCAACAAACCGGCAACGCTTGAAACAGGGGCGATTATAAATGTTCCTGCGTTTATAAATTCAGGTGATATAATTCGCATCAACACCGAGACAGAAGAATATGTTGAAAGAGTGGAGAAAAAATCTTAAAAGCTGCCGAGCGAATCCAAGCGGCAGAAGAATGTGGCCCCAAGAGCTGTGGGAAATTAGTCTAACTCAAATCCTTGGAAGCCGATGATTTAAAAAAGGCACCGTTCCGCATTTTGCGTTCTAGTTTTAAATCA
>Ga0210057_1002302_pt1 | contig 27519 bp, 23 predicted proteins | sample CryGeyCG2114_010_2_FD_183968 | JGI IMG/M metagenome (GOLD analysis project Ga0210057, IMG submission 183968) | Groundwater microbial communities from aquifer - Crystal Geyser CG10_big_fil_rev_8/21/14_0.10 (SPAdes) (version 2) | ecosystem: Environmental > Aquatic > Deep subsurface > Groundwater ...
AAAAACATAAGCCCTGGGACTTCGCCGAGAACGTTTTTCCCGTGTCCATAGAGAGGGGCGAACGTTACCAACAAGAGCAGCGAGAGAAGAGCTGTCGGATCCCTTTTCTCTCCGGCAAGACTTCGGATCAAGAAATACGACAATGCACACAAAAGAGCCATAAAAAGGACCATGACTACACGTGCGTTCAAGATCGTGGTACCGAACAATGAGAATGAAAGAGCGATGGGATAGATGACAGGAAAGCTCGTAGTCAGAAAGTCTGTTGAGATGAAATGTGCCGGTGCTATCTGGAGACCATATATTCCATTTTGTACGAGATTGATCGCCACTTGTATTATGGTCCCCTCATCAAGCCACGTCGGAGGATTTTCGGAGAGTCGGTAGAGTGCAAGCAATGTAAATATTGTTGTTGCAAGAAGCACAAAAAACACATGTACAAGAGAAACCCGAGACCATCGCGTTTGCGGAGCAGATTCATAACGGGCTTCCTCATCAGTGGGGAATACGAGATGTTTGTAACTGAAATAATTTATGAATGCGATGAAGACGCCGCTTATGAACTGTGCAAGCAGGTAGTGAATATGTACATACTCAACAAAGATGTAGATAAGAGCGGTATTGATCCCAAGGGCAATAATAATGACGAAGAAATATTTCAAAGCCTGAACATGGGCACGTCGTATTGATGCATCACTGAATGTCCAGAATTTCTGCATCGTAAAACTTACGAGGAATGATGCGGCGAACGCGAAGATCGAGGAAAGCAAGTACCAAACACCGAAAAAATGGGTAAGTACGAATAACGTGCCGAGACTAACAGCCGTTGCGGTGCCGCCGGAAATAATAAATCTGAAGATCCGCATAAGAGATGGATGTGAGGTACAAAGTGCCCGGTAGAGGCTCCACGGGTTGCGTATGTATTCGTGCCACATATTTGACGAAAAAGAGGTTCTCTATTGGATGGTACGCGTGGCAGTGTAGCATGAGGATGATAGGCAGGGACTCCTCGTACGAGCTCGCCAAAATGGGCGCTATGCGCTACTATGCCTCCACTAAAGCGGATTAACGGAATCAATGTCCTAATTCACCTATGAGTGCCAAACCCAAAGTGTCACGAAGCGTCGTAGAGCGATACAATCTTACATTTGAAGAGTTCAAGCAATTTGAGCGTCAAGTATTGGTACAAGAGCACCTAAAGCGCTATGGATCGATCAGGCGATTTTGTTTCGGAGACGTGCTTGATTTTGCGTGCGGAAGTGGATATGGCTCGTATATGCTCGCGCTGAATCCTGACGTTACGTCAGTTGTGGCTGTTGATAAAAGCACAGAAGCAATCACATGGGCCAAGAAGCATTTCTCGCATCCCTGCATCACCTACAAAATTGCCGACGCCAGAAAGGTGCGGGGCAATTTCGATACGCTCGTGTGTCTCGAAACCATCGAGCATCTCAAAGATACCAAAATAGTTCCCGAGATCGTCGAGCGCTGCAAGATCTCAAATCTCATCATTTCATTTCCGGATAAGAAAACAACGCACTACAATCCGCACCACTTCCATGACTTTGTGCGGCAAGATATCGTCGACCTCTTCCCGAAGCACATCGTCTATCACGTCGTCCGTTTTGCAGATAGCACGGTGGTTTTGCTCACACGGTTGTCTGACAAAGCACCACCAGAACTTTTCAGGAACATTCGGGATCTCGAATAGTAGAGCCGGACTATTCCGGCTTCTTGCGTAGTGCCCACCAATGCGGGGAAGAGAGGCTCGCTTCTTTGCTATACTCACCGCGCTTTATCAGAAGCTCCTCCGCGATCATTTTGATATGGCATAAAGATTGCTGCCCTTTTTCGTAGTCGGAAAAATTGTATATTTTGTGATAGAAATACCACTGGCTGATACTTTTCATCATGCGTGCCTTGAGGAAGGAAAGGCTCCATGGGATATCATCGAGTAATAGGTAGCCTCCGGGTTTCAATAATTTGTCTGCGAGCAGTATGGCCGGCAGGTCTATATAGAACGTATGATGTCCGTCGACATAGATCGCATCAAATTGCTCGCCCCTCTCAAGCATTTCAAACAACGTCCACGAATACGTGCCGGCTGTATTGGCTGCGAAGTGGATGTTTTTCATGTCAAAATCTTTTATGGCGAGCTCCGTTTTATGACTCCCGCACACACTCGCAAAATCGCAGCCGGTGTAGGAAATGCCATGCTCATCGATGAGCTTTAATCTCTCGAAATGAGGGAACTCGCCTATCCCGATCTCCAGAAATGTTCCATGTGGCATGCCTGCGAGCACTTGTCTGATACTCGATTCTTTGCTGTTCCCAGCGTCCATACTCTCCATGCTTGTGTCGGTGTGTGTTATGCCAAGATTCCGAAGCTTGAACATGTACCATACAGGCGCATACACGAGGTGAAGGAATTTCTTACCTACCCGTATGCTAAATAGACGGAAGGCATTCTTTGGTCCCATCTTTTTAATTCGTTTAAGAAAGTTTGTCATGGTGTCACCTCGTGTTTTACCTGCCAGAAAAGGTATGCGTAGAGAATGAACATGAGGAATTGAGAGATGATGGTTGCCGCTATTGCTCCCCAGATGCCGAAGGCAGGAAGGAGGAGAAGAAACAAACCGATCTTTACAATGGGTAAGATCGTTTGCGAAATGTAAAGCTCCTTTTTTCTCATGTGGGCCGTCAGTGCTTCATTAAACATAGTGCCTGGTACGAATATCAATGACAGGGCCAGGATCTGGGTGAAGATAACCGATTCGAGGTATGCGGGGAAGAGAAGTTGGAATAAAAATGGAGCGATGGCTATATACGCGGCGACAATACAAAGCATAATTCCTACGAGAAGAAAAATCTTTCGCGGAAGAGATTCCTTGAGTTCGAGAAAGTTTCGTTCACTTAATTTCGGAAGCGCGAGCTTCGCGGGGATATCATTGAGCAATTTAAGCTGCGCTATCGGTGTTTGCGCAAATGCATATATGGCAAGCTGTGCCGCTCCTAAGTAATGGAATATGAGCACTTTATCAATATTTTCACCCACTTTTCCCATTATTCCCATGAGACTCAAATGTTTTGCGTAGGGAATAGTTTGCGGGTCTGTGTTGTCGCCCGGCTTGTATTTTTTGATCGTTGCATACTGCAGCAGAAGGTTTATGCCCATTCCGGAGAGGAAGTACACGAGAACGATAAGTATCGGATTGTTGGTCAAGAAGACCGTGCCGACGAGACACAGAACGGGGACGATATCTGCGATACTATCGAATATGGATTGTATTTTGAAATCTTTTTTTCCAGAAAGGAATTGGCTGAAGAAAGAAAAACCGATGAGAAGAGGGTTCCCAATTGCCACAATAAGAAAAGCTGTACCAAGAACGTTGTTTCCGTTCACGAAATAATATACGGAAGCACAAAGAGAAAGTACGACGATTCCGAAGCTCCAGCGGAGATACGCGGTTGTTCCCGAACGAAGGGCTCCCTCAAAACCGCGCGCAACCGCCTGAATAATCGCTGTACCCATACCCGTAAGAGAAAAGGCACCGATGATGCCGGCTACCGAAAGGACAAATTTGTAGTTTCCGAACACTTCTGGCGGGATAAGGTTGGCCATGGCCACTGCGAAAAGAAGCGAGGAGAAAAGGCCCACGCCCTTTGCGAGGGAGAGCCAAGAACCTCCGCGCGTCATATAGATCATGTCGGTTTTTGTGTATGTTTCACTCCATCGCAATAGGGTACGTACCTTTGTTTTGAGCCGTGCGAACATGTCTGCGTATGCTACCGCCAGAGTGCGTCACGCGCTAGTGTCTGGACGTATTGCTATACTGACAGAATGAAGATTTTTGGATTCATTACCGTTCGCAGTGATTCGTCACGTTTGCCGCAAAAAGCGCTTTTGCCAATCAGAGGACGAAAAGTTATCGAGCACATCATAGACCGCGCAAAGGTTATTAAAGGATTGGATGGGATCGTTGTGTGTACCAGCGAACGACCGGAAGATGATGTGTTGGAAGAAATCGCAAAGAAAGAGGGGATCCTCTGTTTTCGGGGGAGTTTGGAAGACAAGCTAGAGCGATGGCATGGAGCTGCCGAAAAATTCGGCGTTGACTACATTTTGACGGTAGACGGAGACGACCTCTTTTTTGCACCGGAATTATGTGAACTTGCAATACAGCAGGTAAAGAGCGATAAACCAGATTTTATTCAGGGTTCGAAGACACTTGCGTGTGGTGCGTTTACCTATTGCTTCTCCGTCGCTGCACTTAAGAAAGTATGTGAGATAAAAGACAGTGCTGCTACCGAAATGATGTGGGTGTATTTCACCGATACGGGACTATTCAAAATAGCCGAATTAGAAGTAAAAGACCCCGTGTACCACCTCGACGGAGTACGCATGACACTCGATTACCCAGAGGATCTCGCATTTTTCGAGCGCGTCTTTGAAGAGCTTGACACACATCGCAATACCACGCCGACACCTGTTATTCTGAATCTGTTGCGAGAAAAACCGGAGATAAATGAGATTAACTATTTCCGGCAAAAAGATTTTCTTGACAATCAGAAGAAAAAGACGACATTGAAGCTAAAGAACAGATTATGAGTGAAAAACCGAGCAACGCGTGGCGCTTTACTGGGAACGAAATGAAATACGTTCGCGAACTTTTGGAGCGCGGACTAGCAGCCGGTCCCGAAGGAAGTATGAATGCGCGCTTCGAAGAGGAGTTTGCAAAGAAATTCGGGGTGAAGTATGTGATTACTGCGAATTCGGGGACCTCGACTCTCCACCAGGCGCTCGTTGCCTTTGGTGTGAAAGCGGGAGATGAGGTGATTACGCCGCCACTTGTCCCTTTTATGTGCACTTCGACGATTCTCCATGCTGGTGCAAGGCCCGTCTACGCAGACGTGGATCCCGAGACGTTTCTCATAGATCCAAAAGATATTGAGCGCAAGATAACCCCGCGTACAAAAGCGATCATTGCCGTGCACACGTATGGAGGTGTCTGCGACATGGAAGCGATCATGGCAATTGCAGAGAAACACAATCTCTACGTCCTCGAAGATTGTGCGGAGTGCGTGCTAGGGAAAGATAGCAAGGGACGCCTCGCGGGGACGATCGGGCATGTGGCAAGTTTTAGTTTCCAAACGACGAAGCATATGACGATGGGCGACGGAGGAATGCTTATCACGAACGATGAGAATCTCGCGGTCCATATGCGCAAATTCGGGAATCAGGGATTTATGAATACCGCAGCCGATCGACGCGCGATGAAAAAGATGAAAGACGTGGTGCAGGATCCAAACTATGTGCGTCACGATGCATTGGGATACAACTACCGATTCTCGGAAATACTTGCGGCCGTGGGGCTCGCGCAGCTGGAGCGGATCGATGAGTTCGTCGAAAAACGCATACAAATGAGCGAGGCGTACCTGGGAGCGATCAAGGGATGTTCGTGGCTGAAACCCCAGAAGCTAACGGGAGCAGAAATGAATTCCTACTTCACATTTCCGCTGCTTTTTGAAGGAGAAAAGAAGGGGATTACGTGGTACGACTTTAGAAAGAAATTTATGGAATTGGGGGGAGATAGTATCTACGCCGCGTGGTCGCTCGCATATCGCGAGCCTGCAGCAAAGCTTATTTCAGAGAAGGGTCAGTTCTTTGATGACATTCCGGATCAAGGTACGCATCTCAAGGGATTCTTAGAGGGCGTGAAATGCCCGAATGCTGAATACGTGCAGCCGCGAATGTTCCAATTCACCACGAATCAAGGCACCGCAGAAGAGCGCGAATCTCAAGCGACTGCCCTCAAAAAGACGATAGATTTTTTCGACAAGTAATTACCATGCTGTCTGGCCGGCATCCATCACTAAGGTTTGGGCGGTCATAAAGGCCGATGCGTCGCTCGCGAGAAAGACGATGGCGCCGTGATATTCATCTGGCCTTGCAGGGCGACCAAGCATGTTGCGCCCTTTCAATTTTTCCAGAAGCTCTGGCGTTATCTCCTTGAAATTTACCGCGCCGAAAGCGATTGCGTTCACTCGTATATCCGGTGCGCCGGCTGATGAGAAGTACGATGCCCAGGCGCGGGTGAGGCCGAGCAGCGCTGTTTTTACCGTAGGGTACGCAGCTGATTTGAAGCGGCCGGCAGGATATTTCGAATGATTGGGAGCGGTAATGCCGGAGGTAGAGGAGATATTGATAATTGATCCTTTTTTCTGCTTCATCATCTGCGGCGCGACCGCTTGGATTGTGTATTGTGCGCCCGAGAGCCCCACCGCGATTTCCTTTTCCCACTGCGCTTTGGGAAATTCCGGATACGATTCCCAGCCAGCCTCGCCCTCTTTGGGAAGCGGCGGATCGATGACCGCATTGTTGATGAGGATGTCGATGCGACCCGCCTCTTTTATAACTTGCTCAATGGCGCGTGCGATATCTTCGGGCTTGGTGATATCGACGTCGATATGCGTCGCGATTTTCGCAAGTTCTTCCGATCGAGCAGTATCAAAGGAATACACTTTCGCTCCCGCAGCGCTTAGAGCTTTTGCGTGCTCAATGCCCAGGCGTCCGTCGCCGCCAGTCACGATTGTGACACGACCTTTAAGTGAGAGAAGTTGATTTAATTCAGCCATACCCGGTTAGTACAATTTCGAATAATTCCTGTCGCAGCTTCAACCACGGGTAAAGCGTTAAACACCCGAAGTAGCTTGCTTGCTGTAGGTTGGTGAATATTCATACAAGGTGATTCGAAATTGTCCTGCCGGGCCATACTTTTTTTGCGATGTTCTCGGTAAATTCGCGATACTTCTTGTTGCGCTCCAGCTCCTTCCCATCTTCGCCGCCCGCGCCTTGGATGATAAGTGGCTGAGAATAGCCGATGTCGCGGAGAGCGCTAAAGGCTTCTTCAAAATCCGCGCAGCCTTCTCCAAGGGGCACTGACTTACTTTCTACCCCGGGATCGGTATTTGGCAATCTGTCTTTTACATGGATGCCGACGACTCGATCTTTGAGCATACGAATTTCATCTGCGACTGGGAAGCCGCAGGCGAACTGATTCCCTAAGTCATAGTATACGCGAAATGCTTCGGGGACGAGTGCACGGTCGATGAAATCGAGAATCGTTTCAGCAGAGAGTTCAGTCTCAATACCGAGCTGTACGCCGCAATCCTTTGCTGCTTTGGAGGCTGGCGTAAGGAGCTGATGTGCTCGATCCCACGTAGAGTCTTGCGAGGCCGATAGTTTCTTTTCATGGAAAAAGGAGACGAGAACAACATTGGCGCCGATCTCTGCAGTTGCATACACGATATCGACAATATCTTTCGCGTACTCATCTTCCGGCATATAATAGCCGTGTACCGAAGGAATCATTATTCCTGTCGAGTGAGAGAGTTCTTGCAGCCGTGCGCGACCTTCAGATGTCAGGAGTGGATGCTCTCGCAAACCTTTTGGGCGTACGAGGAGTTCTATAGCGGAGAGTCCGATCTTTTTTGCATCGTCAAATTCTTGCTGCCAATTGTCGTCGGGGAAAAACTGTACTCCGCGCCCCCGCGAAGGTGTGAGGCGTCCTTCCAGCACGCCTATGAGTGGGATTTTACCCTTCATCGTGGCATTATAGCCCTATGTCGCACTCACTAAAACAGCGCACGCTCGGGAGGACTGGGCTCAAGGTTTCGGAAATCGGGCTTGGCACGACGACGATTGGATATGTCTACGGAATTGGGCCGCGGGATTTGCCGCCGGAAGACGAAGTCATCGAGTACTTGCATCAGGTCGTTGAGCGCGGCGTTACCTTTATCGATACCGGTTCCTTTTATGGATTCGCCGAGGAGCGCATCGGGAAATCCGGCGTGGCCAAACTTCCGCACGTGATGGTGAGCACAAAGTGCGGACACATTCTCGATAAAGGTGAAGTGATCAGCGATGACGAATTGGCAAAGATAATGCGTAATGACGTTGAGGCGAGTTTGCAAAAACTCGGACTCGATCATTTGGAGTTAGTGCAGGTGCATGGCGGCACCGCAGAGCGAATCAAAGATGGAAGCATTATTCCGGCAATGCAAAAATTAAAAGATGCCGGACTCGTACGATTCGTAGGGATTTCAACGCGTGGAGAAGAGGCGCCGCTTGCAGCAATAGAATCAGGATTTTTCGACGTGCTTCAGCTCGCGCACAGCATTCTCGATCAGCGCATGACGAAGCGCGTATTTGCTGAAGCACAGAAGCACAATCTTGGCATTATCAATCGCTCCGCGCTTTTGAAAGGAGCTCTTACACCAGCGGCAGAGTATCTCTCGCCCGTACTCGCGCCTTTGAAGAAAAATTCCGACGCGGCCAAAGCAATTGCAGGAAACATCGGCATTGATTTGCCTACACTCGCGCTTCGTTTTGCACTTTCGCACAAAGAAACAGGAAGCGTGCTCGTAGGAACAAATAAGCTCACGCATCTGGAAACGGCGATTGCTGCAGCCGAGCAAGGGTCGCTTCCTGAGGATGTTCTCCAGGAATTGTACAAACTTGCAATAGACGATCCAATGCAAGTAGATCCGAAAAACTGGCCGGCAAACATGGTTGCCGACACGGTGGGCGGCGAAAAAGTCCCTCATCCGAGTCGTTAAATATGCGTTGATTCGGCCATACACCCGTGATACGCTGCGAGCAATGAAAGGAGTTACAAAGGTCAAAATAGGGAAGCGTGAGATAGGCTACAACCTTCCACCCTTTGTTGTCGCAGAGATCGGGATTAATCATAATGGCTCAGTTCTGCACGCAAAGAAGCTTATTGATGCAGCGGTGGAAGCCGGATGTGACGCCGTCAAATTCCAAAAGCGCACGATAGACGTCGTCTATACCAAAGAGGAGCTTGCGCGCCCACGCCCCGTTGATCAATCACTCATTACAGCCGCGCGTCTTCGCCAAAAGAAATATGGCTACGAGATTCTCGACAAGAAAGCGTGGGCGCGCCTCAACAAAGATCCAGAAGACACGACCAATGGGGATTTGAAGCGCATTCTCGAATTTGGTGCGCCCGAATACAAAGAGGTCGATGTGTACTGCAAAGAAAAAGGCATTATGTGGTTTGCTTCGCCGTGGGACGAGGGGTCAGTTGATTTCTTGGAAAAATTCAAGCCGGTCGCATACAAGATCGCTTCGGCATCGAATACGGATAAAGAGCTGATGAAATACATCAAATCGAAGAAACGCCCGATTATCGTCTCGACCGGAATGGCGGATGACAAAATGATAGACAAAATTGTTGAGGTCTTGGGCGAAGATGGACTTATCATTTTGCATTGCATCTCGACATATCCCGCCAAAGATGAGGAAATCCATCTCGCCAATATTCCGCGCCTGATTAAAAAATATCCAAAAGCACTTATCGGCTACTCGGGACACGAAGTCGGTGCGTACCCGCCGCTTATCGCGGCTGCCTTGGGTGCTTGCGTCTTGGAGCGTCACATCACTCTTGATCGCGCGATGTGGGGATCTGATCATGCAGCAAGCTTGGAGATACCAGGCTGGCAGCGCCTCATGAGTGAATTGCGCATTTTGCCCAAATATCTGGGGAAGGAAGTGAGAGAGATATTAGAATCAGAAAAACCAATCGCGGCAAAACTGCGCCGCAAGGATACGCTGTTTTCCTGATTTTGCTATACTCTCGTGATGGGAGTAGTAGAAAAAATTGTTTTTCCGTATCGTTTGCCCCTACAATCTCAATCGAGAGAACGAACCGCAATATTTTTCGGTACGGATTTTTATAATCTTCCCGCAGGATCAAATCACGAGCTTTTTATTGAGCGGACGGACGAAATGCTGGCCTTCATGCGGCGTCACTTGCCTAATACGCGTCTTCTCTATCAGCCGCACCCCAATGAAACCGACGAATACACAAAGTTGGATCTCCAGGGATTCACCGTGGGTAAAAAAATTATTGCCGAGGCCCTGCTTTCTGAAAATGCATTGAATGTCGTTTTTGCTTTAAGCGCGTGTTCCGGTGCTTCACTTTCCGCCTATCAAATGGGTTTCAATGCGGCGGTCGCAATTGATCTACTTCACGGCGCAGTGCCCGAAGAAGTCATTGTGGGGTACCGAAGCTATTTCGGCTCAGCGCCCGAGAATTTTTTCCTGCAGTCACTCGATGATTTGCCCGTACGAAGACCTGTTGCAGAAGCGGATGAGACACATGCGATCCGAAGCATACAAAATGCAATCGGCTCCGCAAAAAAACTCTGGGTATTGATACAGAGCCCGAGTTTTATGGTTCAGGCAGCGCTGATTGTGCGCTATGCGCGGGAAGTCAATCCGAATCTTGAAGCGGGAATTCTCAAGATTGGCAGCAGACGATGGGAGGTGTCTCCTGCGTTCGACACATTAGAGTCCGGTTTCAATGAGACGATTCTGGTGCGCGATCGGCGGATCCTTTACTCAGCGCGACCGCTCAGGCTTCTTGAAGCGACGTTCGCCACGTTTCGTATTTTTCGCCTCCCGATACGAAAGGGTGATGCCGTCGTGAGCTTTTGTTACACGATGTTCGAGGAAGATTGTTTGATTTCTTACCATAAAAGAAAAGCACGTATGATCGGTTTTATTGAGAGTCGCTGGTATCATTTTACGTTTGTGGACCAGGGTAAGAACCTTCCGAAATCAGAATTTCGGACGCCGCGCGGCGCATTTGCATTTGCCTGGTTTCTGGAGCCGCTCCTTGGTCTGTACCGGACAGTAACAAGAGAATATAAAGACGGCCGTGTAATAAACTTTTTCAGATACCGGGCGCCGCTTGAGTCGGTGTACGATACAGCCTTTGTTTTAATGCCTGACGATCACTTCGGAGATGCGAAAGTCGTGACGTCGGCGTATACTCCGCTCACATGAAAGGTACGTTAAAAACATGGTTTGGATTGCGGCCGATAGCCGGAAGATTGCGTCGCATGCCTCGTCGAGTCCGCGTGCTTCGCGCTACTCGCGCTAAAGGAGAAAGTTCGTGGAAGAATATAGCAAAAGCCCTTGAAAATAGAGCACGTCTCGTGGCGATACTTGATGCGCCGGTACTACTACAAGATGCGGAAATTGCACTTCTTGCGAAGTATGCTGCGCTTGCACAGAGCACGGTAGTCGAGATCGGAGCGGCGTATGGAGGTTCTTCGCTCATCATGCTTGCGCATCTCCGGAAAGACGCCCACTTATACTCGCTCGACCCTTTTGTGCAAGACTCAAATCTGACCTTCGCAGAAAATATTGAGTCACTCTCGGTCTTTAGAAAAACACAAAACGGGTAGCGTGTATGCAAAAGTCAGTTGTACACCTCGCTTTTGCCGTTCCTCTCGCGAAAACCCCTGTGCGTCGGGTGTTCGACAAAATGTTTTCACTCGTCCCCCATATGCCTCCGCTCTACAGATCCGCCCAGGATGCGCTGATATCGTGGCAGCATCCGATCCGGGCGCCCCACAGCATCACATACAATCTGATGCAGGCTATTCGCGCGCGCGGCTACACAATCCGCCTCTATCGGTTCTATGAGCACACTGTCGCAGCGATGCAGCCGGGAGATATTTTTATCGGTCAGCCGCTCCCTATCGGCGGCCTCGGCGAGACACGTGCATCTGCCGATGATCCTCTATCGATAACGTCGCGCACCATCCGCGAATTTCCGAGTGATAGGAATTTCATTCTGATGCCGTACGCGCATGACGAACAATACTCCGGTTTTTTGAGGGATATCGTACGAGAAAATACCACAGCAGGCGGAGGTGAAATATTTATCGGTGGGAAGATTTGGGAGAGAGACTGGGAAAAACGATCTCCACTCGCATCAATCGGACCCTTACGCAAAGTGCACGTGACCTCAATGGGTATCGATGTTGCGGATTACCCTCTTGTTAAAAAACGATTTAATCCGAGAGGGAAGCGGAAATATCTGTATATAGGGCACACCGCCTGGTATAAAAACACGAGAGAACTCGAGCGCATAGCGGAGCGAATGACAGGATATGAATTCGCGCATATCGGAGGCGGGGAGATACGAGGTTGGAAAAAGCTCTCGAATTTTGCCGTCCTCACGCCTGGCTATGCTACGCGCCTCGCGCAGGAATACGATATTTTCGTAAATGTAAGTACGGCCGATCCGCAAGCCACGACCATTGTCGAGCAGATGTGCTTCGGTTTATCGATCGCCTGTACGCCTGAAACGGGCTATGAGTATCCGACCCTTGTACGATTGAGTACGAACGATGCGGACTACAACGTACAGGCACTCCACGCCCTTCAGGAAGAGGAAGAAGAGACGCTTCTCGCGCGTGCGCGGGAAAATAGGCTCATTGCCGAGCGTGATCACACATGGAAACAATTTACAGACACCATCCTGAACTTTGTCGGTATTGCGTAGTTTGGTGTACAATCGTGTTTCAGTACTACTATGAATAGCATATACGGCAAAATACGTGTCCGGATATCGGAGGAAATGGCACGGTTTTCTGGATACTACCCCGATCTTCCTGCCGTTTCGGAAGATGTGTTATGTGCCGAGATCGCAAAATTTTTTTCCGTAGATGTCTCGGAAGTCAAAGATGCATGGGCGGAATACCAAACGCTCTCTCCACGACAATACGGTAAAAAATACGGCGGTGCATGGGAATACAAACATTTGTGCACTGAAGAAGCGTTTCTCATCTTCATGCTTCTTAAGAAGTTTTCCGTTGGCAGCATTGTCGAGATTGGCACGCAGTACGGCAAATCAACGCGGCGTATTATCGATATGAAGAAGAAATTGGGGGTCAATGCTCCCATACTATGTTACGACATTGTAGATAACGTGAAATATTTTGAGCGCAATGAAGCCGATTTAAGACTACAGGATCTTACACACACGTTTCGCTCGGAAATTTTCGAAAAGCTTTCACCGGGTTTGATATACCTTGATGCGCACCCCTATGGACTGCTCGAAAATGTAATTGGCGAAGTTCTGAAAGACGGCCGATGGATCATTGCGGTACATGATTGCGGAATTGGTCTATGCAATCCGAACATGACCATTCCTAAAAGCGTGTATGAATATATCACATCGCGGACGGGATTGTGGGAGCGCCATGTACTCGCAAAGATGTTTAATCTCAAAAGGCCAGAAGACCCTTCGCTCAATAATTGCGCGAATCAAACGCATCGCTTGCGAATATTCAGCACATTCCATGGACTGGCGGTTATTGTCCCCCGCGCTAAGCTTCCCTCTGCCTAAGGTGTATGAAGGTTGCCTGTGTATGTCCGTTTAGTTTGAAGCGGCTGACCGGCACTCCCATTCGTGCGCAGACGACTATTGCTGCGATCGCAGAGGACCATGACGTTATAGTGATCGCGCGGGAGACAGAACCATGTGCGAATGCCACCGTATATTCGACGGGCCTCGTTGGTCTCTTTTCATTTACGCGTCTCGCATTGGCACACTTGCGATTCTTTGAGCCTGAAATCGTGCACGGCATTACAACCGCCTCAGCCCTTCCGATACTTCTATACAAATGGTTTTTTAAGTCGAGCGCGAGAATCATATTTGAAATGCACGGATGGGCATGGTTTGAACAAAAACACGTTTCCTCCTTGCTCAAGCGCAGTGCGTTTTCGGGGATGGATTATTTGGGACTATGGTTTTCCCAAGCTGTGATCGCTGTGAGCAAAACTGAAAAAAAGTTTCTTTCCCGCAGAGCCTTCGGCACACGTCGGATTATGGTCGTGTGGGATCCGGTTGATTTCGATAATGTCTATAAGTCTCCGGCACATTCCGATCATCTCGCTGTTGGCTACATCGGCAACAGTGCATGGTGGCAGGGATTGCATCACCTCATTGACGCAGCGCAACGTCTCAAAGAAGACACGCGTATATCATTTCGGCTTGCCGGATTTGATGCAGGGGATGTGGAGAAGTTCCCACGCTTACCACGGGTAGAATACGTGGGGCGTGTTGAACGTGCAGATGTTGTCGCATTTCTCGAGAACTGTGACGTGCTTGTTTCGCCGCGTCTTCCGGAGAAAGTGAGCAATTTGCAGTTTCCTCACAAGCTTTCGGAATATCTCGCAGTAGGGCGACCCGTGATCGTGTCCTCCGCAAGTGATCAGTCGGAAGTCGTGCGCGAGGGAAAATGCGGTATTGTAGCAGACCCCCTCTCGGGCGAGACCGTAGCAGAAGCGATCAAAACCATAGCAGCCCTTCCGGAGAAAGAGCGAAAGGAATGGGGAGAACGTGCCTACGTATACGCGAGACAAACGGTTCATGCAGATGTTTTTTCTCGGCGCCTTAAAGAAGTGTACGCCTCGGTTATGAGGTAACATAGGTCTATGGCTTCAAGAGACTACGCGAATATTTTGGTGACAGGAGGGTGCGGGTTTGTTGGCTCTCACATAGCATTGAGGTTGAGAGCGCTGTATCCGCACGCGCGGGTCGTGGCATTTGATAATTTTGCGCGAGCGGGTTCAACACTTAATCGTGAGCGGATACAAACGGAGGGAATAGCGGTAGTGGAAGGCGACGTGCGGAGTCGAGAACAACTCGATGCATATTCTCCTGAACTTATCATCGATTGTGCAGCTGAGCCCTCTGTATTGGCAGGACGAGATGGAAGGCCTCTCTACGTCACCGACGTAAATCTCTGCGGTACGCTCAATTGTCTCGAGTTGGCTCGAAAGCACCATGCAGATTTTGTATTTCTCTCTTCGAGTCGTGTGTATCCAATAGATGCGATAAACAATCTTGCGTGGGAAGAAGAACAGACACGCTTTACGTTATCGGAAAAACAGACGACGCCCGGTGCCTCATCTGTGGGGATCGCTGAAAATTTTCCCCTCCAAGGCGTGCGTACGCTCTACGGAGCGACGAAGCTGTCTTCAGAGTTTTTTGTACAGGAGTTTATCGCAGCCTTCGGTATACGCGCCGTGGTCAATCGATGTGGCGTTATCAGCGGACCCTGGCAATTTGGTAAAGTTGATCAGGGAGTTGTCCCGCTGTGGATTGCACGCCACCTTTTTGGGGGGCGCCTTACGTATATCGGTTTTGACGGGAAGGGAAAGCAGGTGCGCGATGTGCTCCATATTGACGATCTCTGTGAAGCGATAGCGCTTCAGCTGGATGATTTTGGAGCAATAAACGGAGAAGTATTCAATCTGGGAGGCGGGCTCGAAAATACAATCTCTCTTTTGGAATTGACACGGCTGTGCAATGAATTGGCAGGAACTGAAATACCGATCGATTCCATACCGGAAGAGCGACCGGGCGACATTCGTTTATACATTACTGACAACCGCAGATTTTCTTCGCGAGGCTGGAAACCGACGAAGCGCGTCAGGGAGACGGTTAAAGAGACCTATGAATGGATGAAAGAAAATGAGAAAATCTTACTGCCGTTTTTCGCGCCTACTGTATGATCATCGAGGAACGCAGTAGAAAATTTATTGATGCCGCCATGGCCGAGATTGCGAAGAGAAAAGGCGTGGTTTTGGATGTTGGTGGGGGAGAGCGATTTACCAAATGGCTCGCACGATACAAAGAAGAATTGAAAAGTTGCGATTACAAGACGTTCGATTATGACGCCTCGACTAGCGCCGATATCGTGGGCGACATCCATAAAATCCCCATTATTGATGAATACTGCGATGCCGTCATCTGCGCGTCCGTTTTGGAGCATGTCCGCGATCCCTTGACCGCAATGTCAGAATTGCGTCGCATCCTGAAAAAAGGCGGGCGGATCTTTCTCTACGTGCCTTCCACGTATCCATACCATGCGCGCATAGGCCACTACCCGGATTATTGGAGATTTTTTGAAGATACGATGCGCGAGATTCTATTTGAAGAATTTTCCGCGGTGCAGATACATAAGCGTGGCGGATATTTTTTAGCGCTTACTTTTTTTGTCCCCATGCAGCATAGGTTCCGTTGGTTTTTAAATCCGCTCGCAAACTTTCTCGATCGAGTCTTCCGAACCGATAAGCGCACTACAACTGCGGGTTACTATGTTCTCGCGGTGAAGTAAATCGGACTATTTTCCCGTGCCGTGCAATATATGCTCGAGTGCTTCACACATGGCGTGACCCATTGCGATATGGCCTTCCTGAATACGTGGAGTATTGTTGCTTGGAGTCACGAGCGCGATATCGCAGAGTTTTGTAAATGAGACTCCTTTCTCTCCTGTCATTCCAATTGTCACGATGCCGAGCTTTTTTGCCATCTTGACCGCTTCAAGAATATTCTTCGAATTACCGCTCGTTGTTATCGCGACGAGACAATCACCTTTCTTTCCCAATCCTTCAAGCTGGCGAGAGAAGATAAATTCGTACCCGTAGTCGTTACCGATCGCCGTAATTGATGAAGTATTGGTCGTGAGCGCAACTCCAGCCATTGCAGGCCGCTCTCGTGTAAAGCGGCCTGCAAGTTCTGCTGCGAGATGTTGCGCATCCGCGGCACTTCCACCATTGCCGCAAAAATATACAATGCCACCTGCTTGGAGAGAAGTGGCAAGTGCCCCGGCAGCTTTGGAGACACCTTCAGCGCATTGTGTGGCCGTCAGAGCTATAACGGCAGCTGATTCTTCAAGAGAGGCACACACACTGGTAGATTTCTTCATAGGTTTGAATTTTCTACGAACCAGGTATACGTGCGTGCCAGTCCCTCTGGAAGTCCGATACTATGATGCCAGCCAAGCCCATGAATCTTCGATGTATCAAGGAGCTTACGGGGCGTACCGTCAGGCCTTGAAGCGTCCCATGTAATAGTGCCACTATAACCTATCGTTTTTTTCACGAGGTCGGCTAGCTCCCTGATGCTCACATCTTCGCCCGTACCGACATTAATGATATCGGGATGTTCATATTTTTCCATCAGGAAAACGCACGCTTTTCCAAGGTCATCGACATGCAGGAACTCTCGCCGCGGGGTGCCTGTGCCCCATACTTCCACAGTTTTCGTTCCAGAGATCTTGGCCTCGTGGAATCTTCGCAAAAGAGCAGGCAGCACGTGCGCGCGGACAGCATCGAAATTATCATTGGGCCCATACAGATTCGTAGGCATGACACTGATGAAATTTGATCCGTATTGTCGGTGGTAGGCCTGACACATCTCGATCCCTGCGATCTTTGCGATCGCATAGGCGCTGTTTGTTTCCTCCAAGGGACCGGTCATCAGGTACTCTTCTTTGATCGGTTGGGGAGCGAGCTTCGGGTAAATACAGGAACTTCCTAGAAAAAGAAGTTTCTTGACGCCGCTTGCATGCGCGCTCTCGATCACGTTGGTCTGTACCTGAAGGTTTTCACGTATAAAATCTGCAGGATAATCGCGGTTTGCAAGAATACCCCCAACTTTTGCAGCCGCAAGAAAGACATACTCCGGCCTCTCTTTCTCGAAAAAGGTTCGAACTGCGGGCTGTGTGGTTAAATCGAGCTCTGCATGAGTTTTCACGAGAACATTCGTATACCCATCGAGTGCTCGCATGACAGCGGAGCCTACAAGGCCGAGATGACCGGCGACATATATTTTTGAGTCTTTGTTCATAGCTTTTTATCCTAAGAAGTATCTCAAAGTATACATCGCTTCCATTCTTTTTGGTTCACGAGCCTTTTTTGTCGATGGCAGCAAGATCAGCTTCTACTATAATCCGCACGAGATCCTTAAATGTAACCTTGGGCTTCCAGCCGAGTTCTTTCCGGGCTTTTGATGCATCGCCGAGAAGGAGATCCACTTCCGCTGGTCGGTAGTAATGAGGATCTATCTCTATGAGTACTGTACCGCTTTGACGGTCTATACCCTTTTCCTGTTGGCCCTTTCCTTTCCATACGATGTCGAATCCTAGAATGTGGCCGACCTCCTCCACGAGCTCGCGCACTGAGTGCATCTCGCCGGTAGCAAGCACGTAGTCATCAGGTGTCTTTGCCTGAAGCATGAGCCACATCCCCTCGACGTAATCCTTTGCGTATCCCCAGTCGCGCTTTGCATCGAGATTACCGAGATAGATCTTTTCCTGCAAACCACGCTTGATGCGGGAGAGTCCTACTGTGACCTTTCGCGTGACGAATGTCTCACCGCGACGAGGGGACTCATGATTAAAAAGGATGCCGTTTACAGCAAAAAGTCCATAACTCTCGCGGTAATTCTTTGCGATCCAGAATCCAAACACTTTTGCGCAGCCGTATGGTGAGCGCGGGTGAAAGGGAGTTGTCTCTTTTTGCGGTATTTCAACCGCTTTGCCAAACATCTCTGAGGACGATGCCTGGTAAAAGCGGGTTTTGATTCCTGTCTCTCGAATGGCGTCAAGCATGCGGAGTGTCCCGAGTGCATCAACATCGGCGGTATATTCTGGAATGTCGAAACTGACGCGCACGTGACTTTGCGCGCCGAGATGATAGATCTCTTGCGGTCGTACTTTTTCAAGAATACGATTGAGGCTACTGGTGTCGGCGAGGTCACCATAGTGAAGAAAGAGCCGGCGGTTCCTCTCATGCGGATCTGTAAGAATATGATCGATGCGTCCTGTGTTGAACGAGCTCGATCGGCGGATAATTCCGTGCACCTCGTATCCTTTCTCAAGAAGCAATTCTGCGAGATATGAGCCATCTTGGCCAGTGATACCGGTAATGAGGGCTTTTTTACGGCGTGATTTTTTCATAAGGGTGAATGAGGCTGGTTGCCTTTCGGGTAGGTCGGTACTAGACTAGCAAAATACACGTGAATATCAATCTTTCCGGCATCTTTCGCCCTATCGGTATCGCATGAAAAAAAGTAAAAAATCAGAGAAATGGGTGGCCGTTTCCGGCGGGTTTGACCCCCTGCATATCGGGCATGTGCGCATGTTTAAGGCGGCTCGAAAGCTGGGAGACAAGCTCGCGGTCATTATGAACAATGATAACTGGCTGCAGACCAAGAAGGGATTTGTGTTCATGCCGCAGAAGGAACGAGCGGAAATTATTCGGCACCTTCCATTTGTCGACAAGGTAATTCTCACAGATCACAAAATCAAGGATCCAGACAAGAGTATTGCGCGGTCATTAAAGAAACTCAAACCTGCGATTTTTGCTAACGGGGGAGATCGAAAAAACATGAAAGATATTCCCGAAGCAGCGGTGTGCAAGGAGTTGGGTATTCGAATGGTTTTCAACGTCGGCAAAGGCGGAAAGGTACAATCTTCATCATGGATGATCGGTGCTGCTCGGCGACCTGCATCGCAAACAATTCGACCATGGGGACGATTCTTCGGCTGGGACAACGGAAAAAAGTGGTACTTGAAGACGGTGTATATCGCAGCAAAGAAGCGACTTTCTCTCCAATATCATCATCATCGCTCTGAACACTGGATGCTCGTAGAAGGGGACGCAAGCGCCACCATACAAAAGCCGGGTCAAAAGCCAAAGCGGATGAAGCTCGTGAGAGGTGAAGTCGTATATGTTGATACGAAAGTAGTGCATCGCCTGGAATCGAAGAGGGGAGGAATAGTTGTCGAAGTCGCCATCGGTGATTTCGATGAAAACGACATTGTACGCTTGGAGGATGACCATGGACGTCTCTCGGCTACCCGAGAGTAGCGTGTGCTAGAATGTCGACCATGATCCTAGAGAAGACATTGCGCTGGATTGTGATCGGAGCGATATTTTCTCTCACTCTTATTCCGTTCATCGTTTCCACATCGCTCTTTTTCCCGTACATAACAGGGAAGAATTTTGCATTTCGGATCATTGTCGAGATCATGGCGGGTGGGTGGCTCACGCTCGCGCTCCTCTATCCGCAGTATCGGCCACGTAGATCGTGGATTTTGACCGCGTTTGCGATCTTTGTGCTGATAATCGGACTTGCGGATGCATTCGGTGCATACCCGTTTAAAAGTTTTTGGAGTAACTACGAGCGTATGGATGGGTGGGTAACGCTCGCGCACTTGCTCGTGTATCTCTTTGTCGCGGTCTCCGTACTCACAAAAGAAAAACTGTGGCGGTGGCTCTTGTATGTGTCCCTCGCGTTTTCCGCTTTCGTTTCGGTGTACGGGTTTTTGCAGATACTTGGAATTACATCAATTGGCAACAACAGTGCTGCCGGTCTCACTGCCCGCATTGATGCGACGTTTGGCAATCCCATCTATCTCGCCGTGTACATGCTCTTCCACATTTTCATAGCACTGTGGCTATGGACACGAGTATGGACAGAGAGAGGGCCGGGTAAACGCCTCTGGCTCGGGCTTCTCTTCGGATCCGTAATAACAATCAATACCCTCATCCTCTTTTTTACCGGTACGCGCGGCACAATTCTTGGGCTTCTGGGAGGATCGCTTCTTACCGCTACCCTCATCGCACTATTCGCGCGAAGTTCGCCGCTTGCATGGAAAATTGCCGTCGGGTACCTCGCGGCCATTCTTCTCCTTGCGGGAAGCTTTTGGGTAGCGCGCGACGCCGCGTGGATAGAGCGCATAGGCTTTTTAAATCGTCTGGCCACGATCTCGTCATCGGAAAATGGCGTCAAAGCGCGCTTCATCAATTGGTCTATTGCGTGGAAGGGGGTACAGGAGCGGCCTCTCTTGGGGTGGGGACAAGAAAACTACGCCATCGTGTTCGACAAATACTACGATCCACGGATGTACGCGCAGGAGCCGTGGTTTGACCGCGTGCATAATATTATCTTCGACTGGCTTGTTGCCGGTGGATTCCTCGGCCTCTTGAGCTACCTGTCAATTTTTGCGGCAACGCTATGGGCCCTATGGCGGAAAGCCTTTTCCACAGTGGAGGCGAGTATCTTTACGGGGTTATTGGCCGGATATTTCTTCCACAACTTTTTCGTATTCGATAACATTACAAGCTACATTCTATTTATCACAGTTCTCGGCTACATTGCGTGGCGGAGTAGCACGGCTCGAAACGATCCGCCGTTTTGGAAGAGAACATTCCCGAAACAAACCGCAGCATTTATTGCAATCGGCGCAGTAGCGCTCGTGTGGGCTGCATACATGTTGATCAATGCGGGCGCCTTGAAGCAAAACAAGCTGCTTCTCCAATCTCTTGTGCCGCAGCAGGGAGGCATAGCGAGGAACCTTGAGCTTATTAAAGGTTCTATTGCGATTGGAGCGTTGGGTACGCAGGAGGCTCGCGAACAATTGACGCAGATAGCTTCTCGCATCGCAGCTTCATCGGAAGTCAGCCTCGCTGACAAGCAGGCGTACTACAATGCGGCTGTTTCAGAAATGCAGCTACAGCACGAAGAATCTCCCTTGGACGCCCGGGCCCCGCTTTTCTTAGGTATCGTCCATAATGCGTTTGGCAATCTTGCTGCGGGGAAAGAAGCGCTTGAACTTGCTCTCCGGCTTACCCCCAACAAACAATCGATTCTTTTTGAATTGGCACTAAATGCGCAAGCGCGCGGAGATTCGGCCGGAGTCTTACAAGCACTTGAAACAGCATACAAGGCCGAGCCTGCAAATGAGCAAGCGCGAACCCGCCTTACGGCCGTATACCTCGCGAATAAACAATACGACAAGATTGTTGAATTGTGGGATGCATATGTAAAAGCGCAACCCGATGATCCGCAGGGATATTTTACCCTTGCCGCTGCCCACTACCTTTCGGGGAATAAAACGAAAGCAATCGGAATCCTGGAAGAGGCTTCGAAGATTTCTCCTGAAATAGCGCTCCAAGCTGCGGAGTTTATTCAGCAGATCCGAGACGGTACTCTACAGATTCAATAATACACAAAGGAGTTGTATTCGTGAGTGTTGCAAGAGACTTGGCTCGCGCTATACTAGTCATGTGAGTGCCACACATTCGTGTGCAGTGTGGTTTTCGATTGAAAGTCGCCGAAGTACCGCCCTCACGGGCGGTATTCGGTTTTATAGATGTTGCGGGCCTTGGCACGGATGTTACTCTTGGGAAGGTGGGGCATAGCGCGGAGGGCGGCGGCACTCACATAAGACTTTCACTTTGGAGCTCGCACCCGTCCTCCGCTTTATGTCCGACGTAACTGATTCTCGCACCCCTGCCTACTGGCAGGCAGGCGTCCTCCGCTTTATGTCTCAAAATCTTTTTTAAAGTTTTGCGTGTGAAAATATTTTCATTCGCAATTCATTTGGCGAATTAAAAAGTTATCCACATTTGTAAGTATAAAATGCACAATGTGCGCACTGAAATGCAATAATGAATTTGTAAACGCATCTTCGCGTGCAATCGCGTGAGTGCGGGTCGATTAGATAACTCACAGCAAATTTATATGGCGAAGAAAAAGAAGAAGGCCAAGAAGGCAAAAAAGCGACTCTAGTCGCTCTCCGAACGTTTTGTTCGGTGGAAACATTCCCTCCTCACGGAGGGTTTGTTTTTATGGGAGATATCGCGTAGAGACTCGTTTTAAGGTACGATGCCTCAATATGACATTTTGGAAACGCATATTGGGCGACGAAAACTTGACCGCGCTGAACGCGGCAAAACCTATTGTCGTGGCCACGAACGCGAGGGAAGAAGAGATGAGGGTGCTCTCTGATGATGCACTGAAAGCAAAAACAAATGAATTCAAGAAGCGCCTCGCAGAGGGCGCCTCACCAGATGAGCTTGCGCCCGAGGCGTTCGCAGCAGTACGTGAGGCGAGCCGGCGTACTCTCGGCCAGCGGCACTTTGACGTGCAGCTTGTGGGCGGAATGATCCTGCATCAGGGTGGTATCGCGGAGATGCGCACCGGAGAGGGAAAGACGCTTGTCGCTACGTTGCCAGCGTATTTGAATGCCCTTACGGGTCATGGAGTTCACATTGTCACGGTCAACGATTACCTTTCCCGACGCGATGCGGTATGGATGGGCCAGATCTATTGGGCACTCGGTATGACGGTCGGCGTGATCAATCACGAATCCTCTTTCTTGTATGATCCCACGCACGTATCTGCAGAGGTTCTTGCCAAGGACGATGCGACGCGGGACCAAACAGGAAGCTTTAAGGTGGTGCATGATTTTCTACGTCCTTGTTCTCGCAAGGAAGCCTATGCCGCGGACATTACCTACGGCACCAACAACGAATTTGGTTTTGATTATTTGCGCGACAATCTTGAGTATGAAGTTGGCGTGCTGCGCCAGCGTCTTCCCACGACCGGTGGATACAATTTTGCGATCGTTGATGAAATAGATTCTATTCTCATCGACGAGGCGCGCACGCCGCTTATTATCTCCGCTCCGGTTGCTGATGCAGAATCGCTCTACGGAAAGTTCACCACTATCGCTGCATCTTTGATTCCGGAAGAGGATTACACCGTCGAGCATAAACACAAGCAGATCGCGCTCACCGATAGCGGAATCGAGAAAGCACAAAAAGCACTCGGGGTGGACAACATCTACACGGATGCGGGTATCAAGTACGTCCATCACTTGGAAACTGCAGTTCGTGCAAAGGCCCTTTTTCAGCGCGATAAAGCCTACGTCGTGAAGGATGGGCAGATTGTTATCGTGGACGAATTCACTGGTCGCTTACAGCCCGGCCGGCGATGGAGCGAGGGCCTGCATCAAGCCATCGAATCCAAAGAAGGAGTGGAGGTGCAGCAGGAATCGCGTACGTTTGCATCGATCACCTTCCAGAATTATTTTCGCCTCTATGCGAAATTGGCCGGTATGACGGGTACCGCAGTGACCTCCTCCGAGGAATTTTTTAAGGTATATGGGCTCAATACAGTAGTGGTACCAACGAACAAACAAGCTGCGAGGCAGGACCACCAGGATCTTATATTCCAGACTGAATCGGGGAAAATGAAGGCTATTGCTCGGCAGGTGAGAGAGCTCCATGAGAAAGGTCAACCCGTGCTCGTCGGTACTGTGTCAGTCGAGAAAAACGAGCTTCTCTCGGCACATTTCAAGCAAGAAGGAATACCGCATGAAATATTGAATGCGAAGAACCACGAACGAGAAGGCGAGATCATCGCGCAAGCTGGAAGAAAAGGAGCGGTCGTGATTGCGACCAACATGGCGGGACGAGGAGTCGACATCAAACTTGGCGGAAATCCGGGAAGCGATGAAGAATACGAGGCGGTCAAAAAGATAGGTGGGCTCTTTGTCTTGGGTACGGAGCGACACGAAGCCAGGCGCATAGACAATCAGCTGCGCGGACGCTCCGGTCGTCAGGGGGATCCTGGCGAGACGCAGTTCTTCGTCTCTCTCGAAGATTCTCTGATGCGGGTTTTTGCATCCGACATTATAAAGCGTGTGATGGGCACCTTCAAGATCCCAGAAGATGAGCCTATCTACAATTCGATGATTACGAAATCACTCGAAAAAGCCCAGACGCGCATAGAAGAATTGAATTTTGATGCGCGCAAGCACATTCTTGCCTACGATGACATCCTCAACATCCAACGCCAAAGCATATACGGCAGACGACGCGCTCTCCTCACGGGAGAGAGCGCTGCAATCGATGAAGAGCTTCTGCGTATTGCACAGACTCACGATGGGTTTGCCGACGTAGTTGCTGCAAAGAGGACCGAACTTGGAGCATCGTTCCATTCTGTGGTGCGCCGGTTTCTCCTGCAGACCATCGATTTCCTCTGGGTGGAGCATTTGGAGACGATGGAATATTTGCGCAATTCCGTAAATTTGCGCGCGTATGGTCAGCGTGACCCCTTGGTGGAATATAAGAAAGAAGGACTCAAACTCTTCCAAACAATGGAGGAGTCCTATATGGATCACATCGTGCAGGTGTTGCCGAACATAAACACAGAGGGTGTACGGGCTCCTGAAAGGAAGATTATCCATACCGCCGTCTCCAACATTACTGCAGGCGGCAACGCTCCTCAGAAAAAGGAATATGGACGAAATGATCGGGTCGTTATCACGAATGGAAAGGAAGAGCGAGAAATGAAGTACAAGAAGGCCGAACCGCTTCTTCAAACGGGTGAATGGCGGATTGTAAAATAGTATCGGTTAGTGCTACAGTGTGGTCATGAAGGAGTATTTTCCGACAATCGGATTAGAAATCCATGCAGAGCTCAAGACCAAGACAAAAATGTTTTGTTCTTCTAAGAATGATCCCGATGAAGCACTTCCCAATATAAATATTTGTCCCGTGTGTCTCGCGCATCCAGGGACACTTCCTGTCATCAATAGGGAAGCGGTGCGGCACGTATTGCGAGTAGGGCTTGCCCTTCATGCAGAGCTTGCAGATTATACGGAATTTGATCGAAAGAATTACTTCTATCCCGATCTTCCCAAAGGCTATCAACTTTCTCAGTTTGAATACCCATTGGTCTCCGGTGGGGAATTAAACGGAGTGAAGATCACCCGAGTGCATTTGGAAGAAGACACAGCGAGCTCGATCCATGAAGAGGGGATAGGAACGACAATTGATTACAATCGGGCAGGGGTTCCTCTCATGGAATTGGTGACAGAGCCCGTGATTGGGAGTGCGAAGCAGGCGGGTGATTTTGCTCGCGAGCTTCAGCTTCTGTTGCGGTATCTCGGTGTGAGTAATGCGAATATGGAAAAAGGAGAGATGCGAGTGGAAGCAAATATTTCGATAAGCAAAGATGGAACGCTCGGTACAAAAGTTGAAGTAAAAAACCTCAACTCTTTCCGCGCCATGGAGCGTGCTGTTGCATACGAAATCAAACGGCAAGAAGCACTACTCCTGAAAGGAGAAAAAGTGGTGCAAGAAACACGTGGCTGGCATGAAGGGAAGCAAGAGACCTTTGCGCAGCGTATCAAAGAGGGAAGTGCGGATTACCGATATTTCCCCGATCCCGATTTACCTTCTCTCAAACTCTCAGAGTTGGAAGGATACACTGCTCTCACTCTTAAAAAAACTCTTCCAGAGTTGCCATGGGAAAGACGAGAGCGGTACCTTAAATTGGGGGTACGGGCCGAGGACGCTGATAGCTTCGTCAGAGACCCCCAATTGGGGAGCTTCTTTGAGGAGGTTATTAGGGGTAAAAGTGAGGACTCAAAGTATGTGCAGCTTGCGAGCAATTATATAGCAAACGATTTGGTTGCGATTATCTCCTCCTTCGCTAAAGCTAAGAAGGACAGGCGAGATACGGAAAAACGAGATACGGAAAACAATGCCGAGATTCCGATATCGGCACGTAATTTCAATAAAATTTTGGAAATGCTAATACAAAAAAAGATATCGTCACGAGCTGCTAAAGACATTCTTTCCATAGCGGTCAGGGAGGATCGTGATCCAGAGGAGATCGCGGATACAAGCAAACTTTTACAAGGTGGCTCTCCGAGCGATTTTGAGGCTTTGGTGAGGTCAACCCTAGCTGCAAATCCTTCTGTGGTGGCTGATTATAAGTTTGGTAAGCTTTCTGCGCTCGAATATCTCATCGGACAGTCAATGAAAGCAAGTAAGAGTGCCGCAGATCCGTCCCTAATTAGGGCGATTACCCTCCAATTGTTGAAAGAATAGCTTTGGAAGGAGGCAGGCTACTTTATTCACGCACCATGAGGTGTCACCTTTTCCTGTTATCCACTTTCTTGGAATTTACTATCATCAACCGGCGAAATGCGTAATAAAATATAATTAATTCGTCGACGAGAGGCCATGTCGGATTTTATTTATATTAATGGAGTCGAGTTTGTCTCCGCCATCGAGGCGGGGAAAGAATTTGGCATTACCAATGATTATGTCACGCAGTTCTGCAGACGGAAGCAAATTCATGCTCGGCGTGTTGGACACAGTTGGTATGTAGAAAGAGAAGGACTCAAAAATTTCATCATTGAGAGGGAGCGTACCGCTATCCGGCGGAGTGAGGAGTTGGCGCGCCAGCGAGCCGAAGAATATAGGCGCTTGAACGGTAAGAGGCGCTCTTCTACTCATGTACCTCGATTGTCAGCGGTGTTGCAACTCGGCTCGCTTCTCGTCGCGCTTGGTCTTACCCTCGGGACACTTGCTATTGCAGATACTGCATACGGTCGCTTCACCGGCGACTCTCATTCATTTGCATACCCGAGCTTAGCTGCGGCAGGAAATCTTGGGGATTCACTTTTCAACTGGCTAACTTCTCTATGGGGACTACCCAACAACCAATCTGATTACGTACCTCCAAGATGGGAGAAGACAGTTATAGACGAGAAGGCATCGTTTGTGGAAGCAAAACAGATTCCTCCAACCATTGTTAACAACAATCCCGTCGTAGAGCGTGTTGTCGAGACAGAGCGCATTGTCGTCGAGGGCGGCCTTACCGAGGAACTTCTCAGCGCACGTCTTAACGACCTCAACAACCGCCTTACCTCGCAGATGATGTCGCTTACTTCTGCGAACTCGACGCACGTAACCAACGTGTATCAATCGTTGGATACGATCACACGGGTAGACAGCCTCACCAGTGTCGATCTCGATATGCCCACTATAACCGACGGCATTATCACGGGGACGGCAATTTCAGCCGAATCACTTGCTGTGACGGGCACAGCTACCTCCACCTTCGCAAACGGCATCGATATTTCCGATGGCTGTTTGGCGATCGACGGCACCTGTATTGGCACTGGCGGAGGATCTGCGACCGGCACAGCGACGCAAGTCCAGTTCAACGACTACGGATCCTTCGGCGCGAGCGC
>Ga0210057_1002303_pt1 | contig 27517 bp, 27 predicted proteins | sample CryGeyCG2114_010_2_FD_183968 | JGI IMG/M metagenome (GOLD analysis project Ga0210057, IMG submission 183968) | Groundwater microbial communities from aquifer - Crystal Geyser CG10_big_fil_rev_8/21/14_0.10 (SPAdes) (version 2) | ecosystem: Environmental > Aquatic > Deep subsurface > Groundwater ...
CTGGTGTGTTAAAGACGAACTCATTGATGACCTGACTGAGCTTGTATGGGCTAAGTCGGGTGCCTTTTATTTCTTTTCTCATTCCAAGACTCTACCCCATAACCGACCAAACATCTGTGCCAGACCCTCCTTGCGGGGGCCGTGCTCGGTGCTGATCTCGACCTCGGTGAAGTCCTTGTCCATGGCGAAGCGCTTGACCGCGTCGGGCGTCATGCCGTCGTCGGTCTTGCCGTAGGTGTCACCGGGGGTCACGAAGGCCAGCAGGCCGAGGAGGAGGGTCGTGTTCATCTTGGGTCTTGCCTCTGTCTGGGTGTCCTTAGGCGGTTTGGAGAGTGCCTTTGGACAGGTTGCCAGTTGAAACGTGCTGGCCACGTAGCCACCCACCGTGGGCGAACGAGCGAAATAGTATCAGAGGCCTAAAATACCGTCAAGAGATTAAGCACAACCCCCATTATCTACCTCATCACATTTACCTAAAAACTAGAGCTAAAAAATCAAGAATGATTCTCAATTTTTTGTTCAAATTATTGACTATTTTCCAAAAAAATGGTTGAATCCTGTCGCTGGTCTTTAGAGAACATTCCCTCAAAGGAGAGCTGAAAACGTTGCCTGATCCAAAACTGTTCCGCCCTGCTGACGCACTCGTCTTTCGTTCGCTTCCTGCACAATTCGTGATCATTCGCGAAATGCGCAGGCGCTACGACGAGTTCAAGCTCCTCGGATACTCGTCCAAGTCTGCCTTCTACTACGCCTTCGTCCTCTCGAACACCAACAAGCACGGGGTCTCAACAGACCTCGGAGCGGAAGCGTTCCAAAGGGAGCTGATCACCCTCCTGGGTGTCGCGCAAGACATCGTGGAGTACATGATCGATCAGCGCTTTCGTCCGTTCCGTGAACGCATCGCGTTCCACAACACCGTCGCCAACTGCCTGGATCCAATCCAGATGCTCTTGATGGCGACGGATGATCCTGGGTCTCATGCAGATCGCCTCGTCCGTCGTCGACACTTCGAAGCGGGACGACAACTGGGCATCGCACTTCAGTTGTTCTCCATCTCCAGCGTCGACCCTGAAGCCTCGGTTCCAGATGACCTCGCACGAATCGAACAACTCTCATGGATACGTCTCTTCGACACTGGCGTCTCAGAGAATCTGTGGGTGCTCGCAACGCTCCATCAAGATCCTTCTATGGGTGGGCGGACGAAGGATGTTCGCGTTTTCACCTCTACGAAAGAAAAAACGCACGCCCTCAAACAGATGCGCAGACGCGGGTTGCGTGTTCAGGGAAACCAGCTTTCCTGTCGAGTCGCCATCGTCAAGGGAATGCGCTACTACATCTACGCGATCAACCGGCGTAAACGGCTCCTTTCCACGCTCATGAAACTCGAGCGAGGGCGACCCTACTCAGATCGTCGAGGGTGGAAGTACGTGGTAGTCGCCGTGGAAACTCCCAAAGGACTTCGCTCAGCTACTCCGGCAGACGCCAAGCGCTTCAGCGAACACACACGTCAATTCCTGTGGAACTACCCCCTCGTCGAGGAGGTAGACGAATCGGCACCCAATCCTGATTCGGATAGTCGCTACCGCGACGAGAAGATCCTCGGTCGTTTCGAACGAGCGGATAATGGACGGATCATCGCGGGTCCTGCGGAACAGATGGTCACTTCCATCGGCCCCCACATCGATACGCTCGTCGCGACAGATGGTCAGCTCAACCACACCATTTACAGCGCTAGAAAGGCATTAAAGTATCTCGCCGATCTGTGGTTCCCGTTTCGACGCGGACCCTACGACGAGATCCCGGACTTCCGACTCCCTGGCTATGGAGTCGCCTGGGACAAGCCCTACTTCCGCGATCAACTCGAAGCTTGGTGGCACACACAACTCTAGTCCTACACCCATGACACACGGTCATGGATTTTTTATTCAAAAAGTCCCCAGTTTCCTGGGGACTCCTTTACTCACTGACTTGCACAAGTTTGTACAACTTATCTCCTACCCGCACGCATCCTGGTACAACCATAGTCATCTCATCTCCTTGTTTTGCGTGTATGGCTGGTGCTTCATTCACCCAAAACTCTTTTGCTGTGCATCGGAGGACTCCTGTTGTTTTCCCGATGAAGAGACAAGCTTCTCCTTCGTCGAGTGTATTTACCTGCACAGAAATTTCTGCTACCTCTATTTTTGGATAGTACGCAGTGACGATTCCAACCAGTTCTTTTTTCTGTGTCGCTTTTGAGTTCGCCTGACCACTCCAATACGCAAATGCCTTTCCATGATAGAACCCTTCACTCAATCCGCGGTGAAACACCGTTCCGAGTCGTTTGTTCCATTCTTCGATTTTTCCTTTCGAGTAGGATTTGTCTGTAATCGCATCTAAGGCTTCTCGATAGCATCGAACAACCTTATCTACATATTCAGGAGCGCGACCCCGTCCTTCGATTTTAAGGGAGACGGCTCCGGTTGAAAGGATCTCATCGAGCATCCCTATCGTACAAAGATCTTCTGGAGACATGACATACTCGTTGTCGATCTCTAATTGTTTCCCTGTCCATTTGTCAGTCACGGTGTAAGCGCGACGACAGGGTTGAGAACACTCTCCACAATTCGCAGACGTTCCAAACAGATACAAACTCATTCCACAACGACCACTCACAGAAACACACATGGCGCCGTGAATAAAAATTTCTATTTCAACCAACTTCCCAGCAGGTCCACATATATTCTGTTCTTTGATCTGTTGAGTAATCTCCTTGATTTGATCAATGGTGAGTTCGCGCGCGAGGACCATACGATCTGCAAACTGTGCAAAGAACTTTACGGACTCAAGATTTGAAATGGAATGCTGTGTTGAGATATGTACTTCAACATCCACCTCTCTTGCATATCGAATGGCTGCGACATCAAACGTAATAATCGCATCAACTCCATTCTTTTTTACCGCATCAATCACTTCTCTCATGAGCGAAAGATCTTTATCATAAACAAGTGTATTCAACGCAAGATAGCAATGAATGTTTGCGTTGTGACAGATGTCCGCAATCTCTTTGAGATCCTCAAGGGTAAATGGCTTCGCAGAATTTGCCCGCATGTTAAATCCTTGTAAACCAAAATAGATTGCACTGCACCCTGCATTAATTGCCGCATGAAGCGCCTCATAAGAACCATCTGGGGCAAGAAGTTCTATGGATGTATCTTGATTCATATTGACTGCATCATAGGACGATCTTGATGAATGTCAAAAAAAGCCACGAAAGTGAAACAAAAAAACCACCCATTTCTGGGAGGTTTTTTTGTGGGGTGCCTAGAGGGAGTCGAACCCTCGCTACGAGTACCACAAACTCATGTGCTAACCGTTACACCATAGGCACCATCTATCTAAACTACGAACCCGAGTATAGCCACTCCACGGATCTTTTGCAAGACCCAAGCAAAGAAAAACCTGCTTTTCAGAAGCAGGTCGTAGCCGTTATTTTTGGCGATTGATCGAGAGCACGTCAAACCAGTAGACGAGCTCGCGATCCGTAAGATGATAGGGGCCCTGCCCATGCGCGGGGAGCACCAAGGACGGATCAGCATCCATCCGTTCGTAGATCAACGGATCGACACGAACAGCCCGCTCGCCTCCGAGATACTCTCGGTAGCGGATCGTGGGCCAGGAGGCTTCACGAAGGAAAAGGACGGGGAGGCGTCGGACTCGTGGATGAATCCGCACCGCTGGAAGGATCTGCTGAATGAGGACCAGGCGAGACGTCGGGTCTTCAATCAGCTCTGCCAGGATCCGCAGAACCTCTCGAACCGTCACCGGCCCCATCTGATCCTTGTACTCAGACAAGAATGAAACGATGTGCAACTGCAGGCGAGGGGAACTCAGGGAGAGATCCTCAACCGACAACCCGTGGAGAAGGTTCCAAAGCCAGCTCGCCGTCTGACGATGTGTTCCATCGACGTTGGCGCCATACTCGTTCACGACGACAGGAGCAAACCCACGCTCAATGAGCGCACACAGTTCCTGTAGGACGCGTCCGGTTTGGGCGATCTCCGTATTGCGGATCTCGGACAACTCCATGAGATAGAGTTCGAGATAGCATCCACGATAGAAGCCATGCCCCACACAGTCGTGTTCACGGACCCAACTCAGTTGAGCGAGTGTATCCTCAAGCTCGAAGAGAAAGGGAAGGCTCTTGTTCCCCTCGTTCATGGTCTGTTCGAACCACTCACGAGTAAGCGTAGAGTGACGAGAGGACGCATGGAACGACCAGGCGGATTCGATCGCTTCCAGAGGTTCTGGCGTCTGGACAGACTCGCGCAGAAACACCTGCAGGCGCTCGTGTGAAACCGTGTTTCGATGTGCCATCGGAACGATCGTCGAAAGCCTCGGCTCCGGGTACTGCCACGGCCACACACAAGCAGGAGGAGTTTCTTCGATCGTGAAAACTTCCTCAGAGCCGTCACACAACACACCGCCCTGCCAGAGCGAAGCGCGCATGAACCGATCAATCGCCAGCGAACCCAGTGAGTACACCTGTCCCTTGTTCCCAAGATGCGGAACATGCGTTCCAGGAAAACGAGCAAGGAAGTCCTGTCCCACATCCCCGCGCGAAGCGAGGCACAGGCGTGGTCCATAGAACAGATCAAATCGCTCTTCACCCATCTGCTCACGCAAGACGGCAAAGGATGAGGGAAGCGTCGTTTCTCCAAACGCTTCACCGGGCTGGTGGTCGACCACCGTGATATGCTTCAGGTTTGCATAGAACCCGCCGTCGGGATCACGGAACGGAAGCTTAGTCGTGAACTCCATCTGAACTCCTGTTGCAGAAGATAACTGTCCCAAACTCTTTTGGAACAGAGGATTCTGCAACAGAGTTTTTTAGAGCGCATCGAGTTCTTGTTTTGTGAGAAGATGCGGAAGAAGCGCAAGAGCGTTTGGTTCTTCCACAAAAATATCTGCCTGAGCCCGAACACTCTCGCGCGCAACCACTCCCGCAAATCCAATAAATGTTTTCACGGATCCCTGGCAGGCAAGATCTGTCACAGAATCCCCGATCATCACAGCCTCCTGTTTATTCTTTATATGTCGATCGATCATGATTCGCTTTCCGTCCGTATGCGCCAACGCATTACTCGCATCCATTCCAAGATAGTTTCCCTGTTCGTCATGGAAGAGATCATTTGCAATCACCCGTTCAGGTCTGATCGCAAGTTCTTCTGCGTAGGGCGCGACAATCAATCCAAAATTTGAGGTCAAAATGTATACGTCTTTTCCGAGCCGATGTAAGATCGCCACGAGCTCTTGAACTCCCTCAACAAACGGGGGGTGTATCTCATGTAACCGAGAAATCATGGCATGACTTGGAGCGATCATGGCAAGCTTTTTCTCAAAGACTGCTTCAATCGGAATCTCTCCATTCATAGATGCCTCCGTGAGACGCCGAACTTCTGGCCCAACGCCGGCAAGATCCGCAAGAAGATCGAGTGTCTCTGCGTGCACCAGTGTGCTATCGAAATCAAAGAAGATTTGTTTGTACATATCCGTAAAATAAAACGACGCCCTTATGGGGCGTTTCTCTTCAGAAGGACATCAAGAAGAAACACCCGCCTATGGCGTTGTTGTTGTCATCTGTGATGTAGAATTTTGCATCGACATACCTAAATGACAAGTTAAAGACTTTTTGATCTCTTGGCAAATGCTCCCTGTGGATGAAGAGACTCTCTGAACACAGAACAAAACAAAAACACCCCTATAAAGAAGGAGTGTTTTTGTGGTGTCCCTGGAGGGAATCGAACCCCCATCAAGACCTTAGAAGAGTCCTGCTCTATCCGTTGAGCTACAGGGACGGAAGTGATCATGCGTGATGCCTCGCAATCATAACGAATCTTTGAGAAAAGAAAAAGCGACCACATGCGTAGCAGTCGCAGGTACTAGCGGATCTGCATCTTGAATCCCAGCAGGGCCCGCGACCGGCCAGGAGTCGAGTCACGACAGAAACTCCGTCGATAATCCGACTCAGACATCCACTGCTTGAGCAGATGATGGCGACGCTCTGCCTCGCTGAGAGCGACAGGAACGAGGATGGGCGCTTGCTCCAGGCCAGAGCGTCTCATCACCGGCTCGACAGCCTTCCTGATGAGTTCGAGGAAGAGCGGACGCTCCTGGACAAGGGCGACATTCCCACCGAGCCACAGGTGTGAGAGCACCAGGTAGGGGCCTTCTCGACCTGCCCAGGGGTAAATGGTACCGAACACCCCCGGAGTGAAGCCGATCGCGGAGAGGACGGTCGAGGGAGTGTGCACCTCGCACACCGCGAATCCGGCAGGAACCGGAGGGTCACTGAGCTCCCATGAGACGCTGATTCCCCCCAGACGGAACCGCTCGTCGAGTGCACCGACGATCTCCTCGTCAGCCCACTGACGCCGGACCGTCCCTTGGCACGGCTTTGCCATCCGCCGTTGTGTGCACGTCTTCCCCTCCATGGAAGAGATCCCGTAGACATACCGACAGTCGGGGCAGATCAACGGGTTCTGGTGCGGTTCCGTCCCGAGTTCTGCCTTGAACATCTCGACGAGAGGCTGGGGAGGAATCGACCTGGCATTGGGCTGAAGAGGGTCGTACGGGAACGTACGAATAGGTCGAGGGGAATCGACCGGGCGGGGAGCGGGATCAGGCACGAGTGCCTCCTTTGGGATAGTGTCAGGCAAGACCAATTCCTGCTGAACGAAACGATTCTAAGAAAAAAGAGAGCTTTGGTCAAGCTCTCCGACTCTTTCCGTGAAACTTCTTATGGACGTCTTTCATCTGTTTATTCGTGATATGCGTGTAGATCTGAGTTGTCGTAATTGATGCGTGACCTAGAAGTGACTGCACACTTCGAATGTCTGCTCCCCCCAAAAGGAGATCTGTAGCGAATGTGTGCCGGAGTGTGTGGGGAGTAATATGTTTCGTAATTCCAGCTGATTTTGCATACCGCTCAACCAGGCGTTGGATTGATCTTGGAGTGAGACCCCCTGTTTGTTCTCGTCCGTTCTTTGCCCGATCATGACTGATAAACAGAAACGGAGAGGCATCTCTTCTTTTTGAGAGATATAACTTCGTTGCCTCTCTTGCGGTTGACGAAAGGAAGACGGCGCGCAACCTTGCTCCTTTTCCACGGACGGTAAATTCATCGCGCTTCAAATTGATTCCATCGATTTTTAAATGTGAAAGTTCACTCACACGTAACCCCGTCGAAAAGAGGAGTTCTAGAATCGCGCGATCTCGCAAAGCCACCAATCCTTCTCCCAGCATCATCGGCTGAACAAGAAGTCGATCTAGCTCATCCGCCTCCAAAAATTCAACCTGTCGCTCTTCTTGTCTGGCAAGTTCGATCTTCTCGGGGGCAAGGCAAAGAATATCCATCCGTGCGAGATACTTGAGAAAACTTCGTAGCGCGATCAAATGATAATTCTGTGTCGACTTTTTGAGCGTATCTGACTCTCGACCTTCAACGTTCCGATTTAACCAGAGACGGTACTTATGCACGAGCGCATCGGTAATCGCTTCAGGTGCCGGATGCTTTGCCCAACGCACAAAACGACGCAAATAGAAATCATAATTGCGAATCGTACGTTCACTGCGACCACGTTCAACTTCTAGATACTCCAAAAAATTGATGATCAGTTTGTCGATTGCTTCCGCCATACTCCACAAGTATAACATCGCCTGACATCAAGCTCTATGATAGGATAGGGACGTTCTATGAAAGGCTTGTTTCATACAATCACCACTCTCACGACCATGATCACGCTTGTGGGATGTTTCTTTGTTGCTCATCACAGCATGCGTTGTCTTCCTTCAGTCAACAATCAACTCCTGTTGGGAAGTTCTTGCACCGCCGAAGCCATTTCAAACCCAACGGACTGGACACGGACTGAATCCGTCGGAGTGATTCCATCGAAGGAAGTCCTTGCTCTCGTTGCCGTGACGCTCCTCTTCCTGTCCCATCGACTATTTCCTTCCATTAAAAAATTCAACAAAGGACTTTCCTGGCTCCACCATCGCAAGCAAGCAAATCGGTCTGGTCCTGCCCCAAATGGCGTCTTCCTTCCGTATCTCTTTGCAACACACGGATGGTAGCCCACCTGTTTTCTCACGACGGAACGATCAACTCATTTATTTTATCTATCACGTATGGAATCATCTCAGCACACAAAAAGTTTTTTTGACGCCCTTCACCCAAAACAGTCATTCTGGCTCGGATTTATCACCGCCATTCTCGCGATTGGAACCCTCGGATTCATTCTTCTTGGAAGTTGTCTCTTGGGAGGAGACTGTTCTATCGACGGAGTTGCTACGGCAGAGGGTAGTGGATCTATCGATGCCGAAGATCAAGTGGCTGTTGCCCCTACCGCTGCTGTTCCAGCTCCAACGGCAACAGGAGTTCCTGCGGTCACAGAAGACGACTATATCCGCGGGAATGTAGATGCTCCTATTACGATTATTGAGTACTCCGATTTTGAATGTCCCTACTGCAGTCGCTTCCACCCAACCATGCTCCAAGTCATGGATGAATATACAGACAGCGTTCGCTGGGTCTTCCGACACTTCCCACTTTCATTCCATCCAGAAGGGATGCCATCTGCAAACGCCGCTGAATGCGCAGGGGAACAAGGAAAGTTCTGGGAATATGGTGATGAACTCTTTGCCAACCAATCGAGTTTAGGAAGCGAGTTTTACGCAGAACTTGCTGAAGAACTCGGTCTGAACATGACGCAATGGCAGGATTGCTATGACACAGAAAAGTACAACGATAAGATTGAAGCTCAAGCTCAAGCCGGTGGAGCTGCAGGTGTCTCTGGAACCCCAGGATCATTCGTGATCGACCAGGACGGCAACGCCATCCCAATCAAAGGAGCTCTTCCATTCAGCTCCGTTGCCGCAGCCATCGACTCCGTACTCTAAGACCTACATTTCAAAACAGACCCCACAAGGGGTCTGTTTTTTGTCGCAAGAACAAATCTAACTCTCTGCCTTATAGCCGACGAGCCAATTAATGCCGAGTGAGACAAAAGCTGCGACAAAGAATGAAGCTCCGAGTGTAAACAGCGAAGTAACAAGGATGAGGAACATCAACATGAGCACACGCCCGAGCCCAAGAGCAATCTCACGCAATACGGTGTACTCATCGATATAGTGCCCTGAGTCAGCAGCTTGCTCATACATGAGCGTATCCATTGGGGTGCGCAATAAAATCGCCCCGAAATTATGAAAGGTCGAGGCAGCAAAAACCCCCAAGACCGTATCTACCAATCCTTTCCAAACCCATCCGAGAGCGTAAACCCCCGTTCCAAACTTCAGCATCTTCCCAGGAGAAAAACGATCCGTCTCCTTTCCGACGACAAGCTCAAACACCAATCCTATAATCACGATAATCGCTGCGAACGTTCCAATTTCTAAATACTGCCCATCGAAAATCGCAAACAAAAAAATGGGCCAAATAACGACACCCACAATATTCTCGGCTCCATACGCCATCATGGAGAGGCTCATGGATCGAAACCGTTTTGAAAAGAGTCGTTTAAAACTTTCATAAAAACCAAATTCGTACTTGACGCTGAATGTTGGGAGGAAAAAAAGTGGGATGACAGAAATTCCAGACAAGATGAGTCCGAGAAAAAAGTTCACTCGAAATCCATAGGTAAGAATGACCCACCCTGCAATGACAGGAGCAATAACCGTTACAAGTTGCTGAAGAGAGTAAAGCTTTGCCAAACTCACACCCCGTTTTTCCTTTGGACTAAACTCCGCAAAATCAATATTAAATGGTGACCAGTAAAAGGAACTGACGATCATAAGTCCAAAAATTCCAACCCCCATAAGAACAAACGGATTCACCGAACTTCCTGAATCCAAAAGGAAAAAAACCCAATAAAATATCATGATTCCGAATGTTCCGATCACCATGCTCGACACGAGACCAATCTTTGAAAAGATCTGGGCGGCCCACACTTGAAATGGAAACTTCACCGCGAAATTGACGGCATACCACAACAAGACGGCTGTCACGGACAAATCAAAAAACTCATACAAAAATATTGGGAGAAAAACCCCAACAATACTCGATGCCATAAAGGAAAGAAGACGATTTGTTGCCAGAGCGGGGAGCGCGGCTCCATGGGCAAGTGAATGGCGATGATGACGAAAAGGAAAGGACGTTTTTGGATGGGTAATCGGCATAGTGAAGATAGTATAGCAAGGAATGATGCGAAAGGATTCATATTCTTGACACTTTTCTTTGTTTTAAGGTAGTCTTAGCACGTTATTCAATTAGCTAAGGACGTTTTCTTGGTTTCGGGATTGAGTACCCACTACTAGGAATACGCCACGAAATATCCCCATTATGCTCAGTGCAACAAAGAAGCAGAACCTCATCAAAAAGTTCCGTACCCATGACTCTGACACAGGATCCCCTCAAGTTCAGATCGCTATTTTATCCGCTGAAATTGAGGATCTCACAAAGCACTTGCGAGACCACAAGAAAGATAACTCTTCTCGAAGAGGTCTCATCAACAAAGTGAATGAACGTCGTCGTCTCATGAAGTATTTGGAACGAGAAGATCCTACCGCTCTGGAGAAGATCAAAGATGAACTCAAATTGCGTTAATACCACAACCCCGCGTATCCCGCGGGGTCTTGGCTTTTTTAAGCGGGACTCCCTTATTTGGAATCCCAAGTCGTTTTTTCCCAATCTATGTTTAAGCACAAAGACCAACGTGTCGGCGTTTTTATCGACACACAGAACATGTACTACTCCGCGCGTAATCTTTTTAAGCGCAAAGTGAACTTTAAAAATATCGTCGAAGATGCCGTCGCCGGAAGAAAACTTATCCGTGCAACTGCCTATGTTGTCTCTACCGAGGGTGGAGCAAATGAACCCTTTTTTGAAGCTCTCGAAAAGGCGGGGATTGAGGCTCGACGAAAACCCTTGATGGAATATCTCTCTGGTCATAAAAAAGCCGACTGGGATGTCGGACTCGCCATCGATGTCGTCCAGATGCTCGACACACTCGATGTTGTCGTCATTGTTTCAGGAGATGGAGACTTTCAACCCCTGGCAAACTACATCCAAAGTCGCGGACGCATGGTTGAAGTCATGGCATTTGGAAAAACCACCTCATCAAAGCTTGCTGATATGGTAAATGATTTCATTGACCTTTCAGAAAATAAGCGTCGTTATCTTATTGGACCAAAACTTGAGGTGAAAAACGAAAAAAACACTCCATCAGAAAAATCCTCTTCAACAGAGAATATTCCTGAAGATGTTGCTCCAAAGGAAAACGAAGATCTTGGAGAAACAGGAGATAGTTTCTTCATGAAACTTGAGGACAACATCTCTAATCAAGAAGAGTCACGTACACGTCGCCTTGAATTCTAGTTGTTAGATGATCCACCCATAGAACGCTGTTTCTATGGGTGACATGATCTAATATCTAATTCTTCCTACAGAAACTCTGAGAACTTCGAGGGAACTCGATATCTCCCGTTTCTGTAGGAATCAACAACAATCTATGAACGAAGCAAAACGTTTCGAAACACAATGGGGGGGACGCACCCTTTCTATTGAGGTAGGTAAGTATGCTCAACAAGCAGGTGGATCCTGTGTGGTTCAGTATGGCGATTCCGTCATTCTTGCGACGGCCACAATGAGTTCAGATGTTCGAGAAGGACTTCCATTCTTCCCGCTCATGGTGGACTACGAGGAAAAGCTTTATGCAGCCGGTCGCATCAAAGGAAGTCGATTCATGAAAAAAGAAGGACGCCCAACAGATGAGGCCGTTCTTATTTCTCGATTCGTTGACCGCGCATTACGCCCACTCTTTGATGATCGTATCCGTAACGACATTCAAGTCATTGTCACCGCTCTTTCATTCGACGGAGAAAATGATCCAGACATCCTCGCCTTAATTGGCGCATCCTGTGCCCTGCATATCAGCGACATCCCATGGGGAGGTCCCATTGGATGTGTTCGTGTCGGTCATGCAGAAGGGAAGATGATCCTGAATCCAACATACAAGGAACGTGAAACATCCATTCTGGATTTGAGTTTCGCGGGAAACAGCGAAAAAATTATCATGGTAGAAGCCGGTGGAAAAGAGGCACCTGACGAAACTGTTCTGGATGCTTTCTGGTTTGGACAAGAAAATATCGATGCTCCAATCAAATTGATTGAAGAGATCCGAACAGCGGTTGGAAAAGAAAAGCGTGATCTTCTTAGTCCAAAAACAGATGAGGAGAAAGCCTTGCTTGTGAAAAAAGAAGAGGTCGAAAATCTTGCTCGTCCATTCATTCTTGAACAAGTGAAAGAACTCTTTTTCTCAAACCCACAAGCCACAAAGGGTGACCGTGGAACACAAAAGAAAGAGGTGAAGTCTCGAACAAAAGCATTTCTCCAAGAAAAGGGGATAGATTCCGAGCACATCCACTTTGGAACAGATATTATTGTGGAGGTCCTCGAAGCAGAAGTTTCTCGAGCCATCATCGAAGAAGATAAACGTGTTGACGGTCGTGGAATCACCGAGATTCGATCTCTTGTAAATGAAGTAGCCGTCCTTCCACGTGTCCATGGCTCCGGGCATTTCATGCGAGGAGAAACTCAGGTTCTTACCGTCGTAACGCTTGGTTCTCCAGGAGATGAACAGACGCTTGATGGGATGGAGACCGTTGGCACACAACGCTATTTCCACCACTACAACTTCCCTCCATTTTCTGTTGGAGAAGTAAAACCGATGCGTGGACCATCACGTCGTGATATTGGTCATGGAGGACTGGCAGAAAAGGCTCTCATGCCAATGATGCCTGATAAAGAAACGTTCCCTTATACCGTTCGTGCTGTTTCAGAAGTGTTTGGATCAAACGGATCAAGCTCTATGGGATCCACCTGCGGATCAACCCTTGCCCTTATGGACGCAGGAGTTCCTATTAAAGCTCCTGTTGCAGGACTTGCGATCGGTGTTGCCACAGATGATCAGGGTCGATGGAAGGTTATTACCGATCTTCAAGACCTCGAGGACGGAAAGGGGGGAATGGACTTCAAGATCGCTGGATCACGAAACGGAATCACCGCCATTCAAATGGATACAAAGACCCATGGTCTGACGCCAGACATCGTGAAGCAGGCGTTCCTTCAGGGGCGTGAAGCTCGACTTCAGCTCCTTGATAAGATGAAAGAAGTGATTGCCGAACCTCGAGCCGAACTTTCTCCATACGCTCCTCGCATTATCACGCTCAAAATCAATCCAGAACTTATCGGAAATGTGATTGGTCCTGGAGGAAAGACGATTAACGGAATCATCGCAGACACCGGTGTTCAGGCAATTGATATCGACGATGACGGACTTGTTATGATTACTTCGGTTGACTCAACAGGAGCACAGGAAGCCTATGACATCGTTCTACAACTCACACGTGAACCAAAGGTTGGTGAGACCTACAAAGGAAAAGTAACTCGTATTATGGACTTCGGTGCCATTGTCGAGTACCTCCCTAAGCGTGATGGAATGGTGCATGTCAGCATGCTTGCTCCATGGCGTGTTGAAAACGTTACTGATATTGTGAAGATGGGTGACGAGGTGTTTGTAAAAATCATGGAACTTTCTGATGGTCGCACAAGCCTCTCTATGAAAGACGCTGAGGGAAACGTCTATCCAGAACGACCACAAGGAGCCTCTGACTCTGGATCACGTGGTCCTCGTCCAGGTGGGGCACGCCCTCCACAAAGCGGAGGAAGTTCACGCCCTAGTGGACATAATAGTAGTCGTCCACACACAGCCCCACGCCCACCCCGTAGTGACGCGTAACATGCAACGATTAAACATCCCCATGTCTCGACATACAAAAACAACCCGCCGTAATAGGCGGGTTGTTTGGCTATTACTATCCGTCTTGGGGATTTTTGCTTTTATCGTCTTTCGATTAGGGACTCTTTGGTTTAGTCGTGGAGAAATTCTTTTGCTTGCCCCAACAGATACCGTATTCGCTGTTCATTTTCAACTCACTGAATCGACATCACCGTTCCTGAACGAATGGCTCTCTGGAATTCCACTTCTGTCTCAAAGAAGTATCGAACTTCGTGATGTTCTTCCGTACACAAAAGGTGAAATCGCCCTATTTATCACAAAAGATGGAAGAAGAAGCATCGCTATAAGAGGGGATAAATCTGCTATTGATCCTGAACTCCTTTCACAATATTCCATTTCTGCTCAAGAAAAAGGAGGTTTCGTGCTCCTTTCTGAAACATTGCTTCCTATTAGCGGAATACCTTCACTGACCCATCGGTCGTTTTTTCCATCTATCGGCAAGCGTTGGTTAGGAAGGATTGTCCTGCCAGAGGAACAACTTGGTGGAAACATCTTTAAAACAGATGATTATCTCTCTTTTGAATTCGAAACGGAGAAACAACACCTAAACCAAGACGAACCTATTCCAAATCTGGGTCTTTCGCTTTCAGGACTAAGCTGGGATGGAGAAACTCCCTTAAAAACATTGGAATATCTTCTCACTCCATTTACGCAAGGTGAAGCTGAGAAACCTTTGTTTTTAGATGAAAACTCTCAGATGGAGGTATTTATCCGACAAACTTCTGGAGGAAGAGAGACCTTATTAATCCAAAAAGGGGCAAACCCAACCACAGAAGTCCTTATCCGTGAGCTTCAATTAATCGGAGCTCTGGCCAAACCATCAATACAAACAAGCATTCTTCCAGATGGTTCCTTATTTGAAGAAATCGAAGTTCAACCAGATCTTATTTCTGTTGAAGAGATTTCAACCAGTATTGGCCTTTCATACCGTGTTTCCACAAATTCTGGATCTATCGTGATTGCGACGATTCATAACAATGACCTCCTTCTCTCAAATAGTCAGGATCTACTGGAAACCTATGGGAAAACAAAAGAAGGCTCTGGGGGATTAGCCTGTGCACCACAATCAAACTATCTGAGTCCTTCCTTCCTTCTCTCAGAAACCTCAAGCGACTATTTTAATCCTGATCTAAGTTTCTATCACCAAGTTTTCAGCGTATTTTCTCATGTTTCAATTGAGTTCAAAAAGTATTCAACTACAATTTATCTCTGTACCCTCTAGGTGTGGATAACCTATTCATAACTACGTGAAACTGTGGATAAAATTTGAAGCACCTAAACATGCATGAACACTTTATTTCTCACAATGCGTGAAATATAGCTAAACTAAGCAGTAATTCATGAATTGACTTAAGGTCAATTTTTTGGTATCATACTTGTGTAAGTAGTTCTTTATACACCACTCTTGGGAGGTTTTCCGAAACACTTCGCGATTCGTCGCCAGACACCCCACGTCTGAGTGATTCTTTCGGAGAACGTCCTACCGTCTTTACTGTTCAGAAAACACAAAACAAAAACAAAAGCGAAGTTTCTAGGTTAGCTCGCAACTATGTCACGTCTTCGGGCGTGTCCGCGGGTAAAACCAATGAATGGTAAGAACGGACGAGTACGATTCTTGCTGGATGATGTCTGTGTCTTAAGGGTATTGAGTCTTGTAACCAATTTCTTGGTTCCAAAACCCAATACCTAAACAGACCAACAACTTCCCAGCCCACGACAGAGGGCAACTCCACTATTCAAAAAAGCGGGCTGCCCTCTTTATCTTTTCCAAATTTTTTGCTAATCTTTCATCACTTGTTCCGTTTTTCGTTTATCGTCTATACTTTGTTGCACTTGATCTTAAATGTACCTATATGGGATCTGATTTCGTTCAAAAAATGAAAACGCACCTAGAAGCTGAAAAAATCCGTCTTGAAACAGAGCTTTCTCGTTTTGCTCACAGAAATGCAAACTCCTCTGAAACAGATTTCGAGTCAGATTTTCCAAATCTTGGTGAAAAAGAAGATGAAAATGCTTCTGAGGTCGCCCAGTTTTCCGATAACCTTTCTTTAGAGGACGAGCTGGAAAAAGCTCTTCGTGACGTTGAATCCGCATTGCAACTTATCGAAAAGGGGATTTACGGAACCTGTAAGTACTGTCATCAAGTGATTGATGAACGTCGTCTCATCGCTCGACCAACGTCAAGTTCTTGTATTCAGTGTAAAAAAACCCTCACTCAAGAAGTGTGAGTATAAGATCCCTCAACATTTATTGGTACTTGATCCCCGTTGCGTTCGTTGTTGTTCTTGATGAGTGGCTAAAGTACCTGAGTCTCCAACGACTCCCTGGAGAAGGGAGTCTTGTTGATCCCGGCCCTATCGCCTTTGCCATTCACAAGAACTGGGGTGTCGCTTTTGACTTCCCCTTTCGACTTGAGTTCATTATTCTTTTTTCGATTGCCATTGGAATAGGACTGATCAACATTGCTTACAAGAATCGATTCCGACATCCGGGTATCTCATTCACGGCTTCCGTAATTATTCTCGGAGCACTCGGAAATCTTTATGACCGGATTGTCTACGGTTTTACGGTCGATTACATGATCCTTTTTGCTCGACTCGCCATCAACCTTTCAGATATTGTCATTGTTTCAGGGGTTGTATTGTTACTTCTCTCCTCCCGACGAACAAAAGCACATAAGCGTATTCATCCTGATGAGCCTATTGATTAGTACCGTTGACAATCAAGAAAAATAACGGTATTCTAGACGTATAAATAAACTCCCTCTCTTAATTGAGCTGGGAGTTTATGTTTCATATCACCACAAGCGCCACCGTTGGAATCACATCAACACTCGTCACCGTCGAGACAGATGTCTCGTTTGGATTAACCGCATTTTGCCTCGTTGGACTCCCTGACACAACTGTGAAGGAAGCACGAGATCGAATTCGTGCAGCGATTAAAAACAGTGGGTACACATTTCCACGTGGACGAGTCACGGTCAATCTTGCGCCAGCAGACGTTCGGAAACAAGGGCCTCTCTACGATCTCCCAATTGCTCTTTCTATTCTTCTTGCAACCGGTGAAATCTCTCGTGCATCAGTTGAGTCAAGTGTTTTTCTAGGCGAACTTGCGCTCGACGGAACTGTTCGACCTGTTCAAGGAGCCCTGACGGCGGCCATCATGACAAAGAACATGATGCGGACCACACTTTTCGTTCCTGAAGCAAACACACAAGAAGCATCCGCCATCGAAGGTGTCTGCGTATTTGGAGTCTCATCGCTCCAAGATGTCGTCGAGCACCTTAATCAGATAAAGCTGTTAGAACCCGTTCAGCAAAAGCCAAAAATTATTCACATTCCGACGAGTGATTTTTCCCATGTAAAAGGACAGGAGGGAGCCAAACGTGCTCTTGAGATCGCTGCTGCTGGAGGTCACAATATTCTCCTTAAGGGCCCACCTGGAGCAGGGAAGACACTTCTTGCTCGATCATTGCCATCGATTCTCCCTTCTCTTACGCACGAAGAGTCCATTGAAGTCACTGCCATAGCGTCTGTTGCGGGACTACTAGATAACGAACAAGGGCTCATTTGCACGAGACCATTTCGATCTCCTCATCACAGTTCTTCCGCTGTTTCTCTTGTTGGGGGAGGTACATGGCCAAAACCAGGAGAGGTTTCTCTCGCTCATCGAGGAGTGCTTTTTTTGGACGAGCTCCCAGAATTTTCTCGTTACGCATTAGAACACCTTCGACAACCCCTTGAGGATGGCGCCGTCACCATTTCACGAGCTGTTGGTTCCGTTAAATTTCCTGCTCGCTTTCTTCTCACCGCTGCCATGAATCCGTGCCCGTGTGGACACCTTACAAATCCCCATCATCCGTGTACCTGTACGATGAATCAGATTAGTCGCTATCAAAAGAAAATATCAGGACCCCTTTTAGATCGGTTTGATTTGATCATCGAGGTTCCCGCCGTTGAGCATGACAAGCTTCTCTCGGATCACACCCCAGAATCCTCAGAGACTATTCGTGCTCGTGTTGAAACAGCACGCAATAATCAGCTCCAACGACTCTCCTCATTCAATCTCTTCACAAACAGCGAAATGGGGGTAGAGCATCTCGATACACTCTGCCCACTTACCCCAGAAATCAAAGACCTCCTTCAAACAGCTCTGCGCTCAAATAAACTTTCTGCGCGAGGATTCATGCGTGTCCGAAAAGTCGCGCGCACCATTGCCGATCTCGCAGAAGCGGAACAAGTCACCATCGAACACATCGCAGAAGCTCTGCAGTATCGGGAACAAGTGAAAATCGGTTGATACTTCGATCTTAAACATTCTCAGTTTATAAGAAAAACAACACAAGTGATCCGATCGGATCACTTGTGTGTCATTGCCATATGACCAAAAGGAACGAAGTCTTTCAAGAGATTCTAGATGTCATCACCGAGGGAGGTGGTCTTCTTATGGAGTGGATGGAAAACCCACATGCATTACGGAGAAGAATTCGTGGAACGATTCCTTCTGAAGAATGGGATAGGCTTTTTGCGGACAAACGTAAAAAGAGGGCTCTCCGTCGTCTAAGAAAAAAGAAGTGGATCGAAAACAAACAAAAAGGAAATGAAATTGTGTTTGATTTGAGTAATGATGCAGTTATTGAGTATTTAAAACTATCTATTTCACAAGTAAATCTAAATACTCACCACAATGAGACACTTGTTATTTTTGATATTCCGGAAGTAGCCAGAAATGCTCGTCAACGATTCAGACGCCTTTTGAAAAAATTAGGATTCCGACAAGCTCAACTAAGTGTTTGGTCCTCGTTGAAAGACATAAGTCCTCAAATGCATTCACTCATCACAGTTCTTGGAATCCAAAAATGGGTAAACGTATACCGTGCAATCCTTCTGAACTAAACACCTAAGTGATCCGATCGGATCACTTAGGTGTTTGTTTACTTACTTGGACTTAGAAATAACAATCTTTCAGCTAGGGCCTAGACGGTAGATAGGATTGGAGACACTACGTAAGAACTCATTTATTATCATCAATACAGGAACACGCTACTGCGAGCGCTTGATCACCATCTACATCTACAGACATAATTCATTTGGGATCCGGATCAGCCTACAGTTGAAGTACTTCACCGCAAAAAGTAAGTAGCTCTCGCGGGACAACTTCATGATAAGCATCCTCGGTGACGCTAACTATTTACACTCCGTACCGCCTCTGTCTTCCTTGGTACTCTTCAAGACATGCGTCTAAGTCTTCGACGGAAAAGTCTGGCCAATGATGATCGATAAACATGAGCTCGCTATACACCCCGCTCCATGCGAGAAATCCAGAAAGTCTTTTTTCTCCACTTGTTCGCACGATCATCTCTGGTTCAGGAATCCCATTCGTCCAAAGTGATGCACTCACCATATCTTCATTAATCTCCTCCACTGTCTTTCCTTGTGTGATGATCTTTTGAATTCCATCCACGATTTCTGCACGCCCTCCATAGTTGATGCACATGTTTATCTGCCCTCGTGTTCCACCAGCCGTTTTTGCTTCTGCGTCATCAATCGCTTTTTGAATCCTGTTGTTTAACCCTTCTCGACGACCTACGACCTTCAAACGAACATCCTGCTCCAGAAAAAATCGAGTTCCTTTGTCAGAGCAAGAAATAATAACTCCATCAAATATCCCACTTCTTCCTGTGAACGCTTCCAGTTTTCAGTTGAGAACGCGAACACGGAAAAATGTTCGATCCCGCGTTCAAGTGCCGCGAGCCCGATCGTCTTAACATTTTCATATCCCTTACGATGTCCTTCGAGTGAGGGGAGACCGTGCTCTTTTGCCCACCGACGATTACCATCTAAGATTATTGCTAAATGCTTCATACAAATCGCGCGTAAAAATAGATTGCCCCCAAAATAAAGATCCAGGCGACCCCAATGAGATCCATGATCTTCATGCGATTTGTAAACTCTTCCCAGTCGGCCCATCCTCCATACTTCCAGCTCAGACGGCGACCGAAGAACACTCCGACAAAAAGTGCGATGAGCCCAAAGACAGGAACAAGTGACAACAAGAACCAAAAATAAAGCCGTGCCCCGAATGCCCATCCTTGGGTAAACAGGAGCGCCCCAAGAGCTGGGGTCCGTAGGTAACGTGCTTTACGCAGATCATCAGGAACAAGTTCGAGCGTGAATCCGCATCCTCCACACTTCTCGTTCCATGCTTCCACTTCTCTCTGACATGATGTACAGGTTTGATTCATACGCACCCAGTATAGCAAAAGCAGGCTGTTAGAGCCTGCTTATTACCTGACGTAATCAAGTGGGTTTTGAAACTTTCCATTTCGAATCACCTCAAAGTGGAGGTGGGTTCCTGTTGATCGTCCCGTCGTTCCAGTTTGTGCCAAGACCTGCCCTGTACTCACCACATCTCCCACAGAAACGTAATTCTTTGAGTGATGAGCGTAGCGTGTGACATATCCATCTCCATGATCAACCTCAACGGTCAGGCCATATCCACTCCGCCAACCGCTGTAGATCACGACCCCTCCTCGAGCCGCATAACTGGATGTCCCGTAGTCACCATCGACATCAAGCCCTGTATGCTTCCATCCATAGTATTGCGTGATGATATGCCAATCTGTTGGCCATACCCATCCACTCACAACAGCACTTGGAGCACTCACCTGCGGAGCAGTAAAGAGGGTTGTGATTGAAGCAGTGCTTCGAGCCGTCGTCACCGGAGAAGGAGGTTCTGCGTCAGGCAACAGGAGATCGTCTCCAATCGCCAGTCGATTTGCACTACTCATCCCATTTTCTTTCATAATGGTTTCCACATCCACAGAATAATTTCGTGCAATGCTCGATAAGGTATCGCCACTCTTTACCGTATACACAAGACCATCTACTGGAAGAATCTTGAGCTCCTGGCCAAGATTAATCGTACTTGTATATGTCAGTCCATTCGACCAAAGAATCGTTGAAAGACTTAATCCATAACTCTCTGCAATTTTTCCAAGGGTGTCGCCCTCCTGAACCACATAGACTTCTGTTTCACTTCGAGCGGGAACCGTCGTTTTTACCGGAGATACATCCTCACCGACCGTTGGAGTGACATATGTTTCTTCAAGGTAATCTAGGTCAATATGGCGACGGGTATCCACGACCGTTCCTGAGAGGTACGAAGAACTCGTTCCAAGCGATACGACAGGTGTTCCTGCCTCAACGACTTCAAGGACGAAGGAATCATCTTCTGACACGAGTTGATACAAAAGACTCTTCTGACCAAAATCTTCTGCACGCACATCACGAGCTGAAAGGTTTATCCAAGTGACCCCAACAATAATGATCACCATCATGACGTGCATGGTGTATCGATTTGAAATAAGGAACACCACACGGTGCTTTGCGGGAAATAATACTTTTTGAACGTATCGACGAGTAAAAAAGAATACGCGATAGACGGGAACCCCAAAGAACCGAACAAAAAACAGACCGGTGCTTTTCAAAGGCGCGGCCAGTTTCTGAAGCCCGTTTCCCCCATGTCGCTTGAGAAGAATCAATCCACGCAAGAAGCCCAAGAGAGAGCGGACAATAAATTGTTTAAAAGAAAGATTCAGAAGAATCTGTTAATTTACCCAGGAAGATATACAAAAAATATGCCTTTTTGTCAATCAATTTACTCTCCGTGTGGAGTCGTTGTTCCTTCTCGTCCGTAGTCATCGCTGAAACGCTCGATGTCATCTTCGCCAAAATAATCTCCCCGCTGAACCTCGATAAAAACCAAGGTCTCATCCCCGATACACGCAACGCGATGCTTCGCTTCAAAGGGAACGATGAGAACTTCCCCTGGACCATGATCAGACTCAACGTCATCAAGTGTGAGTCTGGCTTGGCCTGAAATAATCACCCAAAATTCTTCCCGACGTTTGTGACGCTGATAGGAAAGCCTGCCACCTGGACTGACGGTAATGCGTTTCACCTGATGGGTTGGCATCTCCTCAAGAACGTCATATCGCCCCCATGGTCGAACATTTTCTGGTGTATTCATAGAAATGTTTTATATGTTAGTCGATGATGTTCACAGGGACCATATTGGGCGATTGCCTCTCGATGCATTTTTGTTCCGTACCCTTTATGGATCTCGAATCCGTACTGAGGAACATGTTGAGCAAGCTCTTTCATGAACCGATCGCGTGTCACTTTTGCAATCACACTCGCACACGCAATCGACTTCACGGTTGCATCTCCTCGAATGATTCCACGTTGCGGAAATGTAAGTCCTGGAATGGTCCAAGCATCCACGAGCGCATACTCAACATTCTCAATCGCCCGGACGGCACGTTGCATCGCCAGAAGATTCGCTCCTCGAATGTTCAACTGCATAATCTCCTCAACACTCGCGAACCCAACCGCCCATGCCGTGGCTCGCTCTATAAGAATAGGATACACCTCTTCGCGCCGATGTTCACTCATGAGCTTACTATCCTTGATGGATCCGATGCGAGAATCTATGGGCAAAATAACCGCCGCCGCGACAACCGGACCTGCCAATGCACCGCACCCAGCTTCGTCGACACCAACGATTCGGTGATAGCCTTGAGCCATCAACTCACGTTCAATCTTAAAGGTTGGGGGTGATTTGGTTGACATGAGGCTTAAATTTTCCTAATATATCCGCGTATTTCTTTATTCTCGTACGTCATCTATGACTATTATACAGTACGCACTTGCCGCAGGAGTTCTCGCAATTCTCTGGGGCGCCGTTCTCACTCAATGGATTCTTAAGCGTCCAGCCGGTGAAGGAAAAATGAAAGGAATAGCGCTGGCTATTCAAGAAGGAGCAAATGCCTACATGGCCCGTCAGTACAAGATGATTGCCGGAATCGGTGCGGTCATCTTCCTCGTTCTGGGATTCACTCTTGGATGGACCCTCGCCATCGGGTTCCTTGTGGGAGCCGTCCTCTCTGGACTCGCCGGATACATCGGTATGTCCGTCTCTGTTCGTGCGAACGTCCGAACCACAGAAGCCGCAAAAAGTGGCCTCTCTGCGGCACTCGACGTAGCGGTTCGTGGAGGAACAGTAACGGGTCTTCTCGTCGTTGGTCTTGCTCTCATTGGAGTCGCTGGATTCTATGGAGCTACAGGAGATATTCATGCGCTTATCGGACTTGGATTCGGAGGATCATTGATCTCCGTCTTTGCCCGACTCGGAGGAGGAATCTTCACCAAGGCCGCTGACGTTGGTGCGGACCTTGTGGGAAAAACCGAAGCTGGTATTCCTGAGGATGACCCTCGTAACCCAGCGGTTATTGCAGACAACGTTGGAGACAACGTTGGAGACTGTGCAGGAATGGCTGCTGACCTGTTCGAGACCTACGCGGTGACCCTTGTGGCAACAATGGTATTGGGAAATATTTTGTTCCCAAGTTCTGATGTGCTTGTCATGTACCCACTCGCCCTTGGATCAATCGCCATCATTGCCACCATTGTTGGAACCTTTTTTATCAAGCTTGGAAAAAGTCAGAACATCATGGGAGCCCTCTATAAGGGTCTTGCCATGGCCGGAGTCCTTGCAGCTGTCGGATTCTGGTTTGTCACAAATCGATTTGATTTCACCGGAACCAATTTAGATGCCATGAATCTATTTTGGACATCTATCCTCGGACTTGTTATCACCGCTCTTCTTATTATCATTACGGAGTACTACACCGCCACAGAATATAAGCCTGTTCAGAAACTTGCAGAAGCCTCTGAATCAGGACACGGAACAAACATTATTGCGGGACTAGCCCTCTCAATGAAATCAACCGCTCTTCCTGTTCTTACGATCGTTGCGGGAATCTTGATCGCCTACAACCTTGGAGGACTCTACGGAATTGCTGTCGCCGCCGTTGCTATGCTCTCTCTTACCGGAATTGTTGTGGCGATGGACGCCTATGGTCCAATCACGGACAACGCTGGAGGGATTGCGGAAATGGCTGAGCTTCCAGAAGAAGTTCGTGCGGTTACTGACCCGCTTGATGCCGTTGGAAACACCACAAAAGCGGTAACCAAAGCGTACGCGATTGGTTCTGCAGGACTCGCAACCCTCGTCCTTTTTGGAGATTACATTCACACGATTGAAGCCACAGGAGCAACCATTGAATTCAATCTTGTCGATCCAAACGTGATCGCAGGACTCTTCTTGGGAGGACTTGTGACCTACCTCTTTGGTGCCATGGCGATGGAAGCTGTTGGAAAAGCGGCAAGCGCCGTTGTGGAAGAAGTACGACGACAGTTCCGAGAGATTCCAGGGATCATGGATGGAACAGGAAAACCTGAATACGGTAAAGCTGTCGACATCGTAACTGCGCGTGCAATTAAATACATGATTGCTCCTTCACTCCTGGCTGTCCTTGCCCCAATCGTTGTCGGATTTGGGCTCGGAGCCGAAGCACTTGGTGGACTCTTGATTGGTTCGATCATCACAGGACTCTTTGTCGCGATCTCTATGACCACTGGTGGTGGAGCTTGGGACAATGCAAAGAAGTACATTGAGTCTGGAAACTACGGAGGAAAGGGAAGTGACGCACATAAAGCAGCTGTCACAGGAGACACCGTTGGGGATCCATACAAAGACACCGCTGGACCAGCGATCAACCCAATGATCAAAATCTTGAACATTGTTGCCCTCTTGATTGCCGTCTTCATTATCTAGCTCTCAACACACACAAACACCCGTCGCGATTACGACGGGTGTTTTGATTTCAAAAAAAATCGCACAGAACAAAGAAGTTTCACCATCTCTATCGAAAATGATGGATTGACAAACGTCTTTCATTATGGTGAACTGACGTCTGCTCTTTTTAGCAGACAACCCCGTCACATCCGAACCAAGGGAGGCCGAGATGGCCCAGGATTTCTATCTTCGCATACCGGTCCCTGGTGGGGATGCGTATGAATACGTGCGTGTCGACTCGGCACGCATCACACGAGAGCTCATCACACAGCTCTACACGCGTGAACGCAGTCGGCAAGGCCCGCCTCGCTACTTCGCCGTCAGTGGAAGCGGTCACACCAACACAGACCACATGGATCTTGGTCCGTTGCTCGAATCGGTCCATGACCTGCTCCTCTCATACACTCCTGGGTTTCAGGAGCTCGGACCGGTGGGAGAAGAGACCTTGCAGACCTTGTCCGAGGGTCTCACCTTCGAACGTCTGTTCGCCTCTCTCGAGCGTGGTGAGATCACTATCGCAAAGCGTGAATGGGAGGGAATTCTCCATGCACTCCTGGCAGGAACCTTGTCACTGGCAAGTCGCCTTCAGGCAACGGACAACCATGCGAGTAGTGTCTCGGTAGGCATCGAGCAGATCTCTGCCACCTTCGAAGAGAACGAGGCCGCAAGGCTTCGGATCTATGACGCCGTAATTGAAGGGTCGCTCCTGCTTCTCCACACAACCGCCCGTCTCGACACGATCGAGGAAGGACTGAGCGCTCTCGAACAAGAGGTGGATGGGACGATCTCACGGTGGCAGGAACAACTGTCGGCAGATTCCGAACCCTACGCATCCGCCAGAACCTTCTTCGGGGGGTCAGATGGTGACGTGGGATTCAATCTCCAGGCATTTCAGTTCAATCGGAACCCGTCCCTCTATGAGGGAGACGAACCTGACACAATACTCGCACAACTCCATCTTGAAGAGTGCCAAGAGACGCTCACGAGAATTCAAGAAGAGTGGAGACTGCTTCAGGAACGTGTCCACCGGGAAGTCTTCCCGATCCGCGCAACCATCGCAGAACTCTGTGCCGACCTTGGCAAGGGAAGCCGTGCCATCCGTGAGTATCGAAGAGCCTTCGGGGCAACGCACCAGCCTCCGTTTGAGCTCGACGCGTTCCGCGAGAGAATCACTCCTGAACAATTCAAAGCAGGAGGAGAACTCGCAGACGACCACCGTTGGGGACCTTCCACAACCAAGAGTCGCCTCGACTCGCTGTGTTCCCGCATGATCGCACGGCTCGAGAAGCCGGTGCTTCCCTCTGCGGTAGAACGCCTGCTTGACCAGGCAGGACGGTTCCTCACTCAGATGCAGACGGTGGCCGACTCTCCGGCCGGTGACTCAACTCAGAGGGTCTCGTCTCCTTCACCTGAGTCGCCAGCATCCCATTCAACAGAGTCTGACTCAGACGTTGGGAGACCCGAGGCAATCGTCGACCCTCGTCGAGCTCAAGAGATCTACGAGCTGGTAAAGTGTGTGGGATTCGTCCTCACATGCAACCATCATCACTTGGCAGCAACCACCATCCGAGCCATGCTCGACGTACTCCGCTTCATGGGACGAGTCAGCCTCGAAGAGGTGGAACTCTACCGACGTGAACTCTACAAGCTCTCCCGCGCAAGTGGGGAACGTGTCCACACGGACGATGGCAAGCGGGTTTCAACTCTCCGTAAGTCGAGCCAAGCAACCTGGATCGCTTTCGAAACAAGGAAGCAAAAGCGACTCAAGATGACCGTACAAGGAGGCAAGCGCACAGAAGCACTTCTGGCGCGCCACCAGCTGACCACAGAACAAATCAAGGCGGCACACGAAGGCCGTCGCGCGGAGCAAGAGGAGCTCCATCGAAGCCGGAAGGCTTAAACGCAACCTCACCTGAGGAGATCGCAAGACTCCTCTTTTTATTTTACAGAAATTCCCAAATATAAAACCCGTGTCGTCGTAGACACGGGTGGTCGTTGAAGGGCTAGACCCCTTCGATCAGCTCCTGGTAGATCACGAACCCTTCGCGCGTGAGGTCCCGCAAGAGCTGTGGGACATCGCGCGGATCGAGGTCCGCGAGGTTCGTCCCTTCGAGCTCGAACGCCTGGAAGGCGGGGAACTCCTGCGCGAGGGCCAGCAGGAGAAGGTCTCTCTGCGTCCCTGCCTTGAGGGACGCCTTGAATCCCGGCGCTCCGGTGTTGAAGATCACCTGGTGGGGATCCCCACCAACCGCCATGGAGACCAGACGCGCGTCGTCACCGGGCGCGTCGTAGGTGGTCACCATGAAGTGCGTTCCGCGAATGCACAGCGTGTCGAGCTGTCCGACGACGGTGAGCTCACAGGCCGCACGGACGTTCATGTTCGCCCGGTCATAGCCCACGAGCGTCGCGCGTGAGGGGTAGCGCGGAGCGATGTAGGTCACCGCGTTGCCGTTCTTCTGGATCTCGCCGTTTCCCGAAAGGGACCACTCGAGGTCGCCCTTGAGCTTGTCGGCGTTGACCGCGTGAACGGTCACACTTCCCGCGACCGGAACGGTCGCGTGCGCCACCGAGAGGCGGAACACGCGCTCCGCCACGATCTGGAAGGCTCGCACAACACTGTGCAGGGTCCCCGGGAGATCAACCCGGATCGTGCCAGTCCCCACCTCGGAAGCCACCATGGTAGCGCCCTTGGGCGTGACCGTGAAGTTGGTGGCCCGGGCGTTGCTGTGGTACCAGCGGAGGGCCTCGACCGTGTGGCCGAGATTCTTGCGCAGACGCACACCCACTTCGATGAGCTCTCCGAGCTCGAACTCGCTCCGACAGCTCAGCGTGATCGGCGGTTGGCTCTTGTTGCCACCGGCTCCTCCAGAGGAGTTGTCATCGTCATCGTCCCCGCTTCCACCCAGAGGGCGTACGCCCTTGTC
>Ga0210057_1002304_pt1 | contig 27513 bp, 27 predicted proteins | sample CryGeyCG2114_010_2_FD_183968 | JGI IMG/M metagenome (GOLD analysis project Ga0210057, IMG submission 183968) | Groundwater microbial communities from aquifer - Crystal Geyser CG10_big_fil_rev_8/21/14_0.10 (SPAdes) (version 2) | ecosystem: Environmental > Aquatic > Deep subsurface > Groundwater ...
ATTTAGTGGATATATGAGCTTTTGAAGATCAGGGATGTTCCATTGTTCTGATAACTTTTTCTACCTCCCTAGCATTTACCGCATGGTATCTTCCGCGATGAGAGAGGAGTGCTCCGGAGAATGTCTTTGGGATATGCATGAGTTCATGGACTAAGGTATGGAGCTTCTCATGTTCTGACTGCTTGTCAAAGCGTTTTGCATTGACCTCGATGATATACGTCGGCTTGATTCCTGCCACTTCCGAAAATAGTTTTGCCATGCCCCATATGCGGGCTATTGCTCTGGTTTTTGCATCAAAACTGCGAATACAGTGTATCTGATCGACCTTGATGTGATCCATTTTGAGCGCGGGCACGAGTTTGACAATCTGTTCTTTGATTTCCGGAGCAAGGGCGTATTTCATAGCTCAAAGGGTACCATATATTGGTGTACAATAATAGAATGAAGTATCTGTCAATTTTTCTTACGGCGCTCTTCATTTTACTTGCCACCCCATTCGTTGTAAAAGCGCAAGGCGTCTATTCTGGAGAGCATATCTCAGACTTTCAACAATCCACCATTATCAATACTGATGGAACAATAGAGGTAACGGAGAAAATCGCCTATGATTTTGGCGGAAACCAGAAGCATGGGATTTTTCGAACGATTCCCTATACGAAGCTCAACCAAGAAGGAAAAAAATACAAAATGACTCTCATGAATTTCTCAGTTGTAGATGAGTCGGGCTCTTCCTATTCATTTACCGAAACAGATGAGAGCGGTGAGATTACCCTCAAAATTGGTAACCCCGATAAGACAATTACGGGAGAGCATGTCTACGAAATTCGATATTCAGTATCTGGTGCGCTTACCTATTTTTCTGATCATGATGAACTCTATTGGAATGTGACCGGCAATGAATGGGATGTACCTATTGCGCACGTACAAAGTTCAGTACAAATACCACGTTCAATAATTATTACCAACACAACCTCACTTTGCTATCGGGGAAAAAAAGGATCATCCGATCAATGCATAGCAGGAAAAGCGGGAAGCAATCTTATTTTTGAAGATTCTGATTTAGGCACAAGCTCCGGAATGAGTATTGTTATTGGATTTCCAAAGGGCCATGTTGCCGTACTTGAGCCAACACTCATTACTGATTTTTTTGAGACATTCCTGGGGAGATTGTTCCTTATGGGAATAATAATAGTTGGATTTTTATGGTACATAGCATATCCTCTCTGGCTTCCTATTAAGTGGTGGAGAGAAGGAAGAGATCCAAAACAAGTGTCGACCGGCGTAGTGAGCGCGTGGTTTGATCCACCAAAAAAAGACGGACGTGATCTAACTCCTGCAGAATCCGGAACACTGATTGATGAGCAAGTCAATATAAAAGAATTGGCTGCCCTGGTAATACACCTTGCACAACGTGGTTATCTTAAGATTGTTGAGAAAAAGAAAAAAGAATTTGATTTAATCAAACAAGATATGACTGGTAAATCAGACGAACTACTCGCATTCGAGAAACATTTTTTAACAAAGTTATTTAAGGATAAAACTCACGTCAGTTTAAAAAAATCATCATCTTTTATTTCTTTAGTAACTTCAACAACTCATGAAATTTATGAGCAAACGGTAAAAGATGGATTTTTTCCCGAACACCCCGATAAAGTCCGGAAAAAATATATTATCATCGCGAGCATTGCTGCATTTACGTTTAATATATTCCTCGCGATATCCGCAGCCGTATTTGGAAGAATTATGCCGCGAAAAACCCTCGAAGGTGTTCATGCGGCAAACACGGCACAATCGCTCAAAAATTTTCTTCAATCACAAGAACGCCAACTTGAGTTTCAGGCAGACAAACAAATGATGTTTGAGAAGTTGTTGCCATACGCAGTATCATTTGGAGTTGAGAAAATATGGGCAGAACGATTTAAAGGTCTGACATTGAACGAGGTTGATTGGTATCAAAGTAGTACTCATGATGCACTGACCGCAGGAGCACTCACCAACAGTTTGAACAGGTCATTTGCGCCATCATTTCAATCTGCCGCGACTCCAACAACTTCAAGCTCTGGTCATTCGTCTGGTTTCAGTGGAGGATCTTCAGGTGGTGGTGGCGGCGGAGGGGGCGGAGGAAGTTGGTAACTTCGTGATATAATACCTCCATTGTGTACGGACGAGAGGAAAGTAACAATTATTGATGCAATTTCAATTTGACCAAATGAGCTTATTATTTTGGATGCTACTTCCCTCCTTTCTTTCACTTTCCCTTCATGATAAAATAGAGCCTGGTATAACCTGTCCTCGTAGCTTAATTGGATAGAGCATCAGATTGCGGATCTGAAGGTTGGTGGTTCGAGTCCACTCGAGGACGCCAGGGCCCGTAGTTTAACGGCAGAATAGAGGTCTCCAAAACCTTTGATAGGGGTTCGACTCCCTTCGGGCCTGCACGCATTGCTCTTCTCTTGCATCCAACCAAGCGATCTGGAATACTGATATATATGACTGAAAAACCAACAGATTATTCTCCAGCGGTGAATCACACTCCGCTTCCGGATCACCTCATCGAAAAAAGGCATTCAAATGTAAAGATGCTTGTGGTGTTCTTTTTTATTCTTGTTGTCCTTGTTGTAGTAGGTGTGGGTGGATGGTATTTATATTATTTTTACACAACACCACTCATTCAGGTAAATTCTCATAATGATGATGGAATTACGGTACTTCCTTCAAAAAATGCAGTAGCAAGCCCATCAGCCTCACTTGATGAAAATGCAGATATTCCATCGGACTGGGAACGCGATAAAAGTCTTGTTTGCAATACTACGTTCCGCGTGCCTCCTGCCGAAGAACCGTATATGATCCCACGAGATCCAAATACGCCACCATCTTCTCTTGATGATGAAGGAAAATATTGGATTTTTGAAGATTCAGATGCACAGCTATTTACTTTGAATCATATGACTCGAGTTATTTTCAAAAATCCTGAGCTTCCCGCAAGTGGTTATGTCTCATCAGCAGTTGAGGTGTATTGTGGAGTTAATGATAAAGACCTGACAACAGAATCGTTCTTTGTCCAGATTCAAAATGATTTGCTTGAAAATTATTCAGTCATCAAGCTAAAAACAGTTGGTGGGGCAGAATTATGGGGGAAAGAAGTGCGGACTGCAACCTTTGAAGGTGGGACATTTGATGTTGATGATATTTACTACGTATTTGCCACGAACACAAACGTATATATGATTCGAACATTTGGAGAAACGTCAAATACAGATATTCAAGCAGTGCGTGATCAGATTCTTCTTGGGCTCAAATTTGAGTAGTTTGCTTGATGTAAAAATTTATGCGTACGTATCACCATACAATACATATTCTTCGTTCGTACGGAATAAAGCACGCACTCATGTATCGAGCTTTTTCCATGTTATTTTTTTGGTCGATCTTTGATGGAATCTTGACATATATTCTTCCCATATTAATTTCAAATCAAGGTTTTTCAAAATCAGAGATGGGTGTAATTCTGGGGAGCTCTTCATTTGTCGGGGCGATCTTTGATATTGTAGCAAGTAAATATCTCAAAGTTCCTCATTATCGAAAGCTTTACGGGAGTATGTTTTTGCTTTCTTTTTCATTTCTCATGCTTTTGTATTTTGCTTCCACGGTATGGATATTTGTCCTTGCGATGGCCTTGTGGGGGATATACTGGGATTTACTACATTTTGCAAATTTTGACTTTATCAGTCGAACACTTCCTGAAAAAGAGTACACCTCAGCCTTTGGCATACAAGGAGTATTTCAGTCACTTGGTATTTTGATCGCACCGATTCTTGCCGGTCTTCTCATCGAGACCACTATTAGCCACAATGTATTTGTGATAGCAGGAGTAATGCTCCTTGCGAGTATTACAATTTACATTGGTTTGTTACAAAAGTCAGAGGAGAGTAACAAACACATCGTTGTTTCAAAAAATCGTACTATCAATTGGTCTCGAGAACTAACGTTGTGGATTGTCATTGGAAAGCAGTTATTTCCTGTTTTGATTTTGACATTTTTAATTTATATTACCGATGCTTTTTTTTGGACAATCGGTCCGTTGATCGCGGAAAATGGTACGTTTGGCAGGTTTGGCGGTCTTCTTATGGCCGCATATAGCTTCCCGTCACTTGTGATTGGTTGGTTTGTCGGGTCAATTGCAGTGCGATTTGGAAAAAAAAGAACAGCTCTTTATTCATTTTTTTTGGGATCGTGTTTTCTTTCTCTGTTTGCGTTTTTGACAAATCCAATGGATATCATTCTCTTGGTCAGTCTTTCCTCAATGTGTATCGGCTTATCTTATCCGGCACTCAATGGCGCCTATGCAGATTATATTTCTGAAACTCAAAACTATGAAAAGGAAATTCAAAGCATTATTGATTTGTTTTATAACATTGGGTGGATGCTGGGGCCAATGATTGCCGGAATTCTTGCACAAGTCTTTGGAAATTCTCAGAGCTTTAGTATTTTGGGAATTTTTTGTGTAAGTATTTGTCTGCTATTGATTTTCAAAATGCCAAAAAGTATACGGTTGGAAGTTGAGAGCTAACGTGTTACATTAAATGATATATATCATACTTGATTGAATACTGATTGAAGAGAGCGTATAGAAATTTTAAGCATAAATTAGATGAACAAAAGATTGAATCTAGGTGGATTTACACTTGTTGAACTCATTGTGGTCATTGGTATCATTGGTATTTTGGCGACCTTAGGGGTTGGATCTTACACAAATATCCAAAAAAAAGCACGTGAAACTAAAATATCATCAGATCTTGGAGAAATAAAAAAAGCCATTGAAAGTGCACGAATCACGTCCGGAAAGACTCTGGGGCAAATTACGGGGAATTATTGTAGCGCGTGCTCTGCGTGTTGGGGAGCAGGAGATTTGAGAAATGTCCCCGACTCACACCTCTGTGCGGTGCGCTGGTTGAATGCGGTGACAAAGATTTCTGCGCAAGGACTCATTGGCGTAGAGGATATACGGAGAGATCAGTGGGGAAGTCCGTATTGGCTTGATGAAAATGATGGAGAATGGGCATCAGATATATGTCGAATAGATGCTATTGCTTCAGCAGGTCCCGATGGAATTGCAAGTACCGCTGATGACCTATATATTCGACTCAAGCCAATTTCTTCCGGGTGTTAAGACAATTGAAAAATGCTTCTTCGATCAAAAAATTACTTCAGAGGTGGGAAATGATTCGGTAGCTCAAGATTTGAACGAGATTTTATCCCATGCATATTCTCCACACGGATCAACTCCATCTATAATAGTATCTAGCTCATAATTAACCTCTTCGAGTGCATGAACCATAAGTGCATCTGCAATGCCAAATTTTCTTGTTGAATGTTCCATCCAACCATGAGTATTTGCGAAAAATTGTGCCTGTTGAAAGTCAATTGGTGCGCCAACAATAGCGGTAACTTTACAAAAAGGACGAATTCCACTTAAGCCTTGACTAGAGCGGTCTTGTATTTTATGAGCTCCACGAAGAATTATAGGCAGGGCAATTACTCCTGGATATTGTAATAATTCCTCAATACTGGGTGAGCAAATAACAGTTTTCCTTTATCATTTCTTGTTCCCTCAGGTGATATTGGAATCATTGCTCCAGGTTGTTGTATGTGTTCAGAAAGGTATTCTTCAGCATGCTCATCTATTACTTTTACTTCTGGCACTTTACCTTTAAAGAATGGTCTCGTCTTTTTTCTCGAAGTAAATATGGCTGAACCACATGGACATTTTCAAACCCAATACGCTGAGCGTATGCTTCTGCAACTTGCGCTCTATACTTTGACCATGGAAGTCCAAATTGATCAATAATATCTTCACTAAATTTTGCAGAAGCAATCCACTTCATCATGCCCTCTGCGGGTTCAAGGTACGGTTTCAAAATTCGTTGGGAGATAATTGGAGGGTCCCACATCGTTGTATGCGGAAGAAAATAGGGGATAACGGCTCCCGTGCGCAAATGTGCATATGCTTCCAGAAGGTTGTCTGTCCCAAGAATCTATATCAAAAGTTGATGTCAACTGTTCGCTAAACCATGCTCCAAGCTCAGGATTTTTTAGAGGCTTGCGCGAAAGATTTTCTGGCATAATCAATAGTAATTACTATATTATTTGCATGCTATACTATAGCATAATTATTATATACTATAAGTTATGAAAGTAGATAATGGGCCAGTTTCCAGAAATGATAGCTTTGCAAATATGATCGAACAGGGTGTTACTACGTATGATATGGTAGACATGGTGGTGAGAAGTTTTTTTATGCATCCTGTTCACTCTGAAGTAGGGGGATATCCCGTTCGTCCATATCATCTGTGGAATCCACGAAGATATAACCCTACAAATTTTTCTCGTGGAGATTGGCAAGCACATATGTATGGGTATTTTAGAACTGATGATAACGGACTAGGCGAGGTTTTTATCCAATCTAATCCTCATGTGGTTCGCATTATTCGTCAAAAACAAGAAGATGACCATCATGTTTGGCAAGGTGATGTCGTATTTATGAATGGGAAGAAAGATGAGAATATCCAGGTGGGTAGGGTAGCTCGGCGATATGCTCCTATCCCAGGTGGCCTTCAATTGGTTGAAGAATCATTCGATGAAATAGAGCCAGAAGAGATGCTGACTGATGTGATGTTTCTTCAGCCCCAGATTCACATTGTGTATGATTAAATCTTCTCAAAAGCCCGACCGAGATCATCAATGATATCTTCTGCGTCTTCAAGTCCGACAGAAAGTCGGATGAGTGAGTCGTTTATCCCAGATTTTTTACGTTCTTCAGGGGATAGCTCAGAATGAGTCATCGAAGCAGGGTGTTCGATCAAACTCTCAACGCATCCGAGAGATACTGCAAGAGTGACAAGCTCGACATTATTTACCATTGTTTCACCTGCGGCATATCCTCCTTTGAGGATAAATGACAAGACGCTTCCTGTCCCATGCATCTGTTTTTTGACCAGCTCTCGTTGTGGATGAGAATCAAGTCCGGGGAAGAAGACGCGCTCAACCTTGGGATGATTTTCGAGAAACTGTGCAACTTTCAGTGCATTTTTCTCCTGCTGTCTTATGCGTACTTCAAGCGTTGAAATTCCACGAATGATCAAATAAGCAGTAAACGGCGACATAGTAGGTCCATAGAAAATATAGCTCTCGGCAAATATTGGATCAATTTTGGCATTACTTCCGATGATTGTGCCGCCAATGACATCCGAATGACCGCCAATGTACTTGGTCAGACTATGAATCACAATGTCTATACCCATATCAAGAGGAAACTGGATGGGAGGTGGGGCAAATGTATTATCAACTATTGTGGTAATTCCATGCTTCTTGCCAATAGCAGCGACTTGCTGAATATCTACAACTTCAAGTAGTGGGTTTGTTGGTGTTTCAAAATAGATGACTTTCGTTGTTTTATCAATCTTTGAAAGGATTTCTTCTTTATTTCCCGCGTCAACCATATGTACGGTGACGCCAAATTTTGGTAATATATGCGCGATAAACTCAAATGCACCGCCATAGATCACTTTATGTGCAATGATTGAATCTCCATGTTTAAGATAGTGGAGGAGTGTCAGGGTGATTGCAGACATCCCTGAACTCGTTGCCAGGGCGCGTTCTCCATTTTCAAGTGCCGCAAGTTTCTTTTCAAGAGCGTATACGGTTGGGTTCGTAAACCGAGAATATATAAGGCCTTTTTTCTTCCCAGAAAATCTGAGGGCTCCTTCATGTGCTGAGGGAAATTGAAACGTTGATGAAGGGTAAATGGGAGTGACTACTGATCCAAATGTTGGTTCTGATTTTTTTAATCCTATATGAATATTTTGAGAAGAGAATTTGAGTTGATGCTTCATAAATAATTAAAATGATAATAATTAAATAGTAATTTTCTAATTGTATGATACCATATGAAAATTTAAAAGTCAAAATACATACTGAATTTCAAGAAATTTGCTCCTTTAACAACAGAATATCACACATTTTTACCTTAAACAAATAAAATAGTCTAAAAATGAAGAAAATTACTCATTTCCTATATCTTATTGATTAAGATTTCGGTTGAGTATCGGTTGGAGGAACACCAGCTTGGACTTGTGATTGTAGGTTCTGGAGTACCGAATCAAGACCCTCAGAATTTTTTGGCTTTTCTTCTGTTGAAGGTTGCACTCCCATGGGTGGCGTTTGTGGAATAGAAGTTCCCATTGTTGGTGGTGTTATCGGTTCTTGCATTGGTGCAGGAACGGAGGTGCTTGTATCAAGAGATATTGGACCAACTTCTTGATTTTCAAGTGGGTTAACGGGTTCTTCGTTCGGTGTAATCGAGGGGCTTGTGGCAGCTGGCGCAGGAATACTTACTGGCACGACGGGCGCAGGTGGCATTGGAGGCATTATTGGTTCAGGAGGATTTGCATCTGTAGTTGATTGAGTTGAAACTGCAGGTTCTGAAAGTGATTCAATCGTCATATCGGGTTTATTTGCTGAAGTATCAACTGCTGGCTTATCTGTAGGAGTACTCATCGATGTAATCGGTGGTGTCGGAGAAGAAGCTTGCGGCAGGGGAGGAGTCGGAGTTGATGCAGTCTGAGATGCATCAGTCTCTGCATTTGGCACAACTACTGCAGAAGGCGATAGATTAAGTGCCTTTGCAAACTCGTCTTGAGTGAAACCTTTCAATATCATGATCTCCCCGCCATCTTTTTCTACTTTCGTGACGGGAGTACCTGCAAAATTATCTGAAACTTTAAGCATTTCGGTCAAATAATCTCGATTGGTCTCCAAATTTTTTTCTTCAAAAGGAATATTATTATTTTTAAGATATTCTTTCTCTGCTTGTGAGAATTTACAGTCATTAATCGTATAGATTGTTATCTTCATATTAAAAATTTAATATTGCTAATATCAGAGAAATACCTCTAAAAATCATTATGAAGAATGAAAAAGACTTTGTCAAGGAAGAAAATATCATTTCCTTCAATTGTGGTAAAAAGGAATCGCGATCGTTATTCATACACTCCTACAACCCACTCAAATTCGGTCTGCCAATTCCTGTCAGGGCAAGACCAACCCCGACTACTTTTATGTGGGCCGGTAGTATTTTCAAGATTTCGGATGCCAAGGACATAATAATTTCCTTTTGCAGCAGGACAATTATAACTCCCTGCATTATATCGATAGTAAGCATAATTGCCGCAATTATTTTTGGTTGTCGAATCAAGAGAATCCGTCGGAACATCTTCGATCAATCCGCTTGTTTCAAGAAAATCAACAAATGGTATGCCGTTGCCATTATTGTCGTTGTATGAGCTATCCCATCCTCCACATGGACCGCCTTCGCCATAAGTATACACATTCTCGTAATGACCATTTTGTGCATAATATTGTGCAAGTGCTGTTTGGATGTCTTTCATATCCGAAAGGCGTTTTGCATCGCGCGCAGCTTTCTGGATATTTGCATACGATCCAATCCCAAGGGTTGCAAGAATGCCAATAATACCGATAACAACAATGAGCTCAACGAGCGTAAATCCTTTGCGTAGATGCATATTCTTATGGTATTCATTTTATATTGATAAATCAAGAAGATAGAGGAAAAACGGTCAAAGAAGTTGAAATTGAGACTCAATTGATCATGGTGTTAGCGGAGAAAGTTCAAAGATATAGTTTGAATATCCGCCTCCAAATGCTGTACACCATGCGCGATTGTCAAAATAAAATCGATAATTTTTGAGTTCACATCGATCTTTATCATTTCTATTTTCAAGTTGAGTTGTCAGATCGTATGCCTGGCCATCGGCGCTCACATTGCCATACGCATATGAAAGATTGCCAGCATTCCACGGACCATTTGCAGTATTTCGAGGGTCAACCGGAAGGGTGTCAATATATTTAGGAACAAGTGCAGGTATCCACGATGTTCCTGCCGTGCTGTATACATAACAATTTGCGCCATACGCACATGCGCCAGCAGGGGGATATCTATTATTGTCGGAATAATATTGAAGGAGTGCTTTTCGAACCTCACCTAAGTCTGCTTTTCGTTTTGCGTCACGGGCACTCATTTGAACATTTGTATATGACCCAATGCCAAGTGTTGCGAGTACACCAATGATTCCAATAACAACAATGAGCTCAACGAGCGTAAATCCTTTGGGAGAGGTCATAGCTATATAGTAGCTGTTCTACATTTTTGTGTCAAGAAGAGAGTTCCAATCTGCCGCAAATTTGACCAATCCTTCATCAAGTAATGATCCTTCTTCGCGCTCAAATGGATACATGGCATAGTCGTCATGATAGGGGAGATCCTTATATATTATGGACCGAAGCCCCGTAGTATCGGGTCGATATGATTCATCGGGCATAAAACGTTCCTCCTGAATCCATTGTTCAATGATAGTCATTGGAATAGTGAGAATATCTGCGCCATTGACAATAGAACCATAGAAATGAGTCATGTGGCGAATTGACGCTGAAAGCACTTCAATATGTGCCTTCTTTTCATTTCGTTTCATGTCAAACTCTTTGTACATTTTGTTGATATTTTTGAGAATATCAAGTCCTTTAAAACCCCGGTCATCCAAGCGTCCCACAAACGGAGAGATAAATGCGGGTTTGAATGTCGGCATGGTCGCAGCATATGCTGCTGCAGCTTGCTGCTGGTCAAAAACAAGGGTCATATTGACACTTCCCTTGGTTTTAACAAATTCATTTGCTGCCCGAATACCCGCGGGAATGCTCGGAAATTTTATATAAATATTATTTCCCCACTTATTCATTTCGTGAGCCTGATCGAGCATTTCATCTGAGGTTGTTTCCCAGTCTGCATATGTTTCAACCGAGATGGGACCGGCAAGTTGCGTGTCGAGCTCAACGATGATTTGTTTGTAAAAGGTAAGCAATTCTTCTTGGGTAAATTTCTTCCCCTCTGCTATATATTTTTGAGCCTCGGGATGTTTGAGAACCAAGCTTGGGTTGGTCGTTTGACCATCCAAAAACCCAAGGAGACTTTTTGCCCGCTTGGTGTCTTCAGGGTTTCCTGAATCAAGAAATATTTTTGGAAGCTTTATCGACATATAGTTCGTAGTATATCGTATTTAGTATGGAGTATCTATCATAAATAAGTATAATTTTGGTCTATGCGATATTTGTTGCGAAGTATATTGGCAATTGTTTTAATTATTGGAACTATTGTTGTAATGCAAAATAGTTTGGAGTGGAATGAAAAAAAGAACAATTCAATCATGCAGTCTTCTAAAAGTGAAGACGTAAAAGAAATTGAACCATTTTTAGGCGAAATACATCAATCAGTATTTGTTCCATACTGGAATATACCAACATTATCATCAAATAATGATGAACATGATACGGTGATTTATTTTGGAGTCTCTCCCGATGCCAAGGGCAATATAATTCATGATTCGGGATATGCAAATATTGGACCATTCCTCAAAAATACTTCTGCAGATAAAGAACGATTATTAACTGTTCGAATGCTCAATACAGAGAATAATCAAACGATATTAGATGCACCAGATATTCAGAAGAAAATTATTGATGAAACGATGCAGCTTACTATTGATAATAATTTTGATGGCATTGTCCTTGATCTTGAGATGGGAGTGATTCCATTTGAAGATACCCAAAATTCGATTTCTGAGTTTGTTTCACATTTTTCAAATTCAGTTCACGATTCGGACAAAACGTTTTCAATGACAATATATGGAGATGTATTTTATCGTGGTCGGCCATATGACCTTAAAACACTTGCTCCGCATGTTGATCAAATCTATATCATGGCATATGACTTCCACAAGAGCAGGGGAGAGCCGGGACCAAATTTTCCATTGGTTCGCCGTAGCAAAAGCGGAGGCGGCCCTGATGAAATTGATTATGGATATGACTTCAAATCAATGATCGATGATTTTATATCGGTTGTACCGCGAGAAAAACTCACAATCCTATTTGGTATGTATGGATATGATTGGACGCTTGGGGCTCAGGGAAAGCCATTGAAAGCAGCTACAGCCATTCCGTTAAATGAAATTGACTCTGAAGGTGCAGTTGTCGACAGTCGATCCAAAGAAAAATATGTTACCTATATAGATGATGATGGATTTGACCACATTCTCTGGTTTGAAGATAAAGAATCGGTCGCAGTAAAAATTGACTATCTCAAAAGTCAGGGTATCGGAAAAGTGGGGTATTGGGTGTGGGGGTATTTTTGAAAAAATGCACTAGTATTTTACTAATATATAGCCTATAATATATGAATGGGAAAAGAAAATGTATGTATATTTGGCGTTGAAGATACCATGCTCAATGGTGATTTCGTGGAAGGAGGAAAGGGTTTTCAGGTCATTGATCCAGAAAATGAAAAAGGCCTTTATTGTCCGAGGTCTGATGTAAATGGAAATCCAGACGTGCGACCCGACGGAGATACTCCTTGTCCTCATTTTGATGTATTAAAATGCAGCTTTGCCTATTCAGAAGAGTATCTATGTCCGGTGAGGGGAGCAAGTAAAGATGAGCGAACGGGAAAATCGTTTAGTTATACGGAAAATTTTTAGCATTGAGCTCAAATTTCTTGTTTCTTCTTTATTACCTTCTTTTTTCCGCGCATTGTAAATCCATATTTTTCAAAAACCCCCATCTCTTTGAGTTTCCACATGAAAAGGGCTCCTTTACTTCGTGCTTTTGAATCGACCACAAATCGAAGTGCCTGAGTCAGAACAACTCGCGGAAGATCCCGTGACATCTTGATGTAGAGTCCTTTACGTTTCGTATCTTCAAGTTTTTCGGCTAAATAAACACCATACGACTGGTATTCTCTCGAGATATATTTATCTTCCAAAGGATCAAAGGTATTGAGTACATCAGAGATTGATTTCATACGTCTATTATACTGGCTGAGGAAGGGGTTGACGAGAAACTGTTGGGGGATTTGGGTCAAGTTTTTGTAATAAATCAGTGGTGTGAGAGGCATTAAGTTTAGCAAGGCTTCTGTATTCTTCCCCAGTCATATCACCCGTATATTCATGTTTAGAAAATGGGATTTTCCCGAGCGTTTGTTTAAGTTTACTTGGATCAAAAGAATCGTCATATTTATCAGGCAGGTTATCAAAACACTCTGGAAGTGGGACGTCATTCTCAGTGTAATATCTTTTTATGGAAGAGGCCATTTGGAAAAATCGTTCAGTTGAGTCAACTTTTGCAAGCTCTGCAAGAACATACGAAGGATTATCTTGAAGATTTTGTAATCCTCCCGGTTGATTTTTATATGTCTTATTTTCTCTCTCTTCAAATCCCACGGGATTAATATTATTGTATCCATAGTGGTCCATGATTTCCTCAGCTGAAAGGACACTTGCTTGTTCGCTCAGCCCAAAAGCTTTTATCATTTCGGCGATGCGTGGCGTATGAAATCGAGAAGACAGAATGGCGATCGATCCATCAAAAAGCTTCCCATGCTCCTTGTCAAGAAGATTGATGGAGCGAATAATATTAGCAAATGTCGTTTCTGCTTCAGGCTCAAGCACAAGCGAGCGTTCAGCTGCGTTTTGTGCCTCGGGTCTGAGTTCTGCCGGTAGAAACGTTGCTTGCATTCGCGCATACGTATCTGCTTGGAGGTGAGCTTCAGTAACGCCGGGATGGACTTTTGAATTACTTTCATACCCACTCATAATGATCTGAGGCGATAATTCTCTTGCCCCTAAAATTTTAGCAGCTTGAGCATTTCTTCGCGCATATGCCGAATTGGGAAATAACCGATCAGAGGCTTTGATATCTTGAAGATCAACGGGGCCCATGCCAGCGACAATTACCACATCGGGTTTGGCGAGAGCATCTTTCTTAACCTCAACAATAGGGGCGGTAACAATTGGAGCTTCAATGTTGGGGGGGGCGTTTTCCATTTCTCTTTATAATAGAAACTTCTGAAGATGTTTAAAATAAAGCTTTCCAACAACTTCTTCATCAAACCGTTCTGTCACGTCTTGTCTACAGGCATTCCTATCTATTGAGTCTATCTGATTTATTTTTTCTGCCATTTCATTGGGGCTATTCACTAAAAATCCAGTTTTGCCGTCCTTAATAATTTCTGCAACCTCGCCATGAGGATACGCTATTACGGGAGTTCCACTTGCTAATGCTTCAATGACGACCAAGCCAAATGGCTCCTCCCACTTAATGGGAAAAAGAAACACTTTTGCCTTACTATACAATTTGCTTTTGGTAATAAAATCTAATTCTTTTTTATATATCACAGCCTCACCATCTATATGGGGCTCAATTTCTTTTTTGAAATAATCTTCGTCTCGAATTTTCCCCGAAAGTATAAGGGGAATATGTGCTTTTTGAGCAGCAAGAATGGCATCTTTTTGATTTTTGTGATAAGCAATAGTAGATAACATTAATGCATAATTATCTGGAGAGTTGTCAAAAGTGAATGTGGAAACGTTAATAGGATTTGGAATGGTTGCGAGATGGTTCAGATGGGGGAATACATCTGCTTGGTGTTTTCCAATCGTTATTATATGAGTTTTATATTGTGCAAAAATGTCAGCAAGTTCTTCAAAAATATTAAGATGCATGACATTTACAAAAGGTTTGTGAAGCGTGGTTGCAAGAGGAATTAAAATAGCCTCTCCACGCATATTGTTGAGTATGAAAGAATAATCATCCTTGCGATCCATCATGAGCTGTTGTACTTGGGCTAAATATGTCATCTCGAGTCGCATTTTGCGAGAGGCTTCGATTTTTGATTTATCTAGTTCAATGGAATCAGCGGCATTACCAAACTGTGTGCCACCACCTATTTCAATAAATTCAATGTGTTTTAATATAGCTTCAGCATCTGCTTTTTCGTGGGCTAATTCTTCGGAGAAGTTTTGTATGGAGCCTTTTCCAGCGACAAACATTATGTGTACTCCTTCTGAAGCAAGTAACTTTGCTTGATAGTATGCGACGCGCTCTGTGCCACCTTGTTTTTTTGGCGGGGCAGGAGAAGCTACGGAACCGAGCAAAAGTAGAGATTTCATATGTGAAATAAGTTTATCACAAAATGAGCTTGTAATATTTCAAGCGTTAGACATATTTTTGATACATCCGAACAAATTTGGCAGCAATAGCTTCCCATGAAAATTTGGAGACTGCTATTTCCCGCGCTAAAATACCCATTTTTATTCTTCGTTCGTCATTACTTAGGAGGGTGTTAATTTTTTCTGCTAAATCATTCACTTGGCGAGCTCTCACAAATAATCCATTCTTCCCTTCTTTCACGGCCAAAGGAATTCCACCCTTTTTGGTCACAACCACCGGAGTTTCACAAGCCATAGCTTCAAGGATTACGAGTCCCAGTGGTTCGTCCCAAACCGATGGAGCAGTAAGAACATCTGCTCTACTATAAAGCTGAACTAGTTTCTCAGTATCGTCTTTAATATGACCCAGGAACCGAATATTAGTGAGTGCATAATCTTTTGCAATTTTTTCCAGTTTTTTGCGTTCGCTCCCATCGCCAAGGATAAGAATTTCAGCATCTATTTTACGAGCCGCTTTTACTAAATATTCAACTCCTTTATACTTTGTAAGCTTGCCTGAAAAGAGTACGACTTTTTTCCCCTTCAAATTGTATTCTTTATCAATTTTGATAGTTGAGACTTTTTTAAATTTTTCGATATCTACTCCTCCAGGGATAACACTCATATTGCGAGTAAACTCATCTCCAAAAACTTTTGCGCTCCAGTCTTTGGTATACCCAGAATTGGGAACAATACGTTTTGCTTTTCTCAGAGCATCCATGGTGAGTGCGATATATCTGTCATCTTTTTGTGCGGTAGGAAGTTCTGAGCCATGAACGGTAATAATATAAGAAATTTGATAGGTTGATTTGACAAATCGAGCAGTCCAAGAAAGAGGATAGGCATGATGAACATGGATAATGTCTGGTTTAAAATCTTCGACCGCATCTACAACAGAATCTAAAGCGCTTTTATGTAATCGAAGAATATCTCGATGAGAAATGTCAGCAAACAGTTTACAATTTGGCCATTCTGGATGACCAGTGAAAGCAACTCTAAATGGAGTTTTCAACGGGTATAGTTTGACACCGTTAAGTTTGCGATCATCTGGTGCGACGATTGCAACGGTATGTTGCTTGTTCACATACTTGGCCAAGTATCGAGCGTACGTTCCTGAACCTGAGCCATAAAATGGGAACCACGAAAGATACATGATTCTCAGTTTCTTTTTTGGCATAACTTGTATTATATCATAGATTGATACAACAAGGAACACACCCTATAGCCAATAGATTTAGGACTAGAGAATTGATGGGTCCTCAAGAAGAAGTTGAAGTTTAGAAAGAATCCGTGGAAAGGTCTTTTCAAGCATTTCAGATTCTTCTTCAGAAAAGTTACTAAGGACATATGGCTCGCCCGGAATGGAGTTATCAGAGGTTCGATTGTCAATGCCTATTCTGATGCGCCAAAAGCTCTTTGATTTAAGAGATTGTTCGATTGATTCGAGTCCATTGTGCATTTTGGGTCCAACTGATTTTTGAATTTTAAAATTGCCGATACGAATGTCCAGGTCATCGTGCGCTACAAAAATAATAGTGGGTTCTGATATGAGATGGGCTATTGTTTGTCCTGAACGGTTCATAAATGTCTGGGGTTTTGCAAGAACGGTTGTTAATCGCGACTTATGAGATTTGTAACCAACTTTAATGAGTTCAGCATTTGAGTATTTATCAAAACGAAATCTTTCCTCTTTAATAATAAAATGTGAATCTTTTGCCTTGAGCAGCCAATCCAAAAACATAAATCCGGCATTGTGACGGTTAAGCCGATATTTGTCACCAGGATTTCCAAGTCCAGCAAGAAGGAGATTCATAGAGTCATTATAACAAGGTCGTGGAAATATATGTAGAAAAGCATGATCTTTTCATGCTATCCTGAACATATGTCCAAATATGTTCCTGACATTTCAAGCCGCCGGTGGGTGATTATTGCCGATGGGAGGGAAAATCGGCCTGATGAGATCAATGATCAAAATGACACCGATGAAACATGTCCGTTTTGCGAAGGAAATGAGCAATTGACGCCACGAGAGGTCTACCGAGTGGGGAAGGGTGTAGCCGGTGAGCCAGGGTGGGAAGTTCGGGTAATACCAAACAAATATCCAATCACCGATTTTCATGAAGTGATTATCCACTCTCCCAAAGAAGACGATCTTCACCATCTTGCCAAAGATCATATCATCAAAGTATTTCAAACGTATCGACACCGATTTAATGAATATAAAAACAAAGGACAAGTCATCATTTTTTGCAATCAAGGAGAGCACGCGGGAACATCGATTGAACATCCCCATTCGCAGCTCGTATTATTGCCAAATCAGATCAATCTGTCGACTCTTGAACAAGAACCGCTCGACAATATTGTTGAGGAAAATACGTTTTTTAATATGTACTGCCCCGACTTTTCCCAGTGGCCGTATGAAGTATGGATTGCGCCAAAAGCAGAAGAGACTTTTTTTGGAGATATCACCGATGAGGAGATTGTGGGCCTTGTTGATATATATGTAAGATTAATGTCACGACTTGAAGAACTCCATAAAACCAAGAGCAAAACCGGCACAGATTTTAGCTACAATTTTTACATTTATCCCAAGAAAAAATGGTATATTCGGATCATCCCTCGGTTTGTGTATCGTGCAGGATTTGAACTCGGAACGGGTTTGTCAGTAAATGTGACAGATCCAATGGAGGCAGCGGAGGATTTGAGAAATTCAAAAAATCATGAAGCAGTTGGCAGTCCAAACTCTGTGGAACAAGCTGAAGAGATCATTGAAGAAAAACAGGATGAGATTGATCAGTTGAAAAGTAAGCTTGAGGAGTTGGGAAATACTTAGATTTTGTTAAATAATTACTACAGGGAGAATGGGCTGATCGATCGTAACTTTTCCGTCATTTGCCATCATTCTTGGGACAAAACCAACATGGTGAATTCCTGATATTAGAACGTCATCAAAATTGGGAAGTCCTTTCCATAGAACTTCACACCCTTGTTGAGAAAGCTGTAGGGATGTACGATTGATAGCTTCTGTTGGCCCATACCATGCGCCATACGCGACACGTGAGAGCATGTTGGTTGTTTTTGCGACCATTTGTCCGATCGGAGATGCAGCTTCTGCAAAATGTGCGGGCACCGCAGCAAAGTCGAGAAATTGTCGAGCTCCTGCGTGGCTATATCTTCGAACTCCAGACACTGGGACAACTATACCACTGGGAAGTGTATGGAAAAAACTTTCGAGGTCTGCAGGAGATATGCCACTTTCAGCAACATCCGGATGCATCCAGTCGGGGTGAGTAGTTGAAAAAGAGACTAGATTATCCAATCCACCTGCAACAATCGCTTCATTTTGAGCAATCCATGTATCTGCAGCTTCTGCTTGGATATCTCGGTACGAGGATTCGGCTCCGGCAGCCTCCTGTTTTGCCACATCAAATGTGGCGCCATCTGCAAGTGGCTCTCTCATGGCATCATAATACGCATCACGCCTCGAATCAAGTTCTTGCCAAAGCGTCTCCATTGATCTTTCAGCCTCAGCATACGGGGCAAGTTTATCTATTATTGGTCCAATTCCAGGTGTTTCTTCTGTTTGATGATCAATTGGGGGTCCTTCCATACGTGAAATTAAATTATCGATCTCCTCCCGCAGCCTGCATGACAATAAGGACAATCATTGCAAGCGCAGCAATGCTTCCATATTTTGCAGTCCCTTCAAGGAGATTTTTGAATTTCTCTCGCTGATCTGGGGGAACATTTTCTAGCAGTGCTTCAAACGCAGCGGTTTTATCATCATCTACCAAAGCTCCGACAAATGTTGTAAATTCGGCATCGCCCATTTTATTCAGAGATCCTTCGAGGTTGGCGATTATTTTTTCCTCGTTATCACCAAGTTCTGCAATTTGCGCTTCAATCTCTGCTTTTTTCTCGGAAAGTCGCTCAGAAAGGGCGGTCAATTGGGCAATTTCAGCAGGATCTTGCGATTCTTGCGTTTTTTTCCGAACCGTGCTTATTGCTGCATCCATATCCTTCATTTGGCTATTATGAAATCCGAGCTGAAAGAGCACTTTTGCGGTGGTTTTTGTATCGACAAATGATTTCTCGCCAATAAGTGCCAAAACATTTTCTTGTATGGTTCTACTTACGCCGCTTTTTGAGAGAATTATGAACATACTGTCGGTTGAGATCAATTTGGCACTTCGTGCTGCTGCTTCAACACGGTCATGTGAGAGTGGAGGAGCATCGGTCTGAGTATCTGGGGCAATTGTTGCCGCGATGACTGCTCCCATTTGCTCGGATTTGGTTGTTGCATGAGCAATAATTGCATTGCGTTCCGCTTGTATTGAGAGTGCGATAAAGTCGGCTCGAGATATGCGTGATTCTTTGCTCGTTCCTGCGACTTTACAGATAAAATGTCCTTTTTCAAATCGAATGATTTGTTCAATTTTAATTCCCGTTGGATTGAATTCGTATCCCCCCTTCTTTTTTTTGGTAAAGGAGAGTGGGGTTCCTTGTGCATTTTCTCCGGTTAGGTCGATTGGACTGGTGATTTTTGCCGTCCCTTCGGCGATATTCATAAACCCTCGAACCGTCAAGATTGCTTGTTCACCTTGAGTACGTTTTTTTTCTTTCATTTGGGCAATTCGGTCAGCCTCACTATTCATCCATGTTGAGGTAAGGGCACCAGCCTCAGCGCGTGCTTTTTGTGCTTCTTCCTCGGGAGACAGTGGCTTGGGTTGTGTCTCAGCGGGTTCTCCGGGATGTTCTGCTGTTTGTGGCTTCGCTGCCTCTGCTGGTTTACTGGTGGGTTCTGGAGGCGCTGTTTCTCCTGGTTTTGCTTCAGGAGGAGCTTGTTTAACTGCTTCTGCTGCTTGTTCAGCCAATATTTTTTGTTTGATGCCGGCTTGTAAATCTAATGCAGCTGACATATCAACAGTTGGCTTATACGCAGTGTTATTTTCTCCCATATATATACAACTATAATCTGTTGTAAAACAATTTACAATTCCATACAATGATTGTATGGTTGTACTTAGAAGTGGCGAGCTGGGAACAGATGTCCAAGCGGGGACCGGATCCTCGGGTGACTTATTTCAAGAAGCACTTGGTCGTCTGATGCCCGCTGGGCACGAAGTAAAACCATCTGAGGTCATGCCGGAAGCAGTCATGCGCGAACATACAGTAATGGGAGGAGCTCTTTCAGACCTTACCATTCAAACTCTCAGCAACTCTCTCGCCTCAGAACTAGAATATATTGTTGCTTTACAAAAGAAAGATCCAAAATCTCTCGAGCCATGGATGGCAACGCTCTACAATCAGGCCGTTTCCGCCTTGGGTAAAAAAGAAGGAGAGCCGTTAGATTATGAAGATTTGTATAGCGTTGCAAATGACGCGTTGAATTCAGATGATCCTACAACCTCTCGAACGTGGGAAGAGATCGGCGATCGCGCGGTCAAGCATCAACTTGCGAGAATCGAAGTGTACACACAAGGAAAAGTCGAACTTACCAGTACTCCAGATCAGCTCGAGTATCAACCACGTGAAACAAAAGTCCCCCAGGTATCCCAGCATGGAGAAACAAAACCACCACAATACACTGGTCCCAAAGGAGGAAGACTGAAACAATGGTGGAATAGAAGAAGAAATGATCCGACAAATACAGATATAGTTGAAGCGAGAGGCTGGATTCCTCCGTGGACTCGCTTTCGGAAACACCAGCTTTTCAATGGCCTTACGCCAAAATTTCCTGAAGACGCCACCATTGATTTTAGTCGTACTCTTGACGGTGATGGACATCATAGAGCAGAAGTTTGGATGAGCAATCTGCCGGAGCTTCGAAGGGGGTCAGGAGCTCCAGTTGGTGAATTTGATCAAAAAAGACTCGGAGAACGAATGATCCAGATGGCTGCGGCGATATCTGAGATCTCAGATCGCAGACACGATGAGCCGTTGAGTCAAGCAGATGACTTCCGTTTTTCACGAGAAGTGCTTGACACTAATGGGCAACCTACTGGTGAGTACGAAACAACTGGACGAGGAAGGTACGATGTACAGCTTCATATTGATGGTGTCGCCAATCCATTTCCCGTCGATTTTGCTACGATGAAGCCGGATGAACAACTGAATATTTTGACCAATGTCCTGGATCAAAAGGCTCGAAAAGAGTTTCGTGAAGTCGAGCGAAATATGTTTCTTGCAGGGCCGATTGAGCAAAACATTGCTGAAGCTCGATCTGCACTAGTAAAATCAACTGACCCAAAACGGTTTGATGCTGAAATCGAACAACATGACCAGAAACTAAAGCAGTTGAGAGAGCGAGAAGAGCTCCTTGGAGGATTTATTTCTGCAAAGGATGCCGTCAAAACGCAAGAGAAATCAGTCGCAGATCTTACTCAACAGAAAGAAGCATATGCAGATCAATTGACTAGTCTTGACGGAGATCATCAAACATTTATCACAAAAACGGCAGAGAAACAACAAATAGAGATTGATATTCAAGGTCAACAGACAACATTGACTCAACGGAACGACCGGCTTGCTGGTCTGAGAGCACAAAGAAAAAGTAAATCGCCACCTGCAGATTTGGAAACACAAATCACCGAAATGGAAACGGTTGACCTTCCTAATGTAAATGCTGAGTTGACCCGTTTGAAAAAGGAACTCGTTACGCTCAATGTTGCCATTGATCAAGTAAAGGCAGCTGAAGCACGATATCAATCAGTACAGACGCGCGTTGATGAACTTCAAACCTCTTTCAATCAAACAGAAATACAACAAAAAATTGCTCAATCAAAACAGGACAAGCAGAAAGAAGCTCTTCTCAAGAAGTACAATCTTGATCCTACCTCGACCGAAGCAGCAATCCTTGCACAGATTGAGACGTTTCTCAAAGATGCTCCAAAACTCAAAACAGCTGTCGCAGAAGAGATTGCAAAAGGAGTCCTCGCACAATCCGAGCTTCGCGCTCGTGCGGGAAAACCTGATGCGGGTATAGCGTGGCGACTCAACAGACTCCAGTCATGTCAGGAACTTCTTTTGAATAGCAACAGTTATATGGCGATTGAGCAGCGGGCAGATCAGGGACGTGTTGATATTTCCTTCGATCCAGCACGAGTAAGTGAACGACCAGTCCATTCGGCTGCTCCATATATCAAGGCGGCACATAAGGCGATGCCCAATTTGCCTCCCGCATATTTGCATGCCGTATATGTATTTGCTGGTCCTGGGGCTTTGGAACGAACGAATGAGGGTAAAATACTTTTCAAAAAAGCATCTGAACTACTCACTCCAGCCGATTTCTATGTTCAAATTCGGAAGAATGCAGCGTATACAACTCGACTCCAAACTGCATTGGGAGTAGCTTCACCAGATGATTTGCCGGTTTCAATTTATGATCCTGAGTTTTCATCGAATGTAGTAGTTATGGATGAGATGATGGCCATGATGGATGAGCGATTTTTGGAATCATTGGTAGATTTTTCATTGTATTCTGCAAAAGATGGCTATGATAATGATCCGGAACAAGAATTTGCAAAGGCGATCGCTGAATCACAAGTGGTTCTTGATTCGGAGGTTTTGGAACAGGTCATAAAGCAAGAAACTGCAGCAACAAAACAGGCTCAAGTTGAATTATCGCTCGATGTGGTCAATAAAATTCATACGTCAAATATTGAATTGGCGGCGATAGCTGATACTCATAAATTTGGACATGAAATTGCTCTCCGTGCATCTGGTCAGATGAAAATGGTTATGGATAAACTCAATGTCATGAAGGTTGCAGATATTCCAGGAGCTTTGCCACAACTTGTTGCGGCAATTGATACGATTGTGCCAGGTCTTGATGACGATGGGGGCCCAGTCGACAAGAATGCAGTTGCGACTGCGATTGCAGAGAAATTACTGAATCATCCGGCAACCGGATCTGATTTGACACAACAGGCGGATGGTATTTTTCAACTTCCAGCAGATATGCAGAATATCAGAGATATTGAGCGGTGGCTGACTGAATGTAAAATCCTTCCAAATGGAACTGTTGTGCGTAAGGATCCTGTACCAAAGTGGCGTGAAGCCCGCGTTGCCCAGTTGGAAGCCGAACTAACCAAACTGGTTCAAGGTGGGTATGCCATGAGTGAGGCGGTTATGGTGGCAAATGATATATCAGCTCCCGGCGATGCGCTTGGCCGGTTTGCAGATTCACAAAAACTTATTGATTCTTTGACGCACATTTTCCCCGCCACGACTGAGGCAGAGAAGGAGTTACTCATTCTCTCATCTATCTTGCCATCGGTTGAAACATCCATGCTTCAAGCATTGAGTGGTGAACTTGCAGGTGCGATAGCAAAAAGAAAACAACCAGACATGGGTATGATTTTTGGAATTCCAAGTGGTGACATTATCGAAAATAAATATAATCAGAGACTGACAGAAATTGTCGCAGCCTACAATAAAAAAACCGGAGGAGCAATTGTAGATATATCTACTCTCTTTTCATCAGAAATTGTAGCGCTGGTCGCTGCAGTAAATGAACAATCGGGCCTATCAGCAGAGGTAAGTAAAAATCTTCTGCAGGCAATAGTTACCAATGGAGAACGCGATGACATGGTGAGGTTTTACGATCCAACCCTTGCACATTTGGATGGAGCTGAGCTTGCGATAGAAATTCAAGCGGATACCGGATATGATCGAAAAGAAGCGCTCATCGTCGCGCATATGATACTGGAAAAACGGAAATTACGCGCCACTGGACAAGAGTTTGTTGTCCCTGAAAGAATGCCAATGCAAGGGCCACAACGTGTATTGGGACCAGAGGAGGAGACGAGCGATGTGGATGAGTAAGAAGTGATTTTTAGTTACCTATTTTATTATGAAAGAAATGACATTTGAGGACCTTTTGGCAGTAGCACCTCTCTCTGATGAAACAAAAAAAGAATTTGGTGAAAAATACCCATCGTTTTCTTCGGAAAAACAAATGGAGGTCCTTCATATTCTTTGGCGTGCATATAGAGTTATGGAACGATTTCTCAAGCAGCAGTTGTATGATACGTATGGTGAAAAAATTGCCAGTGGAGAATTCACGCCTCCTGCAGATTATGAGGCATTTATCTCCAAAGAACTCGAAACGATGATAAGTAAAAAGAAAATGGTTCATGAAGAAAACCAAGAAATACAAGACATTCGTTCCAAACTTGCAACATATATTAGTTCTTCAGATGCATAAATATGCCGGGTCAATTTGAAGCTCCTTACTATAAAGCTACGGGAAATTTTGTAAAAACCGAGCTCCTTCACGCAGATCCAACGAGAGCAAATCCTGATCAGCGAGCAGTTGGTGCCACGTTGCTGCGCGCTGATTTTATTGATCGACAAGCAAAGTCGGCAGATCTTGAGCGAGAACGAGACGCGAGGGTTCCCTCTGGACCAAATCGTCCAAATGTTGAGGCGCGAGATCGCGCTGGTCAACCTGCTTTTTCTTTTGAAAATCTTGTGGCTGACATGCGAGCTGATCGTGATGGGTATCAGCTTGCAATTGACACCGCAGATCGAGTCGAATGGCAACGACCGGTAGCCACGCCACTTCCTCCTGTGCTTCTAGACAAAAGATATAGAGATGAGGTATCGCGATTGGCATGGCAACTCAGTTCTGCAGATCGAAAGGAGTTGATCGCTTCTTTGACTGCGCTTGCCGACACTTCTCGTGATCGAGGTGCGACTGATCCAGAAGAACGTTTTCGCCAGCAAATAGCAAATATCAAAGCAGGGGGAAGGCGTCCATCAAGAAGAAGAGAGCGAAGACCAGCCGAGCAGCTCGATGAGGCTATTCAACCACTGAACCCTTTGGAAGCACAAAGTGTGGAGGTGGACCAAGCTGCAGAACAAATTCGCCAAGAGCTTATCCGTATTCGAGCTGAAGCTGTGGCAGCCGGAAGAGCAGATATTGTGCCAACTGCAGATGAGATAGAAGCTTTGACGGACGAAGCGGTACAACAAGTATGGGCGGAAATTCAACAAGGACAGCAGCAGGTGGATGGAGATCAACAGCCAGTCAGATTTGACAGAGTATCAACACAATCCCTGAATGTCGAGGCAGCAGACGATACGGAGTCAGAGAGAGTTTTTTCTCTTACAGAAATCCACTCTGATGAGACGATAACTACTGATGAAACTGGAGCGGTAATTATGAAAAAACTCACTCCTGACGACTTGAAAGATCGAGGATTGTTACCAAAACATAAAATTGTCATGGGTGGACGTGAGGTTTGGATGTCCGATCCATATAAACTTGACGAAGGGAGAGTTGCGGTTGTTGGCTATACCGCAGATGATAAAGGAAGATTTGTCGCCCGATCGTTTTATCGAAGTAACTCTCAAGGATCTTGGCGATATTTGCCTCACCATACCTATACTTGGTATGGAAAAGGATATAGCGAGGATTCGGTAAATCTTCCATTTCAAATGCAGGAGTCACTTGCGCAAATCTCTCAGGATGAAAATTCATATAAAGAGGTTGAAAATCCAGACTTTATTCTTCTTGGTACCGCTCGATACAATCCAAAGCTCATATATCCTGCGGAAGTCCAAGGCAAAATTGACGTGATAAATGGTCAGATTGGTGCGCTTGATCCAAGTGATCCTGATTTTGCCGACAGAAAAGCACAGCTGCAAATAAAAGTAAACAACTTAAATGTCTTAATGACCACGGCTCAGAAGGTAAATACCATGAAGTTGACGGTTGGAAAAGAGCCGATAAAGTTGGAGGGTAATTTTTATCCATCAACGGGAAAAATGAAACCAGAGGAACTTCAGTTTACCAATCTGGATCAAAAGCCGAATTTTTCCATAAAACCTCCCATGACGTGGATTCAAAATACATCGCTGTATGGTCAAGTCACCGCAGAAGTATATCCATCACAGGATGGGAGATTGAACTATCTCATATTCAAAGATGCAAACGGAAAGGTATGGGTGGGAGGGGTCGAGGATACTCAAAGTCCCGTTTCCCGAGTTGGTGTCCGTCGAAATTGGATTAATGCTGGAGACCTTACGACTCCTGCATATGAATATGATGATCAGACAGGGGGATATGAGAATAGTTCCGATGTTCGGCAAGGATATTTTGACATGTCGGTAAATTATTTATCCCATGTGCCCATTATTCAGGAGTATCAATCTCTTGAAGATGTACGGAATAAAGCTTCCGTACCAGTTTCTCCGATAAAAGCCCCCTCAGTTCCTCGTCCGCCAAGACCGCCTTCTGTGCCTGTGCCACCAAGTGCGCCTGATGCCACGCCACCCGTACTACCAAAACCTCCAGAATTTCAGTTTGATCCGACAACTCCTTTAGTTGATCAGATAGGTGATGAGATTGAAAGAGGTGGAAATCTGAACTTTTCTGTTGATGAACGAAGAATTCAAGAAATACTTGGGTCTTTGATGGGTGATGGTGGAAATATTGCCGGAAAATTTACCCAAGAAGGGTATAAGTTTAAAGGGATTAATATCAAAACGAATGGTATGACCATTGATGTCGATGGTGTACTTGCAAATAATACTTCAACAGGTCCGGGACGTTTGCAACTGAGAGACTTTTCCATAACAGTTACGAAGGCACCAATTATTATGGGTGGAAAACCTGGTGGTCAGGTACTCGCAAACAACAAGGCTACAAAATATCAAAAACCAGAAACAATATTGGAAGAAGCAATTCTTCAAAAACTCAATGAACAACTCCAGGCAGGGGGAAAGAATGTGACTTTGAATGGACTCGATCTTTCACTTGATCTTCAAAAAAAGGTCTTACATGGAAATGTTAAGGGAGCTACAAATTAAAAAATATACCGAATTTATAAAACAAATTAATGCAACCTGAACAATTATTACTTTCACCACCAATCCCAGATCAAAGTACTCAACCTGATGCGACGCGCATTACTGCCCTTGCGGGTGGTTTGACTGACGCGCTTGGTGGATTACGAGGTATCTCAGTGACTGCTGAAAATGCAGACGAATCACTTGCTCGACTTGAGGAAATCAGACGAGCACTTGCATTGATTGTCAGAGGCGAGGAGCGCATACCACAGGCTACAACCCTTTCTCAGAGTCCCCATGAGGTGGTAGAGGTTGCCGTTGCAGCGTCAGGTGACCTAGGAGAAACGCAAGCAGAAATTGTCCAAGTTGCTGTAGCCAAACTAGACGATTCTGATGATTCAGCTCCAAATCCACAACCGGAACCGCATGCAAGACCTCCACAGTCCGGAGTTCGTCATAGAATTGAATCGGTGTGGGAGAACGTAAATCCGGGGATAAAAACTGCAGTACGTATGGGAGCATCAGCACTCGGTCAAAGAGTTGGAAGCATATCAACTGCTGCCTTAAGAAGGAGTAATCCACATGTTGATCGTCGATCATCACCTCCAGA
>Ga0210057_1002305_pt1 | contig 27505 bp, 33 predicted proteins | sample CryGeyCG2114_010_2_FD_183968 | JGI IMG/M metagenome (GOLD analysis project Ga0210057, IMG submission 183968) | Groundwater microbial communities from aquifer - Crystal Geyser CG10_big_fil_rev_8/21/14_0.10 (SPAdes) (version 2) | ecosystem: Environmental > Aquatic > Deep subsurface > Groundwater ...
ATGATTTTGTCTTTTTCTCTTATTATTTGTCTCCAGCTTTTCATTAGGACCTCTTGGTCCCCCACACCAAGAGTTAGAAAAAGGTACTAAAATATATTTTTTTCTATACTACAGACTTATTAAGTACTAAAGTGTCTCCAAGATTGATATTATTTTAGTATTTATTCTATAATTTTTTCAAATCAGCACCAAATTTAAATACTAAATAACCTCATAAATAGATATGGTGAGTTTTTTTGAAAATGCTCTGTTGCCTTTAGTCAGATTAGGAGTAATAGATATATTGGTATTTCTTCTTGTGTTAACTATAATATATGTATTATTACAGAAAACAAATATATTAGGAAAAAAAGAAAATGGAAGAAAAATAAATTCAATAATTGCGTTATCTACTGCACTTATGTTTATTAATCTAGTACCAGGAGAAGTTTTTGTAGGATACTTAATGTGGTTTGCGATTTTCTTTGTTGGAGCGATATCTTTACTTCTAATATTATCATTCACTAAAGTTGAGCCCAATGTAATAAAATATTCTGGACTTGGAATCTTTTTGATAACCATATTATTCGTTGTCGCGCAATTAATTAAATCTAATGAGATAATGAAATTAATACTTGCATTTGGAGTGATATTCTTAGTGGCAACTTCTTTATTAGGCAAAAGATGGTTATTTTTTTCGTCGATTGGAGCAAATATTGTTCTTATAATTATGGCAATAACTTTAGATATGAAAAATGCAGTGGAAGATGTTTATCTTAATGGAATTTCTATTATAATGATAACGTTTGCTCTTTTAATGGCGTGGTTTATGAGCGGTGTTGAGAAAGTTGATAAAGAAGTTTCTGAGAGAGAAGAGAAAGGAAGTAAAAAAAAAGAAGAGAAAAAGTCAGAAAAGCAAGCGGAGAAACAAAGTAAAGAAGAAAAACAAGAACCCAGTAAAGAACATATCCCATCACGAGAAGAAGAATTAGATGAAAGTTTGGAGAAACTCGCAAGAAAAAGAAAGTATGGAGTAAGAAAAGTTAAAGATATTTCTGAAGATGATATTTATTCATCAAGAGAAGATAGGGATATTTATAGAGAGGGATAGATTAGAAACTAAATACATTTCTTAAAACAGGGGATAATTTAATAGAACAAAGATCGTCACCAATCATTCTATAATACAATCCTTCATCAGCAGTTCTTAATTGTTTCATAGTTAATTTGTGATTATCATTAGATCTGGCTTCCTGAAGATTATTCCTAAGAACTCCTTTTGCATATGCAACAACATGAACAACAGCTCCCCCTCTAGCCATTTCTGCTTGACGTAAAAGATCATTTACAAGATCTTCAACAGTTCTTCCATCTACACTTTTAGAGATTTCCACACTTAAAGGTACTCTTTCTTCATACAATGATTTGTAAACTTCAACTTTTTTATACATTTTAAACTCCAATCCCATACAAACTCATAGCTTCTTCGTGAGTTATTTTCTCATCTTTCTCAAGAACGTATTCATAAACCTCAATATTTTTAACTCTATTACTTTCATCATCTCTTTCAACAACACCAAATTGATCAGGACCAAATCTTAATATTAACTTTCCTTGCCTCCAGTAAAATCTAGAAGAATGTTTGTGTCCTGTTAATACAACAACTTCTTCATCCTTCTTATCTTCAAATAAATAAGTGGTTGTAGAATACCCTTTGTCACCATTAACTTCTCCAATATCATTTTGCGAATCTGGAGCACCAATTGTATGAGTTATAAAATAATCTGGGGTTTTTCCGCTTCTTAATCTTTCTAACTCTTTCTCGTGAGCAGATATCTCTTGCTTCTCAGAATCCTCTTTAATATTATGTCCAAGACCATAGTCAATAAATATTTGATTCGCGACTTCTTTTATTACAGGAGATTGATACATTAATGAATATATCGGAGGGACTTCCCAAGTATTTGTTGAACCTTGAAATTCAACCATCTTTCCAGAAGAAGTTCTTGTAGGTGAAGAAGTCATATTTTCCAGAACATGAACCTCCTTCTTACTTTTCTGAGAGACTTCATTAGCTACTCCGTCCAAGAATTTTGTATCCCAATTTCCTTTAACTAAATAAACCTCAGCTTCATCTGCAAGAGCACTAAGACCTTTGGCAACTGCTTTATGAGCGTTTAGAAATGGAGCTATTGTTTGAGATTGCACTCTTTGCAAATCTTTATGAGCATTCTCCAACTCTTCTTTATCTTTATCAGTAATCTCGTTTGATAATCTTTCTTGATCATTATCATAAGCATTTTGTATATCATAAATTATCTTAATACTCCTTTCTATCTCAAAATTGGATTTTGTTATGGTTTGATGCAATCTTTCAGTAAGTGTTAAAGGTTCTCCTTCTTTACTTCTTTGAGAAGGATCTGCTATCAAATCTCCAGTAGAAGCAAAGAAATCAACTTTACTATGTCTTGATTTGAAATCCTCAGATCTCACAAATTCAACAATAGCTTCTAGAGTGCCAGCTCTACCATTAAACTCAGTAATATGCGAATCTCCAATAACTATTCCTACGCTCATATTCATAAGTTATAAGAGGTTATTTATAAGCTTTTCTATATGTTATTACCCATTAGTGATTAAAATAGAAAGATTTATATATGATAAATAAAAATGGAATAAGTATGGGAAAAAGAGTTAAAAAATTAGCATTATTGGGAGCTATTTTAGGATTAGGAATAACAAGCATCACTAGTAAAATACATAATGATGCAATTATGCAGAGAGAAAATCCAAGAATTGCATTGGATAGAAAAGGAGTATTTACTCCATTATTCAACGATATATTATATGCGGGAGTCAACCCATTTGGATATAATATAAAGCCCAAATTAAGAGACTTTATTCCAAATTTGCTTTTTGATAGAGAACATAAAGTTCCACAAAGAGAAGATGCTTGGAGACTTTATCTTGGAAAACCACAAATAAACAACACGTTTTCTATTTCCAAATATTCTCCACAAGGTTCCAACGAAGTTTGCTACAATCTAAGAGATTTTTTGATTCCTATCTTGCATTTGGAAAACCTGCAGACCAGATAAGAGATTTACACGAAAGTTCTAAACTTGAAAGAAAAATAGTATATGGTGATTTTGAAGTTATGGGAGGATATCAAATTGGAATTTCTCAGGACGATGAGGGGAGAAGTTTTATGTTTTATTATGATATTTGGGATTTAGATGTACCATTAGAAAGGGGAGGAGGATTTTTTGGGAAACCATTCACAATATATGACAGACTATATTTTAATCCAGAAACATACGAGCCAGAAAGATCAATGAAACCAGTAAGTAACTTAGAAAAAGTTGAACGTATGTAAAAGGAGAAACCTGTTAGAACTTAATATAGCTGTTTGAGGATACTTATGAAACAAGATATTAAAAGAGTAGAATTGTTATTAGAAAGATTAGAAGCTCGTTTGTTTGATGGAAATCCTATTTTTCTTTTTCCCCACCAAAGTAGATGTTAAATCTGTTTCTAAAGAACTTGGTTTGGATATGGATGAAGTATTAGAAGAAGTCATTAGAATTTGTGAGACAAGAGATTATAATGTTGGAAGACATATGGATTGCACAAAAGATAACGTTATCCATAGATATAAAAATAGAGGAGAAATAAAATCTGTTTGTCAGAACAGCGAGTGTTCTCACTACCTTAAGGAAAAAGGTAAAGATACAATTAAAAAGTCTATGCTATGCTAAGACAAAAACATTATATATGAATCTGATTTCTTATATCTATGGGGAATCATAAGAATCATAATAATGGTTGCGAAGATACTGAAGATCATCTTGGAAAATATTTAAGGGAAGCTGGAGCAACCCCCCTCCTTACTCCGGAAGAGGAATTCAATTTAGGAGATAGTATTAAAAGAACAAGACATAAATTATATCATTTATTTTTTGAGAATCCCTTTTTCGCCTCTCAAATAAATGAGATATATAAACAAATATATGAAGGAGATCTTTCATATCAGAGGGTTATCAGGGCTAAGATGAAGAAAGATATTGCCTACCCTAGAGCAAGAAAGGATTTCTATGAAATAAATTATCCAATATTTGAACATCATTATGATTTAATTAAAAGATATATGTCTAATGGTTGTTCTGAAAAGAATGAAAGAAATACATTTTCTGTTGAATCTGAAATCGGGAGAGCAAAAAAAGGATGTTTAATGATATTTTGTGAATATCCTATTAAAGACTGGATTTCTGTAATACTGTCTGTTCGTGAACAGGCATCAATCATAAGAGATTTGTGGTACGAGGTTCTCAGTGGAAAAGAAGTTTTTAATCAAAGACCTCCAGATATTATTGAAAATGATTCTCATTCTCTTATCTATTCCAGATGGATAGAATCAGGAATGTTTTCTTTAGATAAAATTAATAGGAGCACACTTGAAGAAAAACTTCATGCTGATTCTATGAGAGGTTCATTGGAAGATTTTGTAAGAACCTCTGAAGAGATGGATGTGGGTCTTTCTGATTATTGGAGGTTAAGGAATGAAATAGCAAAGGCAAACCTTAGACTTGTTATTAAATTAGCAAAAAAAATTGCTAGAAAAATAGGTAGAGATAATGTAATGGATTTTATATTGAGTGGAAATGAAGGGTTGATGAGAGCGATAGAAACATGGGATCCTATGAAAGGCAGATTTACAACGTATGCTTCTTGGTGGATTCAAAAGGGAATATATGAAGAAGACAGATTTCAAAGATTTCCAATATCTATCTCTAGAGATGATATGAAAGCCATAAAAAATTTGAGGGAGTTTATTAATGAATATTACAGTCTACACGATTTTAATCCTTCTTCTGAAGATATATCCCTGGGAACTGGACTTTCCCATAATGAAATATCTAAAATTAGGAATCTTAATCGCACAGTAAATCTCTCAGAAAATATTGGAGATGGAAATGTTATTTCTGATTTTATTAGTGTTGATGGAGGAGATAATGGAAGAAATAATGGGAGAGATGTACTTGAAATAGATAAATTGTATGAAGCTTTGGATAGTCTTGAAGAAAGAGAGAGAAGGATTATTGTTTTATATTATGGATTAGAAGATGGAAAACAAAGAACTTCAAAGGAAATTAGTGAAATTTTCAAATTAAGTAGAGAATGGATTCGCCAGATTAAAAAAGGAGCAGAAGAACAGTTAAAAGAATTATTAAGTAAATCTGTAAAAAAGAATATTTCAAGTGTATGAGATTCAGAAAACTCCAATTGTTTCGCTAAATTTATAAAATTCTTATCTATTGAGAAAATATGAATAAAACAAGAAATTTTGAGAAAATTTCTTGAGCATATAAACTATTTTATAGTTTATATACAATAAAAAACTCAGTGAGAGAACTTTCCTAAACCTTTATAAGTTTCTCAAAAAATAAATAAGAGATGGATGAAAACCAAGCAAATCATCAACAAAAATATGAGCTTCTTAAATCAATAACTTATAGATCTAGACCTTTGAGGTGGAAGTTAAGGAAAGTTCTCCAAAAAGAAAAAGAAAGTATAGAGGATGAAATTAAAAAATTAGAAGAAAAGAGAGTTGATGAAAAACTTATACAAAAAAATAAAGAAATTTTAGCTTTACTAGAAGAACTTACAGAAACATTCAGACCAGCATTAATCCATGACAAACCTTTAGAAATGTTAAGAAAAGAAAATAAAAAAGCTATGAAATAAATTAATTAATGGGATTAGGAAGACAGTTAATTTCATCCCAATATTTCTCTGGACCACAATCACAACTTGGAGTTATAACTTGAATACATGCATCAGGTTTAGAATCTCCTCTCGCATTTCCCAAATCGTCGAGATTACAAGGAGTTGGGAAATCTTTCCATTCCCCTCCAGCATTTTCACAAAAAGTTTTCTCGGCAACAGAATCCTCATCATCAGAATCTATTATATCATAACCACCATTCTCACATGCTGTTACCACCAAAAGTAAAACAACAAAAACTGAAAACAAAATCAACTTTATTTTCATCATATCAACCTCTTTAATAACAGTAAAGATAATTAATATTAAAACCTATCGATTAATTCACTTACTTAATCTTTCTGGAACTCTATACCATAAAGGTAGGAGATTAGAAGCAATTCTATATTCTTCCAAAGCTTTTTCTAAGTTGTTAACTCTTTCAAGAGCTTTCCCTCTCATATAATGAGCATCTGGATTCATTGGAAGAACTTCTTGATGTGTGACTATTGCTAAATAAAATAGAGCTCTATCTACATCTATAAGAGTTGGATCTTCTTTAGAAGCAAATTCTCTTGCTTTCCAAAAACAAGCAGAATTAAACCATGAACTAAAAATATTATCTAAACTCTCCCCCCTCACATTACTTTCTACAATATGGTTTTTCAATACTCCAAAACATATTTCCTCTAATTCAAAACAATCCCCCACATCAGGTTCATATCCTTGTTCTCTTGCGAGATTAATGTAAACTCTTAATTTACGATATTCTATACTATCCTTAGTTAAAAAGTTCATATACTTCTCAACTTGAAGTCTTCTTTCATAAAAATCTGAATCTTCCGACCCTGCATAAACTTCAGTGAACATTCCATCTCTAAGAGAAATTAAGTCATTAACCCACAAAAGACTTGCTAAACTGCAAGAAGCAATGAACATCCCAAAACCTTTAATAAAATCCATTTAAAAAATGATTATAATTCATTATTTAAAACTAATCAAAAATCAACACTTACAATATCTCTATCAATCATCTGTACACATCTCTTGAATTTATCTGTTAAAACAGTTTCTGCTTTCATTATTTGTCCTAATCTATCTACAATCTGACGGAAGAATCGAATTATATCTCCTTCTTCTAAATTAGCTTTTTCCATTATTGTTTCAAAATTATCCCCATTACTCCAATCTCTAACTATCCAATCAATCTTCTTCATATTACTAAAATTCAGTTCGCTAGAGAGAACTTTATTAGAAAGGTCTACACTAATATCTTTGTAATTTTTTCTGAATTTGAATTTATCCGCTCTACGAGGTTCATAAACAATTGCTCCAATAAGTACATTAATTTCAATTTCAGATAATTTATTGAATGCATCCGAGAATAATAATTCTGTTATTAGTATCTCATCCGCATAAATTCTTGAGGCAAACCCTCCTCTTCCAGTAAGCTGATTGTGATTATCTATATAATTCAGTTTTTTCAATTTCCTGTAAACATTATTATAACTTCTCATTATTCTTACTTGTTTATGATTCTGATGTTTCTTAACAAAATAACCAAAATTCTGTTTTAAAACTTCTTCAATCTGTTTCTTATCAAACTTATCCACTAAGTTAAGCACCATATTAGGACTAATACTAAACTGTGAGATGATAGGTTCAGAATCTCCTTTAGTTATAGAAATAATTTTATCAATATCATCCTTTTGTTTATCAATCATACCAAAAACATATCCTTCTTTATCCAATCCTCTTCTTCCTGCCCTCCCCGCCATCTGGAAATATTCTTTAGTATGTATATTCCTAAACGTACGACCATCATATTTTCTTAATGAACTAAAACAAACAGAACGTGCGGGCATATTTATCCCAACAGCAAAAGTTTCTGTTGCGTATAACACTGACAATAAACCATTATTAAATAAGATTTCAATAAATTCTTTAGCTTTTGGTAATAGTGCAGCATTATGAATTCCAATCCCTTTTGAGCTTAATCTTCTTACTTCTTGTATAGATCTAAGATTTCGGAACTGTTCTGGAACAATTTTTCGAAATATTTCCGCAATCTCACTCTTCTGTTTAGATGTTGTGAAATCAAATTTTCTCTCACATTCAATAGCATAATCTTTACATTGTTTCCTACTGAAATTAAAAAATATAGTTGGGAAATAATTTAATTCTTTTAATTCTTTAACCAATCCTATCTGATCTAGAGGGACACTTCTTTCTCTCTTATCTTTATTTCTCTTACCTTTGTATCTTCTCCCTGCATCTTCCATATACATGATCTTCTTTAATTTTTCAGGATCAACAATTCCTTCTTCATTTGTATAAAAATGATGACTTAATGGAACTGCCCTTTTATGATTAGAAACCACTTCCACAGTATGTCCTTTTATTTTCTCAATCCATGACGCAAAAGTGTTAGCATTCGGAATAGTCGCAGATAAACATAAAAATCGTACACTCTTTGGAGAGAAAATAATAGATTCCTCCCATATAGTTCCTCTTTCAGGATCGTTCATGTAATGTATCTCATCAAAAATAACATAACTAAGATCCTGCATTACTGAATTTTCTAATAACATATTCCTATAAATCTCAGTGGTCATAATAAGAACAGGAGCATGTTCATTGATAACAACATCCCCTGTCAATATCCCAATTTGTTCTTTCCCATATGTATGCACAAAATCCCTAAATTTCTGGTTGCTTAATGCTTTTATTGGAGCGGTATAAATTGCTCTTTTATTTTCTTTGATAACTTTGTCTATGATATAATCAGCAGTCAATGTCTTCCCAGTTCCTGTGGCAGCTGAAACAACAACAGAATGATTGTGTTCTATCGCGTGGATAGCATCTTCTTGAAATTTATCTAATATGAATCCTTTGTATTCCATAATTATTGAATCTCAGAGAATAGAGTTTATAATTGTATTTATTTTCTATATCGATATGAATCATTGATTTTGTGGTTCTATCTACTTTCTGAATGAAGAGTGTAGTATTGAATAAAGTATGTAAATAAAATATTGAATAAATTCATAGATCAAATTATTTTTCAGATTGTAGATAATAACATTTTCTCTATTATCCTATGAGAAATACAAATATTATAATATTATAATCTATGGCATAATGTGATTTAATACTTTGAAAAAATAAATTATGTTTAATATTTTACCATATTTATATCTCATCGTATTAAGCATATTACTTATCGCTTATTTTATGAACTATGCATATTTTACCTACAAATCAACATCAAAGAAGTTCAACTGACCTTTTAATGGAATTTCCTTAATTCTTTCCACATCTTCAACTATAAATCCGTACAATTTACCATTCCATTCGTAACCTTTAGCAAGATGTTTGTTTTCATCTTTGTTGAACTCTTCCAAAGAATTGTATTCCTTAACTCCAATAATCTTACTTTTTCCAACTATACACCCAGTTGGTAAACTTACAAAACCAAATCTTCTCATAGCATCTTTATTAGGGATTTTAGAAGCGTGTATGAAAAATTCCCCTCTGAAATTAGTTTTCCATTTTCTTATCTCCAAAGTTTTTCTTCCAGAAACAATTAATTCTGCCCATGGTTGCTTTATGGATATAGCTTTCATTTTTTGTTTTTCTTTCTACCATTAAGTTCATTCATTATTTTTGAGATTTCATCTCCAATTTTAACAGGAGCTGTTGAATGTTCTTCTTCAGATGGGACTCCAAAATAATGTAATACTCCTTTATCTCCATTTAATAATCGTGTTCTCAATTCTTGTGAATTTTTATACGGTCCAAACACACCTCCTTTAGGAGTTAGTAATATATTATATTCCTGTGCAAGCATAATTACTTTGTTGGTATCTATTTCTGGAGTATATTTATCATTAACAGAATAAACTACCAATCCTTCTCTCTCCACAATAATAACATCACGAGGAAGTAAAACTCTCCCTCCAGAATCTCTTCCAAAAGGGTCATATCTATTTTTGCTTCTCATCCAATCAATACTTCTATTTGTTATAAGAACAAAATCAAGATATCTCTTATCTACTCCGTTAGTATCCTCAACTGATTTTCTTCCGACTATCATTTCTAGAGGAATAAATTTCAATGCTGTCGCACTCTTTTCTTCTCCAATTTCTTTATCTCCAACAACAAACAAAAAAGGTTCATCTATAAGCGAAGAAGTTAAGTCTCCAAGACTTGCCCCATGAGCGTAATCTAATGCTGTCACACATTGTTCACCAACTCTTAACTTTGCTAACGAATTTACCACATCTTTTGTTTGTCCAAATTCAGAAACAACCGTTATCCCTTCGCCAAAACCAAGGTCTGAAATAATCCTATCAAATGAAAAAACTGTTTTTTTATAATACTCTAACATAATATGAACAAATCACTATTTGATTATAAAATTATCTAAGAAATTTAAAGATTAAGGTATCCAAATTCCATCCGAAGGTTCTGATATATGTTTAACAAAAACATAATCTAAGCGAGAAGAAGAATACAAATATTCTTTTCCTAATAATCTAAATCCTGCGAAAGTCAACAAGTGATGTATATCTTTTTGTGTTGAATCTGAATCACATAAGATTTGTTCAAATTGACCTCTTGCATCTGCTTCTGGCTGTTTTATCAAGAAAAAAGCTAATGCTCTTCTTCTAAAATCCTCATCAATTCTAACATTTTTCAATTCTAGAGTTCTTTGCAATTCTTTATGAGGTTGAGCAACAACATCTCCAACAACTCTCCCTCCACTCCATGCAACATAAGCTCTTTTGTATCCAGAATCCAAATCGGTTTTGCAAGGACCATTGAGCCATCCCATATAATCTGGGTAATGCAAAGGTTTGTTCTCCATAAAATCTAATAATAATCTTAGATCTCTTTGATCTCCTAAATCTCTTATTTCAAAATCAACCATAAAAAGAAAGAAACTATTTTTATTTATAAAATAAGTAGATGAGTAAGTGAATGCAAAACAATATGTTTAAAATAACAAAAGAATTATAATGAATGCTTTTTTACTAATATCTATCACCTTTCTCTATAATTAAGTTCATATTTAAATAACTTTCTAGTAACCTTTTTAAATCCTCTCTCTCAAATATAAGATATGGTTAAGATAGAACTTCCAGAAAAATATAATGCGAAAGAAATAGAACAAAAATGGAGAGAGTTCTGGGAAAAAGAGAATATTTACAAATTCAATCCTGACACAGACAAAGAAATATATTCTATAGATACCCCTCCTCCCACAGTTTCAGGAAAGATGCATGCAGGACATTCATACTCATATTCACAACAGGATTTTATCGCAAGATTTCAAAGAATGAAAGGCAAAGAAGTGTTCTATCCTTTCGGTACTGATGATAATGGATTGGCAACTGAGAAATTAATAGAGAAAATGAAGAATGTAAAAAGTACAAAAATGTCAAGAAAAGATTTCATCAAATTATGTATTGACACATTAAATGAAATAAGACCTGATTTTGTAGATGATTGGAAGAAATTGGGAATGAGTTGCGATTTTGATATATTCTATTCAACTATAGATGATCATTCAAGAAGAATCTCGCAAAGATCATTCATAGAATTGTATAAAAAAGGGAGAGAGTACAGGAAAGAATCTCCAACTATATGGTGTCCAGAATGCGAGACTGCGATTGCACAAGTAGAATTAGAGGATAAAATTCTTAAGTCCAAATTCATAGATCTCAAATTCAAATTACAGAATGGAGAAGATTTAATCATTTCTACAACAAGACCAGAAATGTTGCCTGCATGTGTAGCTATTTTCATAAATCCAGAAGATAAGAGAGCAAAAAACTTAGTTGGAAAGAAAGTCAAAGTTCCTTTGTTCAATCACGAAGTAGAAATACGTGCAGATGAAAGAGCAGACCCAGAGAAAGGCACAGGAATAGTTATGTGTTGTACTTTTGGGGATCAGACGGATATTGAATGGTATAAAGCACATAATTTAGATTTGAAGATTGCAATAACTAAAGATGGGAGAATGACTGAAATTGCAAAAGATTATGCTGGGCTTAAGATAAAAGATGCAAGAGCTAAGATAATAGAAGAACTCAGGAAACATAATCTGATAGTAAAAGAAAAAGAAATAGAACATCCAGTTAATGTACACGAAAGATGTGGGATAGAGATTGAAATTTTACAGTCTAAACAATGGTTCATAAATTATCTTGACTTAAGAGAAATATTTTTAGAACAAGGACAGAAACTCAACTGGTATCCTAAATTTATGAAACATAGATTAGATAATTGGATTAATGGTTTGCAATGGGATTGGTGTATCTCCAGACAAAGACATTTTGGAATTCCTTTTCCTGTATGGTATTGTGATAATTGTGAGGAGGTTATTTTAGCTGAAGAAAAAAGTTTACCAGTGGATCCATTAGTGAATTCTCCTTCAATAAATAAATGTCCTAAATGTGGATGTGAAAAATTCAATCCAGAGAAAGATGTATTAGATACTTGGGCGACATCTTCATTAACTCCACAATTAGCCACAGAATTATTTAAAGATCATCCAGTATTCAAGAAACTTCAGCCAACTATGAGTTTGCGTCCACAAGCGCACGATATAATTGCATCTTGGTTATTTAATACTGTTGTAAAATCATATCTGCATAATAATTCTCTTCCTTGGAAAGATGCTACAATCTCTGGATGGTTGCTCGCTCCAGATGGGACAAAGATGAGCAAATCCAAAGGTAACACCATGGAACCTCAAATTGTTATGGACAAATATTCTGCTGATGCTCTACGTTATATGGCATCTTCATCTAAATTAGGAGACGATCTTCCATACCAAGAAAAAGAAGTTGTTACTGGAAATAAAACAGTTGTTAAATTATTCAACTCAAGCAAATTTGCAGTTATGCAGTTAATGGGAAAAGAAGACGAAGAAAGTTATGATGGAAGAAAACCAGATAAGTTTAACATAGTTGATGAATGGATTTTATCCAGACTAAACAAAGTTATTGAGAAATCCACTGAGAGTTTTTTAGTATATGAATATTCAAAAGCTAAACAAGAAGTGGACTTATTATTCTGGCAATCTTTTTGTGATAATTATATGGAAATTGTTAAGCATAAATTGTATAATAAAAACCAATATCAAGAAGAAGAAATTTTATCTGCACAGTATACATTGTATCATGTTAGTTTATCTATCATAAAATTATACGCTCCATTCATCCCTCATATTACTGAAGAAGTATATCATTTCTTTTATGATAAGATAGAAAAAGTTGATTCAATCCATTTAACTTCTTGGCCAGAGTTTGATAAAACAATGGTAAATGAACGTTCAGAGGAAGCAGGAGAGGTATTTGTAGATATTTTAAGTTCAGTGAGAAAATACAAATCCCATAACAAAGTTTCATTGAAAACTCCAATTACAGAATTGAGGATTCATTGCGAGGATAAACATAACAGATTGATAAAGGATATAGAGAGAGATTTGTTAAGTGTAACACACGCTCAAAAGATAGTTTATTCTGATAATGTAAATTTAACTTGCGATAAGTTCGCAATAGAGTTAGGAATTGATTTGGGCGAAGCTGAGAAAAAATGACTCTTAAAATATTCGAGATAGCTAAATCTTCTGAACGAGTTTTGTATGTTGTGGAAAAGAAGCAGGAATTCTTTGAATTGTTTAGGGAATTTGGCAAGGATTTGGATGTTAATCTTTAAGATAATCAAACCAAATAATATTCTCTATATTTATAGCTCAAGAGAACAAAGGGAGAATGCAAGACTAATTTCGAGAAACAGAAACTTACCTAACAGAGATGTTCTACACTCTATTTTATCAAGAGATAACTCTCTTCAGTTTATAACTAGAGATAAGCATTTTGATAGGTTGAAATATATTACTATTTCTAAAAAACCAGAAGACTTTATCTAAAATTTTTATCTAGTTCTTCCAAAGCTTTTTCCCCAGCAATGTGCAACTCTTCATCCGTAGTCTTTTTCTTTGACGCTCCGTATAACTTTCTTGCTCTCATAAGAGCTTCTACTTTCTCTAAGTCTAGTATCTTGTCTCTTAATGCTTCTCTGATTAGTTCTGTTTTTGTTGAGTATCTGTGTTTTTTCATTATTTTATTTATATCGTTGAGAAATGATTTTTCTAGCTTTAAACTGATAGTCTCCATAATATTATTTAGTATTACTTAGTAATATATAAACTTTTCCATATGTTTACAGCAAATAGTTATAAACCCAAAAAAATTCTCCCTTTTATGGAAACTCAATTAGATTTATGGCCGAATGCTACTGTTCCAATATGCAGAACAGTTCATAAATTTGGGGGAGAACATCCAGAAATTCTAGGGATATCTTGTTTTAGATATTGTTCTGTTGGAATGAATTATGCTCTCCCTGGGAGCGATGTTGATGGATTAACTCTTCTTGTTGACACTCAAATAGATGGTGCACAAATAATGAATGATTTAGAAACTACTCTCGCTTCTGTTGGTTCTCCATTTATAGTAAGTGATGCTATGATATTAAACTATGAAGATGCACTTAGACAATTAGATTCTCTTACTCCAGAATATGAGGAAGATTTTCAAGAAAATCCATACACTGGAAAAACATTTAATGGCGTAGAATATGAGGAGATTGAGAAAGAAAGAAAACCAATAAGAGATAAGATAAAGAGAATTCCTCCTCTTGCATTACGAATTTGTATATTTTATAGAGACTGTTGTTTATACGCAAGAGATGTTATCCCTCACAGACCAATTCCTGAATTTTTGAGAGGTTTTTTAATAGCTGGGGAGAGAAACGTATTGGAAATGAAACATCCAAAAACAAAAAAGAGAGAAATAAGATTATCTTTATTCTCTCAATGGAACTCTTTGTCAGACATGGAAAAACAAGTTGTAAAATCACTTCATCAACATGGAAATAGAATCTCAAGCACAAAACCAGAACTTCTTGCTGTTCTAGACTCTTTTGTTAATAAAGGATTAATGAGAAAACTTCCTCTTCATCTAACTTGGAATGGAGGAACACAAGTTTACGCACAATTATGGAGTAATGGAGATAGAATACTTAGCTGGGAAAAAGATAGTGAAGAGAGTGTTAGAATTTGGAAAACAATGACGGGAGATTACGATTTCGAGTTAGCTAATAAGTTAAATGGAAGCCAATAATAAATTTAATTCTTCTTAACCCTAGCACCAGAAAGAGTATCTTCAACCGTCCACCCTTTCTTAGAAAGCTCACTTCTTATTTTATCAGATTGCTTCCAATCCTTGTTCTTTCTTGCTAATTCTCTCTGAGAAACTAATTCATTAATCTCTTCTGGAACTTCTTCTTGTTCGTCTTTAATAAATCCAAGAACTTTATCAAATTCTTTCATAACAGATATAATCTCTTCTGCATCTTTTTTACTTAACTCCTCAATACTATTAACCTCTCTCACAAATTCAAATATATGAGATAATGTTTCAGAAACATTTAGATCATCATCCATTGCTTTTTCAAATTTAATTTTGACTTCTTTGATTAACTTTGAAACATTACTCTTACCTTTTCCATTAGCATTTCTAAGCATAATCATAAAATTATTCAATCTCTGTATTGCATTCGATGCAGCGTCTAATCCTTCAAATGTGAAGTTTAGTTGTTGTCTATAATGTGTTGCCAAGAACAAATATCTTATTGCCAATGGATCTCTTACTTTTTCAAGAACTTCGCGCAATGTGTAAAAATTACCAAGAGATTTGCTCATCTTTTTACCATCAACAATTAAATGTTCTGCATGCAACCAATAATTTACAGACTTTTCTCCAGTAGCACCTTCGGATTGAGCTATTTCGTTTTGGTGATGTGGGAAAATAAGATCTACCCCTCCAACATGTATATCAAAATGATTCCCTAGATATTTAGTTGCCATAGCTGAACATTCTATATGCCATCCTGGTCTTCCTTTACCTAACTCAGTTTCCCAAAAAACATCTCCATCGTCTTTGTCCCACGCTTTCCATAACGCGAAATCAGAAAGGTTTTCTTTATCATATTCATCATGAGAAATTCTTGCTCCTGCTTTTAACTTACTAACATCTATCCCTGCTAGCTTTCCATAATCTTTGAATTTTGAAACAGAAAAATAAATACTTCCATCCTCTCCTTTGTAAGCCATTCCTTTATCTAATAACTTCTTGATCATCTCAACCATCTCTTTTATGTGAGCGACCGCAGAAGGAACTACTTCGGGAATTTCTATATTTAATGTATTCATATCTTCAATGAATGCTTTGGTATATTTGTCTGTGAAATCTTTCAAACTTGTTTTTTCTTTTCTTGCTCCTTTGATAGTTTTATCATCTACATCTGTAATATTCATAACATGTTTTAGATGATAACCTTTGTAATTAAGATATCTTCTTAATAGATCTCCAAAAGTAAACGTTCTGAAATTTCCTATATGAGCATACCAATAAACAGTTGGTCCGCATGTGTATAGTTTAACTTTCCCTTCTTCTATAGGTTTGAAAACTTCCTTCTTCCTTGTTAATGTATTGTAAAATTTCAGTGCCATTTTATCTATTTATTCGTGTTTGTTTATTAATTTTCTTACTTTCTCCACAAATTTAACATTTCTTCCTCTATGAAATGAAGTTCTCCAGGAATTATCAAACAATGCAAAGGTTTCCCAAAATCTACTTTCAACAAATCTTTAGCTTCTCCAGCAACTATTTTGTAATCCCCTCCTAAACGAGCGCACCCAACACACAAAGTATCTTTATTAAAAACATTTAATTTCTTCTTTCCTTCAATCTTTACTAAAATATCAATAGCTTCATTCACAGTCATAAATTTCCCGTCTTTTGGAATTAAATCTAATAAACACAAAGTATGCAATCCTAAACTCTTGTTTTCATTTATCACATTATATGGAGTTTCTAAATCTGGACTTGATTCTAAGAATGGTATTGATGTAACTTTACCAAATTTGTATAGTTGTAATCCTGTTAATGAAACTGCAGTAAATATGGATGCGTTATGAATAATTCTAACTTCTACGTTTTTTTCTTTTGCTTCTTCCAATAAAGAAATATGTGTTGTTGCTGATAATGCATCTCCTATAATCAAAATCGCAATATCTTTTTTCTTAGCTTCTTCTATTAACTTAGAACTTTCATTTTCCATCCCTTCTCTTTCTAATAGAATTATTTCCTTGCCGTAGAATTTAGATAACTTATTCACATCAGTATTAGGAAGAATAGATGTATAACTCTCTAAATATATCTTATCAACCTTCTTAACTATCTCTAACCCTTTCACAGAGATATCTTTCTCATCATTCAATCCTATTCCTATTAAGTAGAGCATATATTTACCTCCTTATTTTGTTAGTTTTAAACTTTGTTATCATATTCTTATCATTTCTTTTATTCTTTCAACTAAGGATTTGTTTTTTGGAATAACATTTTCTTTAATTACTGGTTCTGTAATTGGTCTTGGTTTTTCTTTAGCGAGAGCATTCCTTAATCTATCCCAATCTGGAGAATGTGTTCCATCATTTATATCCAAACCATCGTGTTTGTAAATTATAAAAGTACAGTTATCGCTTGTTTTTCCTCCATGATTTTCTGCAATAATTCTTTTTATCTCTTCTGGGGTTTTTCCTTTTAGAACATAATTTTCTAGTGTGGAATCTTCAACATCATTTGGAAGTCCGTCAGTGCATATTAACACAATTTCATCTTTTTCTAATGTACATGAAAGAACATCTCCTCTAGTTATTACTTCTCCTAATGAACATGTAATTCCTGAGTATAAACATCCATCTATAATTGTGTCAGCATAATGATCTTTTGTTACTTGTTCTAATTTCCCATTTCTTGTTCTGTAAACTCTAGAATCTCCTATATGACATAAGTGTAATCTGTTTCCTATTATTCTTATTGCTTCTAATGTACTTCCAGAATCTATTTTGTTCGCTACATTGAAATCAAATACTGCTCTATTTGCAAAATGACCAGCATTCCAAAGAAAGAAATAAGGAATTAAATTAAATGGAATTTGTTCTGCAACTCTTCCAAGAACTTGTACTGAATTAAGATGAAGGTATGCGAAAGCAGTTTCAACTCCTAATAAACTTGCCATATCTCCTCTAACATGTTTACTCATCCCATCCCCAATAACAAATATTTTATTAGATGGGTCAACTCTAACATAATCTTCATTACTTTTTCTTGTTCCTGTATTTATGTAGTGTGCTAATGACATATTTCTCCCAAAGTCTCCCTTTCAACAGCCTTTATAATATTTGCCATAATGAATAACTTTTGTACTAATTAGTTCTGTTATACTAAGGATATAGGAAAAAATATGTTTTGTTTTTATAATAAATCAAGCTGAGAACAGTTAACTATTTAAACTTATTTTGATAAATTAATATATTAATAAGAGATTTTCAAAAAATAGGAAAGACAATAAAAATGAATACATTATCAAAAGAAGATGCAATATTATTTCACAAGCTGATGAATTTGTTGATATTGTATGTTAATAAGAAAGTAGGAATAATAAAGAATGCAACAACATTAAAAGAGCTTTTCAACAGGGATATTGCTGAAACGTATCCCATAAGAAAAAAGATTTTTTCAGATAAATACAATTTCATAGACAACTACCAAAAAGAAAATCCAGATAATCTTAATCCAGAAGAGCTCACTATAATTGTCTCATGGAAAAAATACAAGACAGATAAATTTTTTTTAATAAAACACTTGAAAGAATACAGTTTATTTTTTAATTCAGACAATCAAAAAGTTTACGGCGTCAAAGGGATAACTGATTCTTTTGAAGAAAAGTTTCAAGGATACTCTCCAGTCTTAATTGAGATAACACTAATTCCTTTTAAAGAGCATTTAGTATATGATGGATTATTTATACCATATAATATCACTTTTGGTGGAGGGACAAAACGTTCATTAAAACAAGAATCAGAAGAATCAATACAAAAATTTGGGATCATAACTAACTTAACATCAAACCAGATTATTAAACAACAAAACGATGAAGAAATGCTTAGATTTTATATGAAATCATTCGATAACAAGATGCGTTATGAAGAAAATATCACACAATTAAAAAATAAATCAAAAGAACTTGAATCAGTTTATTACCAAGAAGAAGGAAGAGATTTTGCAAGAAATCCAAAAAAAGAATTCAAAGAGCAAGGCATAAAAGGATATTTTGCTGTTTTTATCCATAGTATAATTGCAAGCGGTCAATCAGAAAAAGAATTAAAAGAAAACATTTCAAAAATTGTTCCTAAAGAAAAACAGAACTGGATCTATACATTCAAATTGTGATTATTATAACTCTCATTCTCTTCTTTCCCAGCAATAACATAATCTATTAACAAATACGCCATAACGTTTATATATTAAATAGCAATAGTATATGATAAAATGGTGTTTGGTGCTTTTTTTGGAACGGTATTATTGTTTATAATAATCATATTTTTACTTTCTTCTATAAAAGTTGTGGTACAATACCAAAAAGGAGTTAAGTTCACATTAGGTAAATATACTGGGATGATGGATCCCGGATTAAGAATGGTAATCCCTATTCTTCAAAGCTGGGTGAGAATAGATTCAAGAGTAAGAGCAGTTGATGTTCCTTCACAAGATTGTGTGAGTAAGGATAACGTAACCATAAAAGTAAATGCTGTTCTTTATTATAAAGTAAGAGATGCCTCAAAAGCAGTTATAGAAGTAGAAGATTTTGATTACGCAACTTCACAGTTGGCTCAAACTTCAATGAGGAATATAGTTGGAGAATTTGAGCTTGATGATATATTACAAAAAAGAGAAAAATTATCTTCTCAAATAAGAGGGATTGTTGACAAAGCAACAGACAACTGGGGTATAGAAGTTACTAATATAGAACTTAAAGATATACAGCTTCCAGATACTATGAAAAGAGCTATGGCACAGCAGGCAGAAGCAGAAAGAGAGAGAAGAGCAAGAATCACAACATCTCTTGGAGAGAAACAAGCTGCGCAGTCTTTTGCAGACGCAGCGAAAATACTTTCAAAAGATCCTACTTCATTACAATTAAGATTATTCCAAACACTTAATGATATTTCCGCAGAGAAGAACTCAACCGTGATAATTCCATTCCCAGTAGAGTTTATGGATTTCTTCAAGAAGAAAAAGTGAAGTTTTCTCTTTAGGCATTTACTTTAACCTCAAAAAAATCAATATCTCCTTTAACTAAGTCTCCTTTTATTATATTCTGTATAATTCCTTTATCTAATTTTTTGAGGTCTTTAGATTTATTTGCGGTAAACATTTGAATCTCTCTATTTAAGCGATTTTCATATTTTCCTTTCTCAAAATCATCATCTTCTCCATATACAAAAATATCAATATCACTGTTACTATTCCAATCTGATCTTGCAAAACTACCAAATATTATTACTGTTTTTGCCCCTTTTAGGCTTGCTAAATGATTAAGTAACCCAGAATTGTAGAATTTATTTAATGTATAAATCTTTTTCTTGTTTTTGTACGCAACATTCTCAAAGTTCCCAACATAGTATGGCATTTCTCCTTTGTTTTTTATCTTTAATATTATCTCTTCTTTCTCAAATTTGTGGAGCCATTTGTTAACCTTATCTCTGCTCATATTAACTTTTCTAACTATCTCTTCGAAATGCCATTGTATCGAACTCTCATTATAAAATAGTTCTGCAATTTTTTCTTCTTTACTAGGCTTTCCCATATTAATCCCCTTAAAGGGGACTAAATATATAAAGTTTTCTGTTTACTTTATCTAAAATAACAATCTCACTTACTGACTTCTCTTAAATACTTAACAAAGAACTCAATACCTTTGTAGAAATTATCTTTTACCATATTCTCAGAAGGAGTGTGCATTCCACAGTCAGGCCAATTTATTCCGGGGAGAATAACGGGTTTCCCAAGAGTTTTTTGGAACATGAATGTTGCAGGGATGGATGCTCCGTTTCTTTCTATGATTGTTTTCTTTCCAAAAACTTCTTCCATAACTTTTCTTGCTGTGTTTAAATTATGGTCTTCTGGATCTATCAAGAATGGAGGTGCATTATGTTCCCCTATTATCTTAACATCTGGATTATTATCTTTCAAAAATTTCTCAACTTTCGCAAATAACTTATCTGCATCTTGTCCTCCCGCAACTCTCACACTCATCTTTGCTTCAGCGTAACTAGGAATTATTGTTTTTCCACCTTTCCCTAAATATCCTCCTGTAATTCCATGAACTTCAAATGTGGGAACAAAAGCTCCTTTTGTCAACAGCTCAACTTTATCATTTGTTGTTAATTTCCCCCCTAACTCTTTCTGTAATTCTATTGGATTTATTGGATGAGCTTTTAACATTCCAATCTCTTTCTCATTTGGTTTCTTCATTCCGTCATAAAATCCAGGAATCAAAACTTTACCAGAATCATCTATACATTTTGAAATCAATCTGATTAATTCAATATGAGGATTTTTAATCATTCCTCCATACGATCCAGAATGAATATCTTGTTTAGGTCCATCTATTCTTGTATAGAAATAAATAATCCCTCTGAACCCATATGTTATTGCAGGCACATCTTTTGTTGCCCATTCTGTATCTGAGATTAATACTAAATCACAACTTAATTTATCTTTGTTATCTTCTATACATTCAAAGAAATGTTCGCTTCCTTTTTCTTCTTCTCCTTCTATTAAGAATTTTATATTAAGTTTTAAGTCATTCTTTGTCAAATATTCCACTGCTTTAATCATTGCAAAAGCAGGACCTTTGTTATCAGAAACTCCTCTCCCATACCATCTCTCTCCGCTATCTTCTAATTTGAAAGGATCGTCTTGTTTCCATCCATCTTCTTTTTCAGCTGGCTGAACATCATAATGACCATATATTAAAACAGTTTTGTATTTTTCGTCTTTAATTAGTTCTCCATATACTGCAGGTATTCCTTTGGTGTCAAATTCTTGCGTTTTACATCCAAACAATTCTAATTGTTTTATTAAGAATTGTCTACATTTGCTTAGATCATCTTTGAATGTTTCTTCATCTGTGCTAACGCTCTTGTACGAGACAAATTCTCTGAGCTCTTTTTCTATTCTTTCTTTGTTTTTTTCTATGAACTCTTTAACTTCCATTGGTTATAGAAAAAGGGATAGCTATAAAAATGCTTTGATTGAATTTATTCATATGAGCCTGTAGCTCAGTGGATAGAGCACTTCCCTCCTAAGGAAGAGGTCGGGAGTTCAAGTCTTCCCAGGTTCGTTTTATGTTATATTTTAATATAATTTGATACTAAGGTTATCAAAAATGATAACTATATGTTGTATTTGAATTAATTTAATCACTCTAACAACAACAAAGCACACATAACTAATATTCCTAGAATGAATGTGAACAATTGTATGAGAGATTTGGATATTCTTCTATCTTTATGAAGTTCAGGTATCAAATCAGACCCAGCAATATATATGAAATTCCCAGCGGCGAAGGGAATGAGAAATGCAGTAATTCCTTCAACACGGCTCCCAATAACTAAAGCCAAAACAGTTCCTAAAACAGCAGTCAGAGCAATTAGAAAGTTATACAAGAGAGCCTTTAATCTGCTAAAACCCCCATGTAACATAACCGCAAAATCTCCTATCTCTTGAGGAATCTCATGGAATATTACCGCCAATGTTGTAGCAACCCCAACAGTTGTATCTACTAGATAGCTTGTTCCTATGAGAATTCCATCTATAAAGTTGTGAACAGCATCTCCAAAAAGATTCATAATGGCGAATGGATGAACATGATTTTCAGAATGAATATGGCAGTGTCTCCATTGAACTATCTTTTCTATAATAAATGAAGCAACTATTCCTGAGAGAAGATAAATAGATATATCAATCCCAAAACCATATTTTTCAACTGTTTCTGGAAGTAAATGAATGAACGCATTCCCAAAAAGTGCTCCTGCAGAGAAACTTATCATGAACAATAATATCTCTTTTAGTGCACTTTTCTTAATCAAGAAGATACTTAGCCCAATGAACGAAACTAAACTTACCAAGAAAACACTTACGAGAGAATAAATCCAAACATCCATATTCTAACTCTATAATTGTCAATATTTAAGTATTTTGCTTTGCAAATCTCTCATTTTATTGAATTCTCCTCGATAAAATGCTCTAAAAAGAGCAAAGTTTAAATAGTAAAAGGTAGTCCATCGTCGAGAAGGGGTGTAATTTATTATACCTTAAGATAAAAAAAATAAAAAAAGAGGTGAACAATGGCAGAAGTCGTTGCAAAAGCAGGTGTTAAGAGAGAAGCTGGTTACCTTTACTTTATCGACAAACAAGGAAATGTCGCTAGAGCAAAGATGGCTAGAGGAGGAAAATCTGGTTCTAGAAAACAACAGGTTGTTGCAAAAACAAATATTAAAAGAGCAACAGGATACCTATATTTCTTAGATAAAAACGGTCACGTTTCCAGAGTAAAAATGGCTCGTGGTGGAAAGAAGAAGAAGGGAGCTAAGAAAGTTGCTAAAAAATCTTCTAGAAAAGTCGTGAGAAAAACTGCTAAAAAACCAGCTAAGAGAAAAGCTCCTGCGAAGAAGAAAAGACGATAAGTCTTTTTTCTTTCTTTTTTTCTATATTTCAAAGATTTTATTTCTTCTAAAAAGCAACATTTAAATAAACAATTATTCTGAATAGTAAATAGATGAAAATTAAGCTGAAAAAAAAGAGATTTCCCACACATGAACACTATCATGAGAAGGATTTGAAGATAGCTACTGAGTTCTCTAAAGCTATCTATAAAGAGCTTCCAGAAATAATCAAATCTATAGTTATATTTGGCTCAACAGCAAGACATGAGGACAAGAAAAGTTCAGATATTGATATTTTATTAATAATAGACGATGTTAGGATGGAACTCACTCCTGAATTATTAGAAACATACAAAGTTATTGTTGACTCTCATATGAATAATATCTCTAAAAGGTTGCATATTGTAACATTAAAATTAACAACATTCTGGGAATATGTAAGAGCAGGGGACCCTATCGCTATAAATATGTTAAGGGATGGTTTCCCATTAATTGATTCAGGGATATTTGAACCTTTACAGGCTTTGTTATATCGTGGAAGAATAAGACCAACTCAAGAAGCTATCAATGCATATTTTGCAAAAGCACCAGCAACATTACATAATTCAAGATGGCACATATTACAGGCAACTATTGATCTATACTGGGCAACTATTGATTCTGCACATGCAGCACTTATGACACAAGGAGTAATTCCTCCTTCTCCTTCGCATATCTCTGAGATGATTACTATTGAGTTAGTTAACAAAAATAAATTAGAACCTAAATATGCACGCATTATGGAGATGCTTTACAAATTGATGAAATCTATAACTCACAGAGAAATAACATATATTTCTGGAGTTGATTATGAAGATTATCGTAGAGATGCTGAAGAGTTTGTTGAAAGAATGAAGAAGTTTGTGAGAAAGGGAGTTTAGTACTCTTGAGGTGAAGCCGAAAAGTACGTCTTTTGATCAAACTTTTGTAAAAGTTTGAAATGAAGAAGTTTGTGAGGATATAATTATCATTAAAAAGGTTATACAAAGGATAAACACAAATCAATTAACAAGATTATTAATCAGATTAAATAGAAAGATGATATCTCAAATACAATCTAAAACGTAATATATGTCATCAAATTATGTTTAATATAAAATTAAAATAGAAAAATGGCAGATATTAATAATACAATAATCGGGGAGATATCTAATATCCCAATAACATTTCTCAATCCAGTCATTAATGATATTAATCAATTAATCCAAGTAGTACAATATTTTGGGAGTGCATTAATTCTCTTATATGTAGTTTTTATGTTACTTCGTTATCTAGAAAGCAGAAAAACTCGACAAATAATGGGAGATTTACAGAAAGATATTAAAATAATTAAAAGAGATTTAGAGAGGAAGAAAAAGAAGAGATAGTAAATATAATAAGATAACCATGAGTTCATCTCTAAAATATGAATAACACTATTCAAAAATAGGATAATCAAGATAACTTTATAAAATCCAATTCTAAAACATAAGTTATGTTCAAAGAGGAAATAATAAATCTATTAAAAATATATGTAACAACAGATATAGAGTTAGCCACCCCTCCAAATCAAGAGTTTGGAGATTATGCATTTCCTTGCTTCGCTCTAGCAAAAGAAAAGAAAAAGTCTCCATTAGAGATAGCAAAAGAGTTAGCTAATCATATCTCAAATGATTTGAAGAAGAATAATAACATCTCAAAAGTTGAATCCAATGGATCGTATGTTAATTTCTTTGTGAAGAGTTCAAAAGTTGCGGAACAAATATTAAAAGAGATATATGAAAAGAAAAAAAGATATGGACATTCAGAAGAGCACAAAGGAAAAACAATAGTCTCAGATTTCTCTTCACCTAATGTTGCAAAACCTTTCGGGATGGGACATCTAAGAAGTACAGTCATTGGAAATTCTGTCAATAAAATATTAAGAGCACAGGGATATAATGTTATTGGAGTAAATCATATTGGAGATTGGGGTACTCCATATGGAGCGTATATAGTTGCATTCAATAAATGGGGGGATTCTAATAAGCTTGAAAAAGAGCCAATAAAACATCTATATGAACTTTATGTTAGATTTAACAAGGAAAAAGAAACAAATGATTCTCTACAAGAGGAAGCAAGAGAACAATTCAAAAAGTTAGAAGAAGGAGATAAAGAATCTACAAAATTGTGGAAGAAATTCAGAGATTTAAGTTTAAAAGAGTTTGGAAGAATTTATGGATTGTTAGGAGTAAGTTTTGATTCGTATAATGGAGAAGCTTTCTATTCCGACAAAATTGAATCTGTATTTGAAGAAATAAAAAAGAAAAATATTTGTGAAGAAAGTGATGGTGCAATTATAGTTAAGATAAAAGGAGAAGAAGTTCCTTGTATATTAAAGAAAAGTGATGGAGCTTCAACATATGCGTTAAGAGATTTGGCTGCGATAAAATATAGAATTGAAACATACAATCCTGAAAAAATATTATACTTCACAGATTCCGGACAAAGTTTACATTTTAAACAAATATTCACTGTTGCTAATATGATAACGGAGGATCTTGGCAAAACTGAGTTTGTTCATGTTCCTTTTGGGATGTTGCTATCGATGGAAGGGAAAAAGATGAGCACAAGACAAGGAACATTAATATTATTAGATGAAGTTATCACAACTACAATAAATAAAGTTGAAAAGATAATAAGTAATAAAAATCCAAATCTGAAAAATAAAAAAGAAGTTGCTAAACAAGTTGCTGTAGGGGCTATAATATTTGGAGATTTATCTAATGATAGAATAAAAGATATTAAATTTGATTGGGATAAAATATTAGACTTTGAAGGAGATACAGGACCTTATATACAATATACTCATGCAAGAGCTTGTTCAATATTAAGAAAAGCAGAAGAAGAGATAAAATTGAGCTCAGATATAGATTATGATTCATTGGGTAGTGATGTTGAGAAAGAACTTATTACACAACTTGCAAAAATGAAAGAAATATTATTTGAATCTGCTAAAAATTTCAAACCACATACTCTCGCTAATTATTTGATAGAATTAACAAGATTATTTAATGAATTTTATCATAAGAATCAAGTGCTAAAAGAAGAGGATGAAAAAAAGAGAAATGCACGACTTTTGTTGGTTTTCTGTTCTAAAGTCGTAATAAGTAATTCTTTGGATTTATTAGGTGTAAGTTCTCCAGATGAGATGTAAAACTTCTAAATTAAGCTCTCTTTTTTAACAATTTTCTATTTGAGATATTAAATCTTACAAATGAACTAGAAAACTTCTAATTTTTCTTACTAAAGTTCTTTTAATAATGACAGTCTATTATATTTCATGACACTTGAAAAAAAGCTCGGGTATACGGTGGATGAGCCTAAGAGAGTATGTAATACTACTCTCCCCGAGCTCCTTTCTCTCAAGAAAAGTCTTGGTGAAGATGATAGATTCTTAGAAAGATTCAAACTAAATTCTCCAAAAAGATCTAATCTGAGAGATATAAAAACAAGGGTGGAAAAAGAAAATAAAGAATTGAATGGTGAGTTCGATAGATTGTTTGATCTTTATGTTCATAGAGGAGTTGATGATCCTGCCGGGATGAGAAATCTGGATAGATTGGCAAGAAAAAGCAAACTCATTTCACAATTTGGATACTCTCTTCCTGTATCACGAGATTTAAAAGATTATAGCGAGGTTAGGGATATTCATAAATTAAGAAGAAGAGAATCTCATTTGGTTGGAGTTTGTTTAGGAGGATTGGCTTTCTTATTATACACAAACCAAGATGTTGTCATACATTATGGAACAAAGATGATAGAAAGGTTTTTATAATATGATATCTTATATGATATTATTAGGGGTATTAGAATGGAAATACAGAGGATTAATTATAGAACTAACCAGATCTGGAGAAAGAGAATTACTACATCATAATTGTTGGATGGATGATGTATTAAAAATATTGGAGGGGGGTTATGATTGTAGTGCAGTGACCACTTAATTATTCCGTATAATATTTCCCTAATTTTTTGTCTGCTTTTTTTTTTGTGAATGTCCAATCAATCTTTTTTCTTTTCATATTTCTTATTTTTTCCCATGCTTTTACTTC
>Ga0210057_1002307_pt1 | contig 27498 bp, 28 predicted proteins | sample CryGeyCG2114_010_2_FD_183968 | JGI IMG/M metagenome (GOLD analysis project Ga0210057, IMG submission 183968) | Groundwater microbial communities from aquifer - Crystal Geyser CG10_big_fil_rev_8/21/14_0.10 (SPAdes) (version 2) | ecosystem: Environmental > Aquatic > Deep subsurface > Groundwater ...
TTTGAGGTTAAAGAGGAAAAAAAGGAGAAGGTTATAGATTTAATAAAAAATGTCATGGAAAAAGTTTTTACTATGCAGGTACCGCTTAAGGTTGAGGTGAAGGAGGGTAAAAATTGGGGGGAGATATGAAAACCTTAAAAAAACAAACATAACCATATTTACAAAAACAGTCTCAAAGACCTTAGTATTAATAACTCCTCCGGCTTATCAGGGTCGACTCGCTCAACCAGCGTTTCGCTCGTCTCACGGTAAAGGCTTTGGCTCTTAAGCTAAAGCTTAAACCAGGCCCGCCAAAGCCTTTAAGTGTCCCTGATAAATCGGAGGAGTTATGTAAATTAGAAACCGAATTAATTATTTATATAAATTACGGAGTGTTAAAAATTTTATATATTTTTTGTAATTGTTTTTAGGAAATTAGTTGGTTTTGTATTGTATGACTTGATGGTTGATTTGTGAAATATTTTTAAAAAAATAGACGGGTAATTTTTTATAGAAAGACTAAATATTTACGTGTATAATAAAGTATATGGAGAGAAAGTGGAGGGAGTTTATGTTTTATGCTAAAAAGCCGGAAATGAGAATTTTTTGGTTGTTTATTTTGTTGGCTCTCTCGGTAGTAATTGTGCAATCAATTTATTTGCCGGGAGTGCTTTCGTGGCTCGTGGTCGGGGTTTTAATTTTAATTGCGGTGGTATTTTTTAGCTCTACCTTTAATTTAGCCAAGAGTAATTTTGCGGTTAAACTTGAGCATGAACAGTTACTCGGTATTTTTAGAAGTTTGCAGGATGGGGTGATTGCCTATGACCCTAATTTTAATATAGAGGTTTTTAATGTGGCAGCCGAAAAAATGTTTAATATAAAATCGGATGAAATTTTAAATACAGTTTTTACACCTAATAAATCATCTGACCCACGTTTTAAATTGTTAAGTCAGGTTATATTTCCGTCGCTGGCTCCGATTGTTATTCCGCGCTCCTTGGCTTCTGATTGGCCACAGATTGTTGATATATCTTTTTCGGACCCACTACTAGAGGTACGAGTGACGACGGCCAAGATACTAGATCCGCGAGGAAAGCTTTTAGGTTTTATGAAAATAATTCAGGATAGAACTAGGGAGGTGTCGGTGGCTAAGAGTAAGAGTGAGTTTGTGACGGTGGCGGCTCATCAACTACGCACCCCACTTTCGGCGGTGTCTTGGACTTTTCAGACTTTAGACACAGATAAAGGTATTCCAGAAAATTTAAAGCAAATTATTCATAATGGAAAATTAGCTACGGATAAGCTTTTAAAAACTGTTAATGATTTACTAGATGTTTCTAAAATAGAGGATGGCAGGTTTGGGTATTCTATGATAAAGACAAATTTAATTAAATTTATAGAGGATGTATTATCGGTTAAAATGGGAGTAGCTCAAGTATATGGAATTAAAATGTATTTTGATAAGCCAAAAGACGATATAGAGGTGAAAATTGATATTAAAAAAATGACTTTAGTTTTGGATAACTTACTTGAAAATGCTATTAAATACAATGTTAAAAATGGAGAAATCATAGTGGCGGTTGAAAAAATTAAAGATAAACCTTTTGTGCAGGTTAGTGTGAAAGATACCGGGGTGGGCATACCGGCTAATCAGATTAATAAATTGTTTGATAAATTTTTTAGAGCTGATAATGTGATTAAATATCAAACAGAAGGTACTGGACTTGGGCTTTATATAGTAAAAAATATATTACGTCAGCATGGGGGTGAGGTTTGGGCAGAGTCTGTTATTAATAGGGGAAGTATTTTTTATTTTACATTGCCGATTGACGATAATTTAATACCAATTAAAGAAGTATTTATGGGAGAATAGTGGTTTGACTAATTTTTAGTATTGTGCTATATTTATAACAACGTAATAGGCATCCTAATTTAAACGCATATATTTTCTCTTGTACATTTTATATATTTTTTCGCCTTTTACATTTTTAAATACAAAAATTTAATTATTATTAAAATTTAATATATGAATAAAAAAATTGTTAATGAAGCAGACTTTTTAAGTTCTGCAAAACCCGAACGTTCACGGGTTGTTTCGCATGTCGCCAAGCCAAAGATAAAAAAAGATGTTTTACGTTTTGTGCCACTGGGAGGTCTTGAGGAGATTGGGCGAAATATGATGTTTTTTGAGTATCAGGATGAGATTGTGGCGATTGATGCCGGTTTGCAGTTTCCAGAGGATGAAACACCTGGTATAGATTTTATTATTCCTAACACGGCTTATTTGGAGCAAAATAAACATAAGATTAAAGCTATGATAATTACGCATGCCCACTTGGACCATATTGGAGCTTTGCCTTATATAATGGAAAAAATTGGAAATCCGCCAATTTATACAACTAATTTATCAAGAGCTATTATAGAAAAAAGGCACGAGGAATTTCCTAATGTACCAAAGCTAAAGTTTGAGATAGTAAAAGATAAAGAGACGCGTAGAATTTCAGAAAATTTTTCAGCCGAGTTTTTTAATGTGCCACATACTATTCCGGATGCGGTAGCGGTATTGCTTAAAACTCCAGTTGGAAATATGTGTAATCTAGGTGATTTTAAAGTTGAGCGCAAGATAGATGGAAGTCCAATTGGACTAATAGAATTAGAGAGAGTAGGCAAACTTCAAGTGGATGCTTTATTTATGGATAGTACAGGAGCCTCGAAGCCGGGGGAGTCTATGAGCGAGGAGTTGGTTGAAAAAAATTTGGAAAAGTTATTTAAAGAAACAAAAGGAAGAATTATTATTGGGACTTTTGCTTCATTACTTGGAAGACTTGATCAAATTTTACAGATAGCCAACAAACTAGGTAGGAAGGTGGCTGTATCGGGCCGGTCTATGAAAACAAATATTCAGCTAGCCTCTAATGCCGGTTATATGAATATTCCTAAAGAAATTATTATACCGCTTGAGGATTTGCATAAATATAAAGATGATAAGATTTTAATTCTATCAACCGGAATGCAGGGTGAGGCTAACGCTAGTTTGATGCGAGTGATTAATGGTGAGCATAAACATATAAAAATTAAACCGGGGGATACGGTGTTTTTTTCTTCATCTATTGTGCCCGGTAATGAGAGAAGTGTGCAAACTCTTAAGGATAATTTAGCTAGACAGGGGGCGATTGTATTTGATTCTAGTATGGACGATATTCACGCTAGCGGTCATGGACCGAAGGAGGATATTAAACAGGCTATTAAATTATTAAATCCTAAATACTTTTTTCCGATACATGGTTATTATTTTATGCGTCATACAAATGTAAGTAATGCAGTTGAGGCGGGAGTAAAGGAGGCTAATTGTTTTGTGGTAGATAATGGTCAGGTGGTTGAGATCGGTAAAAATAAAGTTGAGGTTTCGAAAGAGACCGTGCCGGCTCACTATGTGATGGTGGATGGTTTGGGAGTGGGCGATGTAGGAGAGGTAGTTTTAAGAGATAGAATTATGCTTTCGCAGGAAGGTATGGTGGTGGTAATTGTAACGCTTGATAGACACTCGGGTAAGGTATTAAAAAATCCTGATATTATTTCGCGCGGATTTATTTATTTAAAAGATAATCGTGAGATACTGGACGAAATGCGTAAGAAAATAAAGGGATTGATTGCAAGAATGTCGGGGTCTTCGGCGGGGACTCAACAAATTGATGCAGATTATTTAAAAGGAGTTATGCGTGATCAAATTGGGCAACTTATATTTAGAAAAACTAAGAGACGTCCAATGATTTTACCGGTTGTGATTGAGATTTAAAAAAATAAAAAACGCCTTGCATTAGTAAGGTATTTTTTATTTTATAGATAAATTTATATCCTGGTCATCTATTTTTATTTGAGTAGATGATTTTGGCTTATCTAATTTTTTAAAATAAATATCTTTTGTGTAGGTTGGTTTAGTTATCTCCGTTTTATTTTTAGCTATAAGATTTTCTAAATCTTTACTAGTTGTTATATATAGAGATATGAGTTGCCCTGGTTTTAAATTAGCCTGCGCTCTTAGGCCTTGAATAGTTCTTATTATTTCTCTAACATCGCCCTCGGCTTTGAGCTCTTTGGTTATATTGTTATTTAATATTATCTTTTCTGATTGTTTTTTGTAAGTTATTTTTTTGACGTTTATTTCGTCTTTTAAAATATTCTCTAAATCTTTATTTATTTTTATGTTAGTAGTTATTTCGAGAAGTGGTTGCTTAACTTTTATTTTATTGACAGATCTTTGAGCTAGAGCCAAACTGGAAAGCTCTCTTACAACTTCCATTTCTTTTAGTATTTTTTTGTTTAGTTTTTTAGCTTTTGGCCATAATTCTAAATGAACGGATTTTTTGGAGTTTTTAGGTTTTATAGTTTGGTATATGTGTTCGGATATAAATGGAGCAAATGGAGCTATAAGTTTTGATATTTCTAGAAGTATATATTCTAGGGTATAGGAAGCCTCGTTAAGTTCATTTTTATTTTTAGGTTGCTGAAATCTTTGTCGAGACCTTCGGATATACCAATTAGAGAGATCGTCTATGAGGTTTATAGTTTTTTTAGTAGCCTTAACTAAATCGTATTTTTCTAGTTCATTAGTAGTTTCTTCTGTGGTTTGGTTTAGTCTTTCTATAATCCATTTGTCTAAAGGGTTTTTAGATATTGTTTTAGTTATAGTTTTGGCTTTGTAGGTTTCAAAGAAAGTTAGCGAGTTTTCTAGAGTTCCAAAAACATTACTGTTTAATTTTTTTAAATCTGTTTCGTTAAAGTTTTTTGTTTCTCCGGCGTCGTTAACTGTAAGAAGATAGACTCTTAGAGCGTCGGCTCCGTATTTATCCATTATCAGCCAAGGATCTATAACATTACCTTTTGATTTACTCATTTTTTTACCATGCTCGTCGTTGATGTGGCCTAGGGAAATAACATTTTTATAGGTGGGGCCCTGCCTATCGGCAGGCAGGCTTTTTTTAAGAAGAGTTCCGACAGCCAGAAGAGTGTAAAACCAACCTCTGGTTTGATCTATGGCTTCACAGATGTAGTCAGCGGGAAAATTTATATTATTTGATTTATAAGGATATCCGTTTTGGGCAAATGGCATACTGCCGGAGTCAAACCAGACATCGGCTACTTCTTTAATTCGAGTCATAACTTTTCCTTTTTCAGATTTTATTTTTATTTCGTCTATGAAGGGCTTATGAATATCAATTTCACCTTCGTTGTTTAAAGGAAGGGTTTTGTAGTTGAGCTTTCTAGATTCAGCGTTATTTAGAGGTTTAGCTGTTTGTTTATTTTCTAGAGCATTTTCTAAAATTTCTAAAGGTGATTGATGACTTATTATAAGAATATTTTTATCTTTATATTTTGAGTTTATTTCTTTGAAAAAGTTAACCATTCTTTGTCTAACTGATTTAAGATCTTCGGAGTTGCTTGGCCAGAGAGTCTTTTTTACTTTTTGGCCGTTGTTTTCTTTGAAGTCTATTTCTCTTAATCTTTTATCTAATTTAATTTCTTTAATAGTTAAATTATTTTTTAATATTTCGGCTGTTTGTTTGGTGCGGTCTAGGTCGGAAGAAAAAATAATATCTATATTGGCTTTTATAGTTTTAGATAAATCTTCTACTTGTTTTTTGCCTTTAACGGTTAAATTATTGGTTATGGTTTCCGGATAGGAGCTAAATATCTTTTTTATATTACTTTGAGATTCGCCGTGGCGAAGTATATAAAAAGTATTATTATTGGTGATAGCTTTTTTGGAAAGTTCATTTAAAGACTCTATAACCTCTGTTTCTAGTCCATCCTCTGTTTGCCAGATTGGTAGGGGAGTAGCCCAATATCTTTCGCGAGAAAGAGACCAGTCTTTAACGTCTTTTATCCACTGCCCAAATCGGCCGTTTTTTATATGGCTTGGTACCCAATTAACTTTATTATTATTGGCTATAAGCTCTTTTTTTAGAGAGCTCATTTTGATAAACCAGGAGGAGCGGGCGTAGTAGAGAATTCTGCTATCACAACGCCAACAAAATGGATATTCGTGTTTATAATTTTCAGTTTTTATTAAATTGTTATTTTTTTCGAGTATGGCTATTATTTTGTTTTCGACCTCCTGACTTGAAACTTTTAAACCTTCTAAAAATGGAACTATATCTTTAAAGCGACCATCATCTGAAACGGTGTGTATGGTTGGAAGGTTTATAGTTTGTCCTAAAATATAATCATCCTCGCCATACATGACGGCGGTGTGGACTATGCCGGTACCACTTTCGGTTTCTACAAAATTAGCGTTGTATATTTTATATGATCGATCGGATTCCAGTTCTTTAATTTTAAAGATCGGTTCGTATTTTAAATCTATTAAATCGTTTCCTTCTATTTCTTGAATAATCTCGCCTTTTAAAAGTTCTTGGTTAAATAATTTTTTGGCTATAATTATTTTTTCTTTTTTATTTTTAACTATTATATATTTTATGGTTTTATTTATAGCTAAAGCGACATTGCCCGGGAGAGTCCAGGGGGTAGTTGTCCAAGAAGATATATAAAAATTATTGTCAGTTTTTAAGTTATTAATTTTTTGATTTGGGAGAAGTTTAAATTTTATATAGACGGATTTATCGTAGACAGTTTTATAGCCTTGAGATATTTCGTGACTAGAAAGAGCGGTACCACAACGAGGACACCAAGGAATTACTTTGTAGCCTTTATATAGTTTTTTATCTTTATGAATTTGGCCTAATATCCACCAAAGGCTTTCGATATATTCCGGTTCATAGGTTATGTAGGGATTTTCGGTGTCTAACCAGTAGCCCATGCGGTCGGTGGCTTTTTCCCATAGGTCTTTAAAATTAAAGACGGCCTCTTTGCATTTTTTATTAAAGAGTTCAATGCTTTTATTAACATCACCTTCTATAAGATTCTCAATTTCTTTTTTAGAGTTTATATTGAGTTCTTTTTCTACTTTAATTTCAACCGGGAGGCCGTGGGTATCCCAGCCAGCCTTTCTTTCAACAAATTGTCCTTCCATGGTTTTAAAACGACAAATCACGTCTTTAAATGTTCTGGCTATGATGTGGTGGATTCCGGGCTGTCCATTGGCACTGGGTGGGCCTTCAAAAAAAATAAAAGGCTTGTTTTTGGCTGTTTGTTTGAGTGATTTTTCAAATATATGGTTTTCTTTCCAGAATTTTATATATTCTTCCTCTCTAATTGATTTGGGATTTTTATCTTCCATTTGTTAATGATATTACCTTAAATATGGGCTTTTGTTAAGGTTTTAGTCGGGGTATACTAAGCTTATGAGTTTAGTGGTAAATAAAAGAGTAAATTTTGATTATGAAATATTAGAAACTGTTGAGGCAGGGCTTCAGCTTTTTGGTTTTGAGGTAAAGTCGGTGAGAGCGGGACATATGCAAATTTCAGCCTCTTACGCGATTATTAGAGGAGGGGAGGCGTATCTTATAAATGCGCAAATATCATCGTATCAACCTAATAATGAGTTAATAAATTATGATAAAGAGAGAACTAGGAAATTACTTTTAACACGCAAGGAAATTAATTATTTAGATGGAAAGGTTAAGGAAAGAGGCTTGACAATCGTGCCTCTTAAGGTGTATAATAAGGATGGTTTTATTAAAATTTCTTTAGGTTTAGCTAAGCATAAGAAAAAAGTAGATAAGCGGTCTACTATAAAAGAGCGGGAGACAAAAAGATATATTAATAGATTTTTGAAAAACCAAAGTTAATATGGGGATGCCCGGATTAGACGGCTATATGATTATATTTATGGCAAGTAGGTTTTGACAGCCTTAAATGTTCTAAAACTAAATTACATGCAAATGTATTTAATAGACAGCCAGCTTTAGCTTACGCTTAAGCACTGTCTCTAATGTCATTCATTTTTGGGTGGCCATCACGCAGGAGATTTCTTATGTTTCTTGATTGTGGTGTTATAACAGTAAGATCGAAATAATATTTTTTAACTTAAGATATTGTTTTTAAAAAAATAAGTTACACTTTTATCTTTTTTGATTTATTTTTAGGATAATAGTTGTATGTAAATAAATATAAACTTGTAGATGTATTTATAATTTGTAACTGGACATGGGTTCGATTCCCATCATCTCCACTAAAAATATTTTAAAATAAAAATTTAATTTGATACGACGAAGGAAAAATAATAGAGTACAACAAAGGCAAATTATGCCTGTTTTTAGGTTTAATGAGACTATATCTGCACCCGAGGTTAGAGTGATTGACGAGAGCGTAGAGGAGGGGGCGGATAAAAATTTAGGAGTTATGAAAACTATAGAGGCTATAGAGTTAGCTCGAGAAAAAGGGTTGGATTTAGTTGAGGTGGCGGGAGAGGCAGTTCCGCCGGTGGCAAAAATTATTAGTTTTGATAAATATAGATATAGTCACATAAAGAAAGAGAAGCAACAGATTAGGGCTAAAAGCAAAGGTATGGAGCTTAGGCATATAAGAATTACGCCAAGAGTAGCTACAAATGACCTGGAGGTTAAAATGAAAAAGATGCTTGCATTTTTGGAAAAAGGTGATAAAGTTGAAATTCAACTTTTCCTTAAGGGAAGAGAGAAGGCAAATAAGGATTTTGCGCGAGAGAAATTAGTTAGCTTTTTAAGCGCCATAGCTATTTCTTATAAAGTAACTTCACCAATTAAAGTAGTCGCGAGAGGATTTGCGGTTCAAATTATAAAAAATTAAAAATATGAGAAAAACATATACAAGTCGAATCAGGATAACAAAAAATGGTAAAATGATTCGTCGGAAGATGGGAGTCGGCCATTTTAAAAGTAAAAAGTCTTCTTCTTTTAAACAGGCTCAAAGAAAAACTCAAACTTTGGCTTATTCTAAGTCGGCATTAGAGAAGAGAGTAAAACAATAATATGTCTAGAGTAAAAAGGGGAACAATTTCTAATAAGACTAGAAAAAATATTTTAAAACAAACTAAAGGTTTTAAATGGGGTAGAAAAAACAAGGAAAGATTGGCTAAGGAGGCACTGCTTCACTCTATGAGTCATGCTTTTAGAGGAAGAAAGGAGAAAAAGCGTGTTAATAGAAGATTGTGGCAAACAAAAATTAATGGGGCAGTGCGAGAACTTGGAATGACTTATAGTACATTTATTTATGCTTTAAAAAAAGCAGAGATAAAAATAGATAGAAAAATTTTAGCTCAAATAGCAGAAGTAAATCCAAAAGTATTTGAGAAGGTGGTAGAAAAAGTAAAATAAGCAGACTTATATCTTCCTATTTTTTATTTGATTTTATAATTCTATGTTAGGTAATAAATTTTTTATTTTGAATAAATGGTTTTTGAGGAGGAAATATATTTTTATCTTCTTTTTTAATAATATTAAAAGCTTTAGTTATAATATCTTGAGTATTTTTATAACGATTTAAAATTCTCTTAGCTTCGGAATAGAGAAACCAGCCATAGCCTTGATGTTCTTTTGATATTTTAATAACTGGTTGTTTGGTTTCGGCTAAATAAAAAGTAACGACTTTAAATATTTTATCTTTATTAATTTTATCTTTAAAGCTAAAACGTTCTTTAGTTTTAAAATTTTTTTTTAATTTTATTTCGGAATTTTTTAAACCAGTCTCTTCTTGAACTTCGCGCAGGGCTGTTTGAATAATTCTCTCGGTGCCTTCCATTTTACCTTTAGGAAAGTTCCAATAGTTGTGTCCATGATAGAGTAATAAAAACTTAGGACCTTCAATGGTTTGTCTATATATTATTATGCCAGCCGATGTTTGGGTTTGAATCATATTTTATAAACTATACCGTGCGAAAGAAAAATTTTCCATCTTCGGCGTCTATTTCCAAAGTATCTTCCTTATTTATCTCATTTTTAAGTATTTTTTCGGCAATAGGGTTTTTAAGATTTTCATTAATAGCTTCTCTTAGAGGCCTGGCTCCAAAAGTTTTACTATAACCAATCTCGCTTATAGTTTTAACGGTATGGTCTGTAAATTTTATAGTTATATTTTTAGTTTCGTCTAGAGTTTTAGCTAATTCATTTAATTTTAGCTGGGCGATTTTTTCGGTATCGTCTTTCGATAAATTTTTAAAAACTATTATTTTTGAAAATCTGTTTAAAAGCTCCGGCTTGAATATTTCGGTTAATTTATTTTTTAAATCGTTGCTAATAGAGACCATAGAAGAACCCTTGTCCAATTCTTGTATTATAAAATTGGAGTGAGCGTTGCTGGTGGCTATGATTATAGTATTTTCAAAAATAGTTTTTGAGCCATAGGTATCGGTTAAATGTCCGTCATCAAAAACTTGTAGGAATATATTTATAATATCGGGATGAGCTTTTTCAAACTCATCTAAAAGAATTAGGGAATAGGGCTTTTGTTTAACAGATTCAGTTAGTTGTCCGACTCTTTCATTGCCACCTATTAATCTTATTATGCTTGATTCGTCTTGAAATTCAGTCATGTCAAATCTTAGAATATTATTTTGACTACCAAATTGATATTCGGCTAGGATTTTAGCTAACTCGGTTTTACCGACACCGGTCGGGCCGACAAAAAGAAATGAGGCTATAGGGGCCTTAGGGCGAGATAAACCGCTTCGGTGTTGACGGAGCATACTAGCGACGGCAGAAACTGCCTCGTTTTGATCTATAAATTTTTGATGGATTATATTTTCAAGGTTTAATAATTTTTCGGCCTCTTCATCGTTAGTTGTTCTAAGGGGCACATTTATTTTTCTTTCAGCGATAGAAATAACGGTATTTTGGGTAACTTTATTTTCATCGTTACTGATAGTTTCCTCGGTGGCTTCTTCTAAAATTCTAATAGCACTTTCGGGGAGAGGAATTTCATGGAGATATTTATAAGCAATATAAACAGCCTTTTTGATAGCCGGAATAGTTATGAGTATTTTATGTCTGTATTGATTTTCTAAAATTATACTTTTTATAACTAAAACATTTTCGGCCTCATCTAGGTTTATTTCATTGACTAAAACAGGTTCAAAGTTGGTTATAAAACTACTATGGTCGTTTTTAGATTTAGTATATTCTCGTTTGGTGATGGAGCTGATGATTTTGAAGTGTTCATTTTTAAAAACTCCATTTAAGGCATCGGCTAAGCTAGAAGCATTTTTATGGTTAGTTTTAAAAAGTAGGTCTATCTTATCTATATAAAGAATGACATTTTTAGCTGATAAAATTTCTTGAATTATAAGTTGAATTGTTTTACTAGCTTCAGAGTCGTCTGTACCTGAAATAAGACGAGTAATATCTAGAGAGATTAATCTCATATCAAAGAGAGTGTTTTTTACCTCGTCTCTAACTATTCTCCAAGCTAGGTGGCTAACTAGAGTTTTTTTACCGACTTTAGGGTCTCCGATTAGGAGAACATTACCCTCTTGTTTTTTAGATAAAATATCCTCTAACTCGTCGTATTCTTTTTTGTGTCCAATAAGAAAACCTATTTTTTCATATCTGGCTTGACTAGTTAAATCTAAGCCAAATTTATCTAGAGTGGGAGTCGGTCTTGATGTCCAGGCTCGGTTTATAATTCTAGTTTTGCTCTTGCTCTCGGTATTATAGACAAAGCCACTAATAGAAAAAGGCATTTTTTGGAGAAGATAGAGCTTACTTTTTTGATTGTGCCAAATAAGACTTTTTTTAAGGGTGTCCGATGTAATAGAAAATAGCTTGGCTAATTTTATTATGTTTTCGTCTTCACAATCTAAAACGGCTACAGCGATATCTTCTTCCGTTAGGTATGTATTTTTAGATGTTTGTTGCGCTTTTTTAACTATGTCTTTAATAATTTCTCGTGATTCTTTAATAGACTCCGTTTTTGAATTTTTTAAGGTTTGCTCAATATGTTGGGCTATTTCTTTGTAATTTATTTCTAATCGTTGCAGAGCGGTTTTAATAGATTTTAGATTAAATATATTTTCAAGAAGAACTAGTTTTAAAGGTTTTTTATTTAAGATTGATTTATCTAAAGATCTTTCTATGAGAGATAAGGCTGATGGGGAAAGATTTAAAAAAATATTTTTACTTTTGAATGATATTTTTTGAAACCCTTTTTTTTGGTTAATAATCCTATCTATTAAAAATAAACATATTAAAACTCCCAACCATTTTAAATATTCTATATCAGAGATTATGAAAGTTAGACCAGTGAAAGTTAGAGTTATATAAGTTATATAGGAGACAGTTCTGAAAATAAAACGTTCAAGAACTGTCATATTTAATTTTATTTCATTTATCATAATAGGAGGGGAGTTATTATTTTGTATATGATAAAGGGAATTATAAGACTCCACATAATATAAATAGTGATGGCTAAAATTATTACTAGAATATAAATAATAATGGCGGATATAATCATTACTATTCTGATTGGAATACTTATGATATAGCTGATTAGGGTGTAATCTTGATATAAGGGAGAAAAAATATGATTGATGGTTATTTTTAAGGCGAAGAATAAATCTAGGGATGTTAATAAGTTGACGGTTTTTTTAGAGATAAATATTAAAGAGGCTACATACCAGTTTCTAAGGAATAAAAAAATACGTATAAGAATAGAGTATAAAATATAAACGGGCAGGGTGTTCATATATTGATTATAGGTTTTAAGCTTTTAGTTTTCAATTAATTTATGTATGATGGTTTTAATGGATGAGGAAAAAGCTCGTTTTGAGGCTTTAAAAAAAATAAGAGATGAGGTGGTTAATTTTAAAGATTCGCCTTTAACTCCGTTTAGAATTAAGCCGATAATAGGTGAGGGTAATCATTTTGCCTCTATCATGTTAATAGGGGAGGCGCCTGGTAAAAATGAGTCGGAGACTGGACATCCGTTTTGTGGGGCATCTGGGAGGATTTTAGATGAATTATTAGCCTCTATATCTTTACCAAGAGAGGAGGTTTATATAACAAATATATTAAAGGATAGGCCACCTAATAATAGAGATCCATTACCCTCTGAAATAGAGATGTATGCACCTTGGCTTGATAGACAGATAGAAATTATAAAGCCTAAGATTTTGGGGCTTTTAGGGCGGTTTTCTATGGGTTACATAATGGAGCGTTATGAGCTGAAAAATCTTATAGAGCCAATAAGTAGGGCTCATGGAAGAGTTTATGAGGCTGATTTTAAGTTTGGAATGGTAAAAATTGTTCCGTTATATCATCCGGCGGTAGCTGTTTATAATGCAAATATGAAGGAGGAGTTAATAAAAGACTTTAAGGTTTTAAAAGAGTTGATTTAGTTTAATATAGATATTTGATTTTTTTTGGGGTTTGTTTTATAGTATAAATCATGCCAAATACACGTACAGCCAAAAGAGCTTTTCGTAAAAGTGAAATTAAAAAAGAGGTTAATGTAGCGCGCAAGCGTGATTTAAAAAATACTATCAAAACTTTAAAGAAAATTATTGAGGGAGGCGATAAAGAGGCTATAAAATCTCAAATATCTTTGACTTATAAAAAAATTGATAAAGCGGCTAAGGTTAACTTAATTAAGAAAAATAAGGCCTCAAGACTTAAAAGCCGATTAACTAAAAAGATAGTCGTTAAATAAAATTTAAAGTTTTAAAATAGCGCGCTAGGGGCGGGCTATTTTATGATTAACTTTAGAATAGCTTCGTTGTATTCCAGTCGGCCAGATTTTATATCTTTATCTAAATTGGCGGCCTCGGTTTTTTTTATGTTCCAGCTTCCGGCTAACATATTAAATATTTTAGCCTCGTCTTCGTTTTGATATTTTAGAGTGTGAAGAGCGGTTAGTTTTTCGCCTATAGTTATACTTCCAGTTAATTTCTTAAAAAGAAAGAAAAAATCGAAATTTTGTTCATGATTAATTAATCTTATATCGGAATCATTTATGGCTGATTTATTTAATAGAGAGAGTTTGGCTAATTCTTGAGTGATTGAGTTTAGGTCGGTTTGGTATTTTTCTATAAGTAAGTTTAGGGCTTCTTTAGTAAGAGATATCTTTTTACGCTGACACTCTTCTTTTAGGAGAGAGATAATATCTTTTTCATTTAGAGTTTTAAATTCTTCTTGAGTGACTGGCTTTTTAAGAAGAAATGATAATAAAGCTTTCGGTTTTTTACTGGAGGTTATGATAAGGGTGGTGTTTTTATTTTCAATATTAACTTCTAATATTTTTTTAATAGATTTTTCGGGCCAGTCTTCAAGATTTTTTATAATACCTAATTTATTTGATTCAAAAAGTGAGTTATTTTGACAAAATTGATTTAAGCTTATTAGAGACTCTTCATTTTCTGAAGTGAAAGATTGTTCTGAAATACCAATATATTTTTGATGATATTGGTTTTTTATGTGGTTAAGTTTTTTATTGAGGCTGTAAGTATTTGGGCCGTAGAGGAGGATTAACATTTTTTACGGCAATATTTGTTCGGCGGTTATAAACTTTCGAGCGGTTCTTAAATACCATTTTTCAACATCATCAAATCTGTTTGAGGGCGTAATTATAAGTTTATCTTTAAAGCCTTTTAAATCTTTAGAGGTTATATAGAGATAATTGGGTGAGTTTAAAAATATAGCCGGAATATCCCCGATAATTAAGGTTTGAAGAGAAATGAGAGCGCTTTCTTGTTCTATTTTATCAAATGAACTTCTAATTGATTCAATTAGTTTATCGGCTGTTTTGTTATCGTAGAGAGAAAGATTTAAACCGGGGTTAAATTTTTGGGATGAGTGCCAAAATGAGAAAAGATCTGGGCTTAATCCTAAAATATTTCCAAAAAGAAGAATTTGGTAGTTACGATCTTTTAGGACCTCGTTGTTTATAGTTTCCGGAGATAAAATAATTGGATTTATTTTAATTCCAATTTGAGCCCAAGTGGTGGCTAATTCTTGAGCGGTTTTTATAAGAATTTCGGTTTCTGGGACTATAAGATCAAATTCCAACCTTAAGTCTGAATCTTTGGTACTGACTCTAATATTTGAGTCAACTTCATTATATATCCAGCCTGAATTTTCTAATATTTCATTAGCCTGCTTTAGATTGTCGGTATTTTCTTTAGTATTAAATAAAGAATTATCTAAAAAATTTGGCGTGACTGGGCCTATGGCTGGTATGGCATATCCGCCTAATGTTTCTCTAATAATTAGGTTTCTATCTATGGCGGTATCCATAGCTAATCTAACATTTTTATTTTTTAGAGCCGGATGTGAATTTTGGTTAAAAAAAGCGGCGAAGTATCTTGGGGTCGGTAGAGCTTTTAGGTTTTTATTTCTTTTAATTTGGTCTATTTGGTTTTTAGTTAAACCACCTAAACCATTTAGGCGGGCTAATATAAAATCTTCAATAGCTTGGTTTGGGTCGGTATAAAAATTAATCTCAAAGTTTTTTATTAAGGGGGCACCTTTAATATAGGTGTCGTTGGCTATAAATGAATATTTAGTTATAAAACCATCGGTTTTCTTTTTAAAAGAATTAAATTTATATGGTCCGCAACCAATGGGTTGAAGATTATAATCGGACAACCTCCAGTTTGATAAGGGAATGTTTTGATAGATGTGCTCTGGAATTATGAAAAGTTTTTTAGTATTGTCTTCAAAAAAAGAAAAGGGGGTGTTCAAGGTAAATAAAACTTCTCTTTCGCTAATTCTTTCAGTTTCTACACCTTGCCACGATGAGTTAAGCGGGGATTTATATTCTGGATCTTGAATTCTATTTATGGTAAAAATAACATCATCACTAGTTAATTGCTCTCCGTCGTGCCAAAGGGCATTTTCTTTTATTCTAACTTTCCACGTTCTTTCATTTTTTTCAGGAGATATTTTTTCGGCTATGTCGTTTAGACTGCAAAAAGTTAAAGTTATTAAATCTCGGTCAACGTCGTTACTGCCTGAAATTATGGGATTTATAAAGTTAGGTTGACCAACAACTCCTTCTATATATAGACCACCTTGAATTGGAACGGCGTGAGTTATTTTAGTAAAGGTTAAAATGCCAAGAGATATTAAGGCGATAATTGATAAAGATAAAAAGCCGTAGAAATATTTACGTTCTTGATTGGATACTTTTTTAGCGATGCTTTTTATTTTATAAAACAAAATTAAGAATCGATAAGACTATAAAGGCAGTCAAAAAGATGATTGTTAAGTTAAAGATGGTTTTTTCAAAACCCCTTCTTTTGTGGTGGAAGGTGTTATCACCGCCACCAAAAGCGCTGGAAAGACCGGCAGATCTATCTTGGAGCATTATAAGAATTATAAGAATTATTGATATGGCTATCTGTAAAATATTTATGATAGTGTCATTCATGTTTATAGCTATATTTGGCTGAAAAGCCTGTGATTAAGCCTATAATACTTATTATTAAAGTCATAAGTATATAGTCTGTCAATGAGCCTATTGTAAGAGATGGGCTTAAAAAGTCAAGAATATAAAGAAATCCGATATTAATTATATAAACACCTAAGCCTAGGGTTATTAGGATAATTGGAGTTAAAATAACTTTAATAATAGGTCTTAAAATAACATTAATTAAAGCTAGGGTAGCGGATAGAGTTATAATAGTATTTAAATTACCCTCAATTTGAATGGAATTTAGCAATATTAAGCCTAATTCAAAGGCGACTATATTTGAGATGGTAAAAAGTATAATTCTTGGTAATAGACGCATGTTTTTATTTTACCTTAAATAAGGCAATAAGCTAACCCCAGTCATATCGCTAGGTTTTGGAATTTCTAAAAGTTCTAAAATGGTTGGAGCAATATCTGAAATAATACCAATGGTGACTTCGCCTAGGGGCGGGCGACCAGATTTTTGGAGATGATTGTCTACTAGATAAAAAGGTACGGGATTTTTGGTATTATAGGGATTAGGGATGCCGGTTAAGGGGTCTACCATATCTTCTATATTGCCGTGGCTACCTATAATTATAAGAGTAGAATTGCTTTCGGTTGAGGCTTTATATATTTTAGATAATTCTTGGTCAATAATTTTAACAGCTTTTTCGGCGGCGCTTAGATTTCCGGTGTGGCCGATTATATCGGCGTTGGGGTAATTGACTATTAAAAGATCAAAAACATTTTCATGAATTGAGCCAAGCAATCGGCCAGTTATTTCTTCGGCTCTTAGAGCTGGGTATTGTTCGGGTTTTGGAGTGTTTTGGGAGGGAATAATGACTCGGTACTCGTTTTTAAAGGGGGCTTCTTGCCCGCCATTTAGATAATAAGTTATTTGAGCGTATCTTAAAGTTTCGGATATTTTTAGTTGAGTTTTATTATGAATTGATAAAGTTTGACTTAGAGTATTTTTAACAATTTCATTTTCAAATAAAACTTCTGTTTTAAATTCATATCTATACCTGGTAAAGGTAGATATTAAAACATTATTTAATTTAATGGATTTTATATTAGTTAAAGAGCTGTTAATAAAGGGAGCAACTATTTCCCAACTACTATCTTCTCTAAAATTAAAAAATATAACAGCGTCGTTGTCTTTAATCGGTCTTAAAGTGGGGCCGGTTAGGGTGGGGTTTATTTGATTATCGGTTATATTTCTTTGATAGGAGTTTAATAGATGTTGTCTGGGATCTATTAAGTTTGGGATTTGTCCAGTTAAAACCTTATAACATTTTTCTATGCGATCCCATTTTTCATCTTCATCCATAGAATAGTATCGGCCAGATAGAGATGTTATATTTTCTTTGGGAAGTTGTTCTATGAGATCTAGAGCGCTTTGAGGAGGGGAGTCTTGGCCGTCTAAAAATAAATGAAGATTAAAAGGAATGTTTTCATTTTTAGCTAAGGTGATAAGAGCATTTAAGTGAAAAAGAGAGGATTCGTTGTTGGCGTAACTTAAGAGGCCGACTATATTTAAAACGCTATTATTTTGTTTAACATGTTGGATGGATTTTTGTATTTTTTCATTTTTAAAAAAACTGCCATCTTTAATAGAGAGGGAAATTTTAGGATAGGGTTGGTAGATGGTGCGACCAGCGCCGAGGATTAGATGGCTTATTTCACTACTACCTCTTTCTTCCCAAGGAAGACCAACCGCAATACCAGAGGCTTGAAGAGCGCCACTGGGGTAGTGGCTTTCTATATATTTTAGGGTTTTTAGATCTTGGCTATAGATAGGATTATTTTGGTCTTTTTTGCCAATACCCCAGCCGTCTAAGATTGTAAGAATGGTTGTTTTACGCATGGAAGGTTGACTTATATATGTAAGAGTCTTTATAGTACTATTGTACCATAGAGGTACAAAAGGTATTGAAATATTATTATTTATTTTGCTTTCAATTTTTTACTCTAACCGATGAAATCTAAAATCTTTTTATATAAATATTTATTTTTATATAGGTGTCAAATTTTTGACTAGAGTTTGAGCTTTGTTTTAGTTTAATCGATTAGCTTTTAAAAAGGGGAGCCATATTTTATTTATGTTAGACTTTGAATTATTAAGCTCTTTAATATTTTTAGTATTAGGAGTTGGGTTTGGGATGGTGGCGTTTATTATAGTTAATCGTATAAGAAATACTTCGGCTTCGGATATATTATCAAAAAAAATAAAGGAAGCAGAGGAGACTTCAAGTGGTATTATAATCAAGGCTAAAGAAAAAGCAGTGTCGTTGCTTGAGGAAATTAAAGATGAGGAAAAACGTCGTTATCAGCAACTGGAAAAACAGGAGGATAGATTGATTAAAAAAGAAGATCATTTAGATAATAAAGAAAAAGAGGTTGAAAAACGTGAAACAGTTTTGTCTAGTGATTTAGAAAAAGTAAAACAGGTTAAGCAACAAGTTGATGAAATGCGGGATGCTATTATGTTGGAACTGGAAAAGGTAGCCTCCTTAACAAAGGAGGAAGCGGCTAATAAATTAATGGATCAGGTTAAAGCATATGAGGAAAAGAATTTAGCTATAGCGTTACAAAGACTGCAAAAAGAGAGAAGAGATGAGATAGAAAAACAAAGCGTGGAGATTATAACCACGGCTATTCAGAGGTATGCACGCAGTCACATATCGGAGATAACTACTAGCTCATTTTCTTTGCCTGACGAAGAATTTAAGGGGAAAATTATTGGGCGAGAGGGGCGTAATATTCGTACACTTGAGCGTTTAACGGGGGTTGAACTTATAGTAGATGAGATGCCGGACGCAGTTATTATTTCATCATTTGATCCTTTAAGACGTGAAATTGCAAAATTGACTTTAGAAAAATTAGTTAAAGATGGTCGGATACAACCAGCTAAAATTGAGGAAAAGGTAGAGGAGGCAAAACAGGAGTTAACTAAGAGAATGCAGGAAATTGGCGAGGAGGCGGCGGTTGAAGTGGGAGTGTATGATTTTCCAATAGAGATATTACAGATACTGGGAAGACTTAACTTTAGGACTAGTTATGGGCAAAATGTTTTAACTCATTCAATTGAGGTGGCTCATATTGCTAAGATGATAGCGACGGAGCTCGGGCTTGATTCTGAAGTAGCTAAAAAAGCAGCTTTAGTGCATGATATTGGAAAAGCGATAGATCATGAGGTTGAGGGAACTCACGTTGATATTGGTAGAAAAATTCTTAAAAAATATGGAGTTGATGAGAAAGTTATTAGAGCAATGGAAAGTCATCATGACGAATATCCTTACTCATTATCCGAGGCTTATATAGTAACGACAGCCGACATTTTATCGGGAGCAAGACCGGGGTCTCGTCGCGACTCTGTTCAAGGATATATAAAGAGGTTGGAGGATTTGGAGGAGATTGCCACAAGTTTTAGCGGGGTAAAAAACGCTTACGCTGTTTCGGCTGGAAGGGAGTTACGAATATTTGTGGTGCCAGAACAAATTGATGATTTTAAAGCACTGCAATTAGCGCGAGATATAGCCAAAAAAATAGAGTCTGAGCTTAAATATCCTGGGGAGATTAAGGTGAATGTAATTAGGGAGATGAGAGCGGTAGAGTATGCTAAATAGATAATAACTTGATGAATAGGTCTTATTTGTTATAATACCAACAGGTAAAGTTAAAAAAGGTCGTTGATAGGTTAGAAATAAATAAGTTTACATATCATATGAATAGAGACCAATTAGTGGATGCTGTAATGGAGCAAGCAGGTTTGGAGAGTAAATCTTCGGCAAAAGCAGTAGTTGAGGCAGTATTTGACGTTATAACCAAGCGTTTATCAAATGGTGAGGAGGTGGCGATTGCTGGTTTTGGTAACTTTAAGGCGCAGGCTAGAGCAGCGCGTTCGGGAGTTAACCCAAAGACTGGAGAAAAGATTCAGATCGCAGCTACAACAGTGCCAAAATTTAAAGCTGGTAAGGCTTTAAAGGAGGCTGTTAAATAAAAATAAAGTAATAAAGCGTTAGGGCATTATATGAAACAAAAAACCCTTTTCAAGGGTTTTTTGTTTCATATGCCTAGGAGGGTTTTAACTCTTCGGCTTATTTTAAAGAAATTGGCGTAGGTATCTTTGATGTTTTGGAGAGATTCTCTGATAAGAGTTCTAGGCTCTTTAACCTCTTCTTCTTTAACTGTGGTTAGGTTTGTTTTATTATCTTTAGTAATAATGTCTTCCTCTATTTTTTCTATAATAGCTTCAATAGTAGTAGTGGCTATTTCTTCTGGTTTTACTTGCGAGGCGTCGTATTTAGCTATGATGAGACTATGAGCCTCGTTTTTAAGTTTAATAGCTTTATTTATTTTTTGACTGGAATCTTCTAAAAGTCTATTCACCTCTTTATCTTTAAGAGAAAGAATTTTTTCTAAAGATGTGGTTATTTTTGAAAGGCGGTCGCTAGCAGTATCAATAGCCGTTTGTTGTTTAAATGAGAAAGTAAAATCTACTATAGCGGTTATTTTTTGGTTGTATTCATTTTCTCTAGTTGAGAGAATGGTGGTGGCTAGTTCTTTTAAATTTTCATTATTATCTTTAATATCTTCTAAGATGGATTCATTTTCTTGATAGTATTTTTCAAACTCATCTAATTGTTTGTTAAAAGAGTCTCTAATTTCTTTTTCTTTATCTTTTAAATTGTCTATTTCTTTAAGGCTTTGTTTTATAATTTTTATTTCATCTAGAGAACAGGTGATAACTGATGATAAAAGGGTTTTGCGAGCCTCAAATTCTTTGATGGCTTTTTGTTTGGCGGATAACTTTAGGTCGTCTTTTATAGATATAAGGTTATTTAAATCTGCCTCTATGTTACACGAGGTTTGAGCGTTGATTATATTTGGAATTATTAGAGTTAGTAATAAAAAGCTGATAAGTATTTTTTTCATTATTCTAGTATTTTTTGAAGAGCGTTATCTATGTCTTTGTTTACGGGATCGTTTAAATTTACATCTTTAGTTTCTTTATTTAAAACTATAGATTCAAATTGAATGGGATTATCGGTGATGGCTTGTGATAAAGCGATGGATAGGTTGTCTTGATTGACCTCGTATTTTTCTATTTCAGAGATAGTAATGTCTAGTTTTAGATTTTTAGCCTCGGCCTCTAAAGTTTTTATATTTAAACCGGTTATAGTTAAAGGCAAGGGAGAATTTTCTAGATAATTAACGCCACCAATAATTAAGAGTAGAAAAGAAGCAGTTAAAGATAGAGCTAGACTAAATTTAAAAATTTCATTAAATCTTGTAAAACTGGTTTGATTATAGGTTTCAAGTATTAAAAGTCTAGACTTATTTTTGTAATCTGTATTTGGCTTTATATTTTGTAGCTTTTTAAGCTGTGATATAATCTGTTCCATTTTTAATGATGTTTTTTAATTTTTTAATAGCTCTTAATTGAATAAGTTTAACGGCACTTTCAGTTTTTCCTAGAGAGGTGGCCACTTCTTTAATGGGTAAATCTTCAATAAATCTCATAATTAAAACATCTTGCTGGTCTTCATTTAGTTCTTTAATAGCATTTCTGATATTTTCTAGGTTTAAAATTTCTTCGGTAGCGAGTTCAATATTATAATCATCGTGAAGACTGTCTTTAATTGAGTCTAAAGAAGTATTATTTTTCTTTAATCTATAGTAATCAATAACCTTATTTTTAGCTATGCGGTAGAGCCAGCTGGAAAATGGCAAATTTTGATCTTTATAATTTCTAATATTTTTCCAGGCGTTTAAAAAAACTTGATGGGTTAAATCCTCGGCCTCTTCTTTGTGGGATACCTTAAAATATACGAATCTGAATATTTTTTCATGATAATTATCGTATAATACGCCAAAAGCGGAGGATTCTCCTTGTTTAGCTTGCTGTATTAATTTGTGTTCGCTTTCTATCATTTTAAAACGAAAAGAAAGGCTATTTAGTTACTTTCTTTATGATTAATAAAGGGTTTTCGGCTATATTAGGCTTTAATATTGACATAAAAACATATTTATGTCAATTTTGAATGGTTTGGATTAGATTTTCTAGACTCCTTTTAAATTTAAGAGATTCTCTATCATGTATAGATAGATAAATAATACCTAGGAATGCTATAAGGATAATAAATGAGACTAGGGGCCAAATAATGTTTTTTCTTTCCATATTATAGGCTTAATTATATTATAATATGAGTTGGGGGGCTAGATATTTATGCACATGACTTGCATATGTTTTATAATCTACGTATTATCTTTTATATTGGCGGGAGTAGCTCAGGGGTAGAGCACTAGCCTTCCAAGCTAGGTACGCGAGTTCGATTCTCGTCTCCCGCTCATTTTTTAAATAATTGATTATTTTTTTGAAAAGAGTTAGTATTTTTTTGTACATATATGATGAAATCTATGCCAAGAAAGTTGGGGATTTTTATAGCCTTTGTGGTGGTTTTGTTTTTGATTTATGGCTTATGGTCTTTGATTTTTGCCAGAGATCCTTTTGTACCGGCCGAGTTTATAGAGGCTAGTAGAGAAAGCGCTTTAATTGCATCGCAAATAGTGACTTTTTCGTCGGAGTCATCGGAAAATATTTCTAAAATAAATGAGCTTGATAAACAACATAGATATTCAGAGGCGATTGTTTTAGTGGCGGAGGAAATTAAACGTAATGAAGAGTTAAAACAAAAAGCTTATGAACTTTCTTTACAACTAGGAAATATGGCGGGAGTTTTGCCAAGTATAAGACCAAAAGAGGCAACAGAGATTGCGCTTGAGGCTTTAAATTATGAAACCACTATTGTGCTATCTTTAATTAGTTATTCTGATTCTTTGAATGATTTATTAGTAGCACTTGATGACAAGTTTAATAATAGAAAAGAATTTTCTCCGGGGAGGGTGCAGGAGATGATTGAAAAAATAAATTCGGAGGCCGAGTCTATTAATGGTTTAAATGAAAAATATAAGGAGTCTATAAATGAGTTTGAAAAAATAGTGATGGAGTAAAAAAACAGCCTTAATTATGGTAAGGTTGTTTTTTTATGAATGGTGCCCTCGGCAGGGATTGAACCTGCAACCTACTCCTTAGAAGGGAGTTGCTCTATCCAATTGAGCTACGAGAGCTTCGTGTTAGAATTTACCACTTCTTGGCTTGTCTATCAAGCTTTTTTCTGTTAGAGTGGATTTTGTATACGGGCTGTCGTATACCGGTAGTACATATGGTTTGGGACCATACAGACTGGGTTCAATTCCCAGCAGCCCGACCAATTCAGATATTTTAAAAAATTATAAACTGTTTCTGTTATAATTAAATGAATGGAATTTTTTAGCGAGTATAAGTTTATTTTTTTGGCTTTACACTTATTAGCGATGGCTCTTGGGCTTGGGGGAGCGACTATATCGGATATAATGTTTTTTCGTTTTTTGAGAGATTTAAAAATTTCTCATTTTGAGTCCTCGGTATTAAAAACTTTGTCTATGATTATATGGGTGGGATTAGGCTTAGCTTATATTTCGGGGATAGGATTGTTTTTAGCTGATCCGGAAAGATTGCTAGAATCCTCTAAATTTTTGTTAAAGATACTAGTAGTTTTAGTTATTACTATAAACGGATTATTTTTAAATTTTTATATTTCGCCAAAATTAATGAAAATTTCTTTTGGTAAAAGGCATAAACATAGAGATGGGGAACTTCATTATGAGAGAAAATTAGCTTTTGCTATGGGGGCGATATCTATTACCTCTTGGTATTCGGCTTTTGTTTTGGGGATGATGAGAGGGTTGCCATATTCTTTTTTGGAATTATTAGCTGGTTATTTGGGATTGTTATTGATAGCGGTTTGGGGCGGTTTAGTTTTTGAGAAGGTCTATAATAATAGATAATTATGCGTAGGTATGTTGAAGGTATTAAAAAAATAGTGTAGAGTAGTTATTATATTGAAAATAATAAATAATATGCCACGGTAGCTCAGTGGTAGAGCAGATGCCTGAATTCTTTGGGCCTCTTCAGAGTAATTTGAGGATGAAAACTAGGTGAATTGCTGGAAACCCTGTTAAAAGGGCAATCAGCAGCCAAGCTTAAACCTTGTGGTTTTTGAAGGTTCAGAGACTATCCCTAACGGGAGTAGAATAAAATTTTTATTCGAAGCGCCTAGCCCCAATTATATTGGGTGATGATATAGTCCAAACTTTAGAGAAATCTAGAGATTGCTTGGAAGAGCATCGTGTCGGGGGTTCAATTCCCTCCCGTGGCACAATAAAATTTAAGGGTGAAGAATAAAGACATTTTGATAATCAGGTTTATGAATCTATAAAAAAGTATTTAAAAACCCCAGAAGAATAATCTTCCGGGGTTTGGTGTTTTTACTTTCTTAAATGAGGCCTTACTTTATGCCTTCTTTTATTTTTTACAGTTTTTGTTTTCCCTTCTTTTTTTGCGTTTTTCATAAACCATTTCAAAATATCCCTCGTGGTTGTGTGAAAATATTTCATAAACAACTCCTTGAAAAAAAAGATGAGTGAGAACTTTGTTTTTTATACCATTTATAACAAAATAATGTCAACCCCGTTAAATAAAATCTTAGATTTTAATTTTGATTTTTCAAAATTATTTAACAGGGTCAATATTTTAAATTGACTATGTTAAATTATAAAGGTATTATTGCTTTGTTTTCTAAGGTAGAAAATGTTGTATGGTGCCTATAGTTTAGTGGTAAAACTCCTCTCTGTGGAGGAGGCGTCGAGGGTTCAATCCCCTCTAGGCACCCACGAGTGGACTTGGGGGATGTTAAGTTTTAAAATTCCCGGAAAAACTTTAGTATTATTCTGTGTTTCATGACTTTGGGGATTAAAGGGATATTATCTATAGCAAATTTTTAAAATTAAGAGTGATATGGTAAGGTAAAGATAATATGTTTAAATATTCAAAACTAAAGAATCTCCTATATCGTCTGGCTTGGGGAGGAATGTTTGTAGTTTTGGTAGTGTTAATATTTTTTATTGGTTTATATTTTTATAATAATTATTATTGGAATGGATATAGAGTAAATAATATAGATTATCATATTATTCGTGATGAGTATGAATCTAAATTAATCAGTAATCCAATACTTTCAGATGATGTTAGAGGATATTTATATGAATATGAAGATGTTGCTTGGGAAGTCTTGAATGACGGTCCTACTTTGGGGAGTTCTTCAGTTAATTTTATTGATAGTTATGGAAAGCGTACGGAAAATGTTTCAAAATTTAACATTTTAGGAGACATAAGCAAAATATACTTTAATAATCCATATATATTTGTAGTTTACTTTGATAGCGAAGAAGATCCAACTTGGAATTTAAGTATTTATAATACTAAAACAGGAAAAAGAAAAAATTTTGATCCCAAAGTGAGTGGCTGTAATAATGCAGGTATTTCTATTGTAGGTGTTGCTTTTAAAGATGGCATTTTATATATAGAGCAAAGTGCTATTTTGAATGCGCGTTGCAGTGGTTATTTTAAACGAAATTATAATTTAACTTTTTAAGTTATAATTTATTGAAGCGAGATATTATCAGACTTTTGATTAAAACGGGATATGATATTTGTCACAAACGACATAAAAGTTGCAGGTATGCCCCGATGAGGCACCCACGAGTGGACTTGGGGGATGTTAAGTTTTAAAATTCCCGGAAAAACTTTAGTATTTGTGAGTGTGTGTTATTATGATGTAGTAAGTAATAGATAAAATATTATTAATATTATTAAATTATGCAGACACAAAATACAGGCGTTACTAGTCAAAACTTAGGCGTAGTAGAAAAACCTTCAGTTTCTGTGAAAATTTTATCTTGGATATTGCTCTTAGTAGGTATTTTATATATTTATTTAATACTTTTACCTTTTGAAGGATCTTTTGGTGGTGGTGATGTAAGTAGCTATACTTTTGTCTTTGGTTCAGCTGGTTCTGTTTTTATAACATCTATAGTGTTAATTGTTTCGTCTTTTGGTATTAGACGTATGCGTCGCTGGGCTTTTTATACTATTATGACTCTTTTTATTTTTAATATGGGAATATTTTTTAATACTGTTACAGATTCTTCTTATTTCTCTGCTTATAGCTATTATGATGTTTTAGGATCTATTTATATTTTATTGGTTGCTGTATTTCAGTTATTTACTTTGATTTATTTAGGGACTATTAATCGTAGGTTTAAATAAGAGGTGTTATTGGTATAAATAGCATAAGGTAAACTTGCTAATCTATATGTTTGTTGAAATGGGATATGATATTTATATATTATATTTTGTCTTATGAAAAATTTATAAAAACAGGTGAAGTTATGCGATCGCAAAGTGATGAAGAGTGGATAGATATTTTAAAACGAGCAAGAGATAATGGAGTTTTATTTCAAAGAGTAAGATTTATAGATGAGCCAATATCTGATTACGTCCGTTATGAGATAGTCACGGGTTATAAATATAGTATTTCAGCTGGAGAGGAGATTAGAATATTAAATATTTCTTTAGATAATATTAATTCAAATATACCTCTTAAAGATTTTTGGTTATTTGATGAGGAAATTTGTGTATTGATAAAATATGGTGATTTTGGTGAATTTTTAAATCTTGAATTGGTAGATAATAAATTAGTCTATAAGTATGTAGAATTAAAGAAGAAATTATTATTTAATTCAGATAAAATTCAGGATACTAATTATTGGAAGTACGTTGATTAATATGAATATAAAGGATAAAAAAATAATAAATACTAGAACTGAATTTTTAAATAAAGACATTCCGACTCCTTATTTGAGAAAAATTATAGACGAGGCAAGACACGAGTATGAATCTTTAGAGGCAAGGAGTCCATATACGGCAAAGGAATTTTTAAAGCATTTTAAAAAACTTTAGAATAAATGTGTAGATAAGTTGGTTATTATTAGTCTATGTAATACAGATAAAAATTATTTTATGAAGTATGTTTTAACCGGTGGGCCGGGGGTGGGTAAGACGACGGTTATAAATATTTTGGTGGAGAAGGGGTTTGAGGTGAGAATTATTCCTAGAGATAAAATACCTTTGATAGTTAAAGGGTAATAGTTTTATTTTACGTTTATTATTTTTTCTGCAAAAGAAAAACAGGCGGGTACTCCACGTCCAACTCTGGTTGGGTATAATATAGATATTTTTACTGGATTATTAAT
>Ga0210057_1002308_pt1 | contig 27492 bp, 49 predicted proteins | sample CryGeyCG2114_010_2_FD_183968 | JGI IMG/M metagenome (GOLD analysis project Ga0210057, IMG submission 183968) | Groundwater microbial communities from aquifer - Crystal Geyser CG10_big_fil_rev_8/21/14_0.10 (SPAdes) (version 2) | ecosystem: Environmental > Aquatic > Deep subsurface > Groundwater ...
AAAAATAAGCAAAATTATAAATCTTTTATTGGGGAACTGGTTAATTTTATTAATGAGGAGGGGAATCTTAATCTAAGATTAGAGAAAGAAGGTTTTGATAAACTGGAATTTAAACCAAAGACAAAAGTTCAACCCGGAACCAAATTTATAGAACTACAAGAAGTTTTTGATTATTGCAATATTGGGGAAGTTGAGGAGGATGTATATTGCGGATTGACTATTACAAACGAGAATTATTATAAATATGTAGGTGATGATGGAATAATTAATATGCCTTCTTATATCCTTTGTGAAGGAGGGGTAGACGAGAATACAGGTTTGGTAATAAATACCAATAAACCTTTAAAAATTAGCAACGGAGGGATTACTAATTCTAATTATGCTTTGGTGGTTATTAATGGAGAATTTCTAATTGAAGGAGGGAGATTCTATAATAATAAGGAGGCAGGTTTGACTGTTGATGGAGAATCAGCTAAAGTTACAATCGTTGGAGGCGTATTTGATAATAATAAGTATGGGATTCAATTTCATAAAGGCAACTTTATTATGAAAAATGGGATTATTAACAATAATCTTTTTGGAATCAGTGTTTATAATTGGGAGAATATTATTTATGATGAGAAACCAGATTTTGATGTGGAGATTAATGGAGGGAAAATATTTGATAATGATGATGAAGGCGGATTTGATGTTTATGTTTCGGATAATGATGTTAAAATTGGAGGGGGGGTTTATATCAAAAGCGGAAAGATATATACTGATAAATCTTCTGATATAAAAATAAAAGGAAATGTTTATGGGGAGACTGGAGAAGAAATCGTTTTAGGGAAATCCTATAAAATTTGGACAAAGTCTTAATTCTTATTTAAAAATGTGGGAGACAGGGTTTGAACCTGCGTAGGCACTGAGCCACTAGGTTTCTAATACGGAGTAACCTAAGCTTATCCGGTCCTTAGCATAGCCAGTCTAAACCTCTAGCCCGTTTGACCACTCCGGCACTCCCACATAATATTCTAAAGAATTAAAATGTTTAAAAATGTTTAGTTTTCTTTACGATAAAGATTATTAACATAAAATTTCACATTTTAGAAAATAAGCTTATGGTATTGCAATACCACAATCTTTATAAATACTATGGTATTCTAATTCCAATGGTAGAAATAGATATTTTGAATCCTTGGTGGAAAGGAAAAGAGTATATAAAAGAAGACAAGCACATAAGGGAATTTGAAGAAAAAAAGTATAAATGGAAGCCCAAATTACTTGCTGAAATAAAATTAACCCCAAATAATATATTCACATTGAGAGGGCCTAGACAAGTTGGAAAAACAACATTAATTAAGCATATTATACAAAATTTGCTGAATAAAGGAATAAATGAAAAGGCTATATTTTTTTGGAATTGCGATGAAGTAGTGGATTTTAGGGAACTTTCCTTTATTTTAAGGAAATACCTCGAATTCTCGAAAATAAACTCAATTAATGAAAACTATATTTTTCTTGATGAATTATCAAGAATAAAAGACTGGCAACGTTCGATAAAAAGCCTTAAGGATTCTGGGGAATTGGATAAGTGCTGTTTGATGTTGACAGGTTCCAACACATTGGATATAAAATATGGTGCAGATAGAATGCCTGGGAGAACAGGCAAATTAGGAAAAGATTTGATGTTAATGCCCCTTACATTTTCTGAGTATGCAAATTTAATAAAACCAGAAATTATTAAAAAAATTAGAAAAATAGAAAATTTAACCATAAAAGAAGTAAGCAATAAAATTAATGATGCAAGGGCATTTGATTCAGAATTGAAAGTTTTGTTTAATCAATATCTTATTACTGGGGGTTTTCCTTTGGTTATTAATGAATTCTTTGTTAATAATAAGATACCTGACTATGTCTATGAAATTTATTATAAATGGGTGGTAGGAGACATAGTTAAATGGGGAAAAAGAGAGAAAATATTGATACAATTGCTGAAATCAATGATTTTGAAACAATCTTCAGTTATCAGCTGGGATTCTTTGGCAAAAGAATCGGAGATAAAAAGCCATAGAACAGTGTCTGCTTATGTGGAAGATTTGGAAAATATGTTTGTTTTGTTAGTGTTGAATTTTTTAGAATTAGATAAAGGAATTCCAAATTTCAATAAAAATAAAAAAATTTACATTTTAGACCCCTTTATTTATCATGTATTCAATAAAAAAATATATTTCAAGGAAAATGAAATAAATCCCAATTTAATAGAATCTGCTGTTATTATGCATTTAGCAAGATATGCAGGAAACACCAATATTTATTATTGGAAAAATAAAAAAGAAGTAGATGCAATCATAAAAATAGGAAAAGATATATTTCCTTTTGAGATTAAATATCAAAATAGTATATTTAAACAAGATTATCAAGGGTTATATCATTTTAATAAAGGGATTTTAATAACAAAAAATAAAATTATAATAGGAGAAAAATATTTAACAATTCCAGCGCATTTATTTTTAGCTTTAATTTAACAAAATGGGAACATCAAAAGTTTATTTTAAGTATAATGATTTTGGAGCGCATTTGCATAGTATGACAAAGAAAGAACTTGACAGACTTGACAAACTCTCCCCATATATTAAAGATAATTACTTTTTAGGATGGAGAGCGCCTTTTGAATTGCATAACGGAAATGCATATATTTTAATTTTTTGGAAAGGCAGATTAATGAAAATTGAAGATGCCCCTGCTCAATTAAATAAAAAATATTGGGATAAATATCGCGGAAAAACCCATAACTTATATGAATGGACTATTCTTAAAAAATTAATATTAAATGAAGTTGAATACCTGGATAAAAAATTTAAGAAAGAATTAAGAATAATATCAAAGAAAAAATAATAATATCTTATTATCTTGTGAATTTCTTCTTTTTTTTCTGCCAATTATAACTTCTTAATTTTGCTGATTTCCCGAAACCACAGCTACTACATATTTTTTTTCTCACCTGCAAGCTTCTTTTACCGCATCTTGGGCATTTGATAACATACTTACTCTTACCAGACTTCTTGCCCATAGAAGGAGTTCCTTTAGTCATTTTCTAATTTACTCTGATGAGATAAAAATTATTGTATCCCCTCTTATGAATACCTGCCCTAACTTTCTCTTTAGAGTTCCATCCATATGTTCTTCTGCATTCTTTAGAACTGTGTTGATATGAATGTCGAAGGATTTTAATTCACCAATGAACTGCTTCCCGTTCTTAAGCTCCACTATTACACGTTTATTCCTTGCTTCATTTAAAGCGTCTAAAGGTCTTGATGCGTCCATAGTTTTATGGATAATCACAACATATATAAATCTTTTTAATTCTTAAATTTTCATGGCAATATCCCATAAAAGAGCTAAAAGAAAGATAAGCGGAGGGAGATATAAAAGCAAAATAGTTAAGAGATTAGCGGGGTTGGGAAATTTACCAAGGCATACAAAAATAGGGGAAAAAACAACTAAAATTATTAGAGTTATAGGCGGTAATAAAAAAGTTTTTTTATTGAAGAGCGATATTGTTAATGTTTATGATAATAAAAACAAGAAATATATTCAATCTAAAATTTTAAGCGTAATTGAAAACCCAGCGAATAGACATTTCATCAGAAGAAATATTCTGACAAAAGGCGCTGTTGTTAAAACAGAGATGGGCAATGTTAAATTAACCTCCAGACCTGGACAAGAAGGCACAATTAATGGTATTTTACTCTAGATTTCTTTTTAGGACTCTTACTTTTCTAGATGCATAATTTACAGGATTCTTTATAAATTTGCACCAATGATCCGGTCTGCATATGCCTATATCACTATAATAGTTCAAATTTGAGCAGTTTGGAGGTAAAATATTCTCTTTTTGCTTCCTGTGCCAGCTTATTTGTGCTTGAATATAACCTTCTTTCAAAGGCTGCTCGTTTTTTTTATTCCACTCTTTTATTACTTCTGCTGTTTCTTCTGCTGAATATCCAATGCTTTTTAAAAAATTCATCAATACAAACAAGAAACGTTTTTTTCCATCTGTTAATCCCTTATCTAAGGATATAGAAATGCAGGGGGGGAAATTTTTAGGATCTATCTTTCCTTTTGCCGGTTCAAATGCCCTTTTTGTTTTAACTTCCTGCTTTTGCTGAATTTTTTGATAATAGTCAAAAGCCTGCATCATTAAATTAGATGCTTCCCCTTTTTTTACTTTTGAATCATCTAGAAAGATTATATTGGGCTTTATATTTTCTATTTTAGCTTGCTCTTTTCTGAATTTATTTATTTCATCCGGTTTTATAGGGATAGAAATCAATCCTGATTTTTCATGAAAGGAATAAGGAGCTCTAAATAAATGCCTGTTTGAAATTAATACTGTATCTATGTCTACAATGGAGAAAGGGTCAAATAAATTATTTTTTATTAATTCCTCTTCCTTTTTATTCACCAATTTTGTTAGATTTTTTATACTATTATTTTCTAAGATTCTAGAAGATAGCAAATCCTTAATCATATTCTTTATATAAACAGCAATCACTTTTGGAGCTTCTGGAAAAAATAATCTTATATTCTGGTTATTTAGATTATCTGGCAATGCTTTAAAAGGTATTCCTATATGCCACCCCTTATTGCCACTAAACTTACAGCTAATATTTTTTACATCATGAAACTTTAAAGCCTCTATTATTAATTCAGCAGCTATTGTTGAGACTTCAAAAGGACCGTCTATATCTAAGATTATATCAAAACCTTTCCTTAATTCATCCAGCTGCTTTTGTGTCATACCAGGCTTCAATAATAAGGGGTTTGTCCAGTGTTCCTCTGAAATGTGAAAAGAAGTTGCCCCTTTCTTGGCTAATTCCAGAATGTCATTTTCAAATTGCAGAATGTCCGGCCTTTTTCCAAAATTATTTGATTCAAATATAACTGAAACTTCCCTATCCTTTGATATTTTTAGTAATTCTTTTTGTATATCCTTCCTAGAATAATATCTTTTTAGATCCATCTTCTATTGTTCGAAAAATTAATTTAAATAAGTTGCGGGTTTATTGTTGAATATCCTGGACTTGTTTTTGTCCTTTTTTCTTGATTAAGAGGTATATCAAGAATATTATTATCGCCGATATCAAACACGCCACAGATAAATTCAATAAATTTATTTTAGAAACTTTACAATCTGGTTCTTCTATACAATCCGGATCGCAGACTCCATCTGCAGCATAGCTACAAATACCATCTGCTATACTCCCTGCACAGTCTTCCGGGCAATTTAAGTAGTTTTCATCTGATTCACATTTGTTATCTGGGTCGCAGACCACACTAAATTCCAAATCATTACTAAAATAAATATCATCGTTTGAGATATCCCTTACATCTGTTGCTTGAATAGAATAATCCCCTAAAGAAGTTATCTTTATCTTATAACTTATTGTGGATATCATAGTGGGGGAAATTATCAAATTCCACTTTAAAAAGTTGGCATCTATCCCATTATATTTCTTCACTTCATCTGGCTGACTAGGGTCTATTAACTGGATATTATGGGGCAGTCTTTCTGAGACCTCAAAGTTTTTTTCCATTGAATAAGGATTTAAAATATTTATTTTTACTTCAATAATGTCATTAATCCTTATATTCTCACTTGTTTCTTTTGTTACAATAACCTCTTGAGCGGAAACTATACTGATTAACAACATAGCCACAACCATAAAGAGCATTGTTTTTCTCATCTTTTTATCTCCTTTAAGACAGCCTGCTTTATCCAATCAAAGATAGTTGCTACCTTCCCCCCAATTATTTTCCCTTCCCTGAATATACTTGGTTTTATACCTTCACATCCAAATATCTTTTCATTTTCAGGGCATAATTGCCCCCCCATTTCATTATAGCAACTTTTTATACTCTCACAATATTTATACCCCTGAGGAACTTTCCCTAATTTTATCCCATCGTTGTTTCCTGTTACATCAATTATAGTATATTTTTTATCCAGAGGGAATCTCACTAAAACATATGCGTGTGTTGATCCTTCAACCAGAAATACATCATTTTTTGGATACCCCATCTTTCTTAACAATGTCACCAAAGCCGCTGAATAATCCACGCAAGTTCCTGTTCCAAGAATATTTATGCTTGCTCCGGCGTGTATTTCTGATAGAGCTATATTGTTCAATTCTATTTTAGTGTCAGATACCCATAAGCCTTTTGGATTGTTCTCTTGAGAATTTAAGCATCTTAGGCTTGTTACATCTTTGTTTGTCTTTGGCACTGGTTTTGCACTGTAAAGATTTATAGAATCTAAGCATAAATCCTTCACTCCATAACAACACATTTCTGCTTCAAAATAATCCTGCATATAAACTGCATTGCTCCCCAATGATTTTATCAGGTAAAGCGCCTGGCATTTTTTAGGGTCATTTGAATTTTTTGCAGCAAAATTACATGCATTTGCTTTTTTTGGATCTGTAAGGCCCACTGAATCGCAACAATCAATTGCATCCTCTATTATTAAATCCAATTGGCTATTGCATACTTCAATCAAATCACAACCATTTATCTGGCTGTTTATTTCAATAAGCCCCCCTTCATTAGAGGGCCAAGCTTTATTGCAAATTGTATCTTCTGGGAAATAAATAGTGTCTGTTTCCAAACATTTGCTTTTAGCGCCAATAACAACATTCATAATATCATTGGAAACTTCATTTCCTGCATCTGTTACTTTTAATGTTATCTCATGCGTTTTATATTCGGTAAATTTTGTTTTGAAGGCAATTCCATCCCCTATCTTGTTTTCGTTTTCGAACCATTCATAAGTTATTATATTATTTTCATTATCATATGATTTTGAACCATCTAAATTTACATACTGGTTTACGTAAACTATTTTATCTGTCCCAGCATCTGCTACCGGAGGAGTATTTTCTATTGCCCCAATAACCCCCCCTCCACTACTTGTCAAGGAAGGATCAAAAATTGTTATTGAAATTGTTTTTGAGGTGGAGGCTATTCCATCTGAAGCTTTTACTAATAAGCTGATTGAACCCTGAGATAATGGATTACAATTTAAAAGTGAATTTATAATTGTACAACTTATCATTTCTGAATTATATATCTGAGAGTTATCCTGAAAGTGAAATGATAATTCATCATTATTTGGGTCTATTGCATACAATCTTAAATCCACACTTATTGTAGGATTTGTAATCAAAGAGTTTATTGGCAGGATTTGCATAAATATAGGGGGGATATTTAATAAGTTTTGGTTTCCGGATTCATCCCCTCCTGTGTAAACTTCTTCGCAAATATTATTTATGCAATTTTGGTTTGAGGGACACCCACATGTATTACAACTATCTATAAGCTCATAATTAGAGGTACAATATTGAAAATTATCAGAGCATTCCCCTGGATTTGTTCCATCTAAACAATGAGACCTCTGGACACAGCAATAGTCTAATATTAAACTTCCTGTGTAAGAGTCCCCCCCTGCACAAGAAGGGGTTAGATCATAATTTATTTCTTCATCTTCATTACATACACTTTTACAAAGTCCTCCAGACTGTTCACAAGCGTTTTGCGTAGGGGCTGTTGTGCAAGATTGGATTTCCAGCGGCTTATTCTGCGTTGTTCCGCAGGCGTTTAAATCTGTACAGGTTCTTGTTTGTTGATTATTTATACATGCAGACCAGGAAGAACATGTCCAGGATTCTATACATACTGGATTAGGCAGACAACAATAAAGAGATGTTGCCTCCCCTGTTGCTGGAGGTGCACTACCCCCTGCTTCTAAACCGCAACTTAGACTTAAATCACTATGCTCATTTGATAAACAGGAACTTCTACAAATTCCTCCTGCTACTTCACAGGGGGTTTGCGTTGAATTTCCTGTTGTAGCAAATCCTGTTAACTGGTTTATATCTAATTCCCTCAAAAAATCAAGCAAAGAAAATGCGGAGATTGGATGAATTAATATTAAACTTATCAAGATGAACAAAAATATTTTTTTCATAAATATTTAAAGGAGGGGGGTGTTTAAATAATTTATTATTTTGTTCCTTCTTTACTTAATTCTTTCTGTAAATTTTTAAGCTGAGACTTTAAATGAATTACTTCATGTTCCATCTGGAGATTTATAACATCCAACTCCCTTATTTGCTTATCTATCATTGTTTTTGCATCAGATAATCCCCTTTTGACCAAAACTTTTGATCCAACCCCCATGATTACTTCCTTATCATTTTCTAATTTTCCTTTGATGAAAAGATTGTTTCCTAAAGGAATAAGGATAGAGTCTTCTTTTTTTATTTTTTTAATTTCCTCTAAGCTGTTTTCTAAACTTTTTAGCTCTATTATACTACCAGTGATAGAATTAATCTGTTGCTGCAGTTGGTTTAGTTGTTGGCTTAAAATTTGAAATTCTAAATAAATCTTCTGTAAGCTTTCATTATCTATTTTCATTCTTTTTTTCTTCTTTTTTGGTATCTTTCTTTTCTTCAGGTTTTTCTTCAGGTTTCCCTTTAGTTTCTCTCTTCTTTTTTGGTTTTGGCTTAATCTTTCCCTTTTCCCTGCTTTTTGTTATTTCTAACCCATCCTTTTTCATGGCTTTCTCAACGTCTTCTGTGGAGGCTTTTTTATCTATTTTTAAGATTTTATCTGTTAATTCTAAATGGAGTAAGTTACACTTCCTTCTTTTTACATTACCATCTATTAATACAAAATGCGCGTTTAACTTATCGACTATTACTGCAGTTCTTCCTGCTTCTTTACCACTTAACTTAATACATACCCTTCCGATTAATTCCTTACTCATTTTCTAATCCTCTTTATTAATTCCCTTCTTGCACAATTAGCACATAAATTTCCTCCAAACACCCTATTTTGGGTTTTTTTAGATTTAGAAATATTTCTTAATTTTGAAGGCCTTTCCCTTGGGACTCCATGCAAAGGTTTTTTACAGACAGCACATTTAACAGCCGAGGGTTTTCTTTTTTTGTAAATTATCTTAGATTTACTTGAGGGAATCCTTACATAAATTTTTCTTAATTTTTTAGACCTTTTTGATTTAACCATTTTAGTACACCTTTAACACTTTTCTTAATATTATACTAAATATCATAGAGAAAATTATATAAATCCATATCCAAGTTAGCCCCCACATTACTTTTCCTATTGGTTCATAAACTCCTCTTAACCAACCAAATATAATAATTATTGGGAGGAATGTGAATATCATTGGTTTGAGGCTATGCTTCATCATACTCATATTTTTCCCCATTAATTCCTTTTGTTTCTCCATCATTTTTTTTGGGTCATTCTTTAAAATTTTAAGTTCTTTTTGCATCTCTTTCATTTCTTCCTTGGTTTGCTTTAGTTCTTTTTGATTTGTGGTAAACTTATAAATCAAAGTTATTATTAAAGCCAATATAAATGAGATTATTATTAAACCTACTTGAGGACTTTGACTGATTAAACCTCCAAATATTAAATTAAAAAAATTTTCAAACATTTTATTTCCCCATCATTTTTCTTAATCCAGGATACATATCCATCATATGCTGCTGTGCTATTTCCTCGTATAAATGATATATTATCATTACAGCTAATAATATTCCTGTTCCCCTTGATAATGCACCTGTTAGGTCAGCAACAGCTGCTAATAATCCTACAGCCATTCCCCCCATAATAGTTAAAGGGGTGATATACCTTTTTAAAATTGTTTCTAAAACCCTTTCATCCCTTCTAAATCCTGGTATTTGCAATCCTGATGCCATGATTTGTTTTGCTTGTGATCCTGCATCCATACCTGCTGTTTGCACCCAGAATATAGAGAAGATTACTGCCCCTATAATCATAAATAAGATATATACAAAAGCATGTGATAAATCCATCCATACAAAAGACCCTGTTAATATATTTGAAATAATGTTTGGAGAGTGCAACCACGCTACTAATCCTGTTGTTGGGATTTGCCCTGTAAATGTTCCTAGGAAAGGGTGCCCCCATTTTTCTAGCAACCTCGCCCATAATTGCACGTTTGCCATCAATGCAGCGACAAGTATAACAGGAATATTGGAAGTATAAATAAATCTTAAAGGCCATCTTATCCCATAACCTCTTACCCTTCCAAAAGACAATGGAATCTCTACCTTCATTGCTTGGGCATATACAGACATTACAAAAACGATTACTGTTGCTAAAATGGCTGATAAAGCTAATATTGATTCTGTTGGTCTACCTTGAATTAATGAAATTATAAAAACAAATACTTTCCCTACTGGTGCTTGTCCTGTGCCAAAAGCGAACATACCTGTTGTTGTTAATGGAGAAAATGCTCTTACAAATACCTCTGCGGACACTCCTGCTGCAATAAACAATGACACCCCTGATCCAAATCCCCACTTATTGATAACCTCATCCATATAAAGGATTAATATTCCTCCTAAGAATAACTGAAATATCAAGATAAATGGAGAAATTCCTTGCAGGGGTGATAGACCCCCCATAAAAACATATATTGTTGCTTCAAATATTATAAAAAAGACAGATAATACCTTTTGAATACCCTGAAAAAAAATTCTACCTTCTGAGGTTGTTGTATCTAATCTTATTAAGCCTGATCCTTTTAACAATTGTAATACGATAGAAGCTGTAACTATGGGTCCGATACCCAAAGAGATTATAGAGCCAAATTGTGCCCCCAATATAATAGATAAATAATCAAATTGTTTTAATGCATTTTCTCCTAATCCATATAAAGGGATTATCCCTAAAAGAAAATAACTAAGGAGCACAATCAATGTCCACTTTAACTTCTTATTGAATGGCAAACGTTTTTGTAAGGGTCCCTTAACTTCTGGCAGGTTAGCTATTATATCCTTAAATAGAGACATTTATCTTTCCACCCAATTTTTCTATTTTATCTTTTGCTTTTTTTGAATAGGAATTTACTATTATTTCATATTTTTCATTTATCCTTCCAGACCCCAATAATTTATTATATTTTAACTCTTTTAAATTGATTCTGTAAATATCCCCCTCTTTTTTTATTTGGTTCTTTTTGATTAATGAATTTAATTCATGGAGGTTTATTGTTTTTCTATTCCTTTTGATATCTAATTTGAATCCATTCTTTCCAAAGTATCTATTTCCTTCCATCTTCAGAAAAGTTTGTTTCTTTTGATCAGCTCTTTTTCCTGATCCAGCTTTACCTCTCCCCCCACGGTTTCCTGCTCCACGCCTCTTCTTCATAGCTCCCCCACCATGAGTTTTACTTCCACGATACCTTGTAACCTTTCTTCTTTTATTTGTAACCATCTTAAACCATTTTTTTTATTAATTCATTTATCTTTTCTTTTCTATATCCAATTACCCCCCCCAAACTAAATGGATTTTTAATCCCTTTTCTTTCAAAACCCCCAGTGGGGGACTTTAATCTGAAAAATAATTTTAATCCCGGCAAATCTTTTAGCCTTTTCTTTCCTTCAAAAATCTCTTTTGCAAAAGAATCAATATCTATTTTTAATTTTTCTTTTATATATTCACTATTTAAAATCTTCTTACCTGGCAACATCCCTCTTTTTTTTAATAATAAATTTAAAGTATCTTTTTCTATCTCCCCCCAAGTAACATAATCCTTCACCTTTTTTATCATCCCAATATTTTCGGATTTATTACTCAGAATTACGCAATAATTTTTATTATATAATCTAAGCATGTTCAAAGTATCTTTAATGTTCTTTCTTAAACCTATTTTTCCCCTAATTCTTATTACTGCTATTGGCACCATATTATATCTTTCCATTTATTATTCCTGCTTTTTTTATATAATCCTCTTTGACTTTTATTTGGGATAGCATCTTTAAAGCATTAAAACAAGCTTTAACTAAATTTAATTTTGTTTTTGAATTCCTTGTTTTTGAATATATATCCCTAATCCCCGCTAAATTAAGGATTTGCTGGCACTCCCCCTCTAGACATAATTTTGTTCCTTTTGGAGCAGGAATTAACTCTATAACTGTTGAAGAACATTTTCCCTTTATTTTAAAAGGAATGGAATGAGGGTCTTTACAATTACATGTCCATGATCCACAACCCCTCTTTATTCTAATCAAATTTAATTTAGCATTTCTAATCGCCTTTTCTCTTGCAGGCATGGTCTCTTTTGAACTTCCATATCCCATTCCAACATATCCATTTTTATTTCCCACTAGTGCTAAAGTTGAAAATTTTAGTTTGCTTCCTTCTTTACTCTTCTTTTGAGTTTGCTTCCAGATACTTTTTTTACCACCACCAAACTTACCTTTTGATTGACCTACAGACAGTAATATTGTTTCTAAGTTAGGTAATAAAACATCTATTATCTGGGGTTCCATTATTTTTAATCCCTGATTAAAAATTTCATTTAAATCTTTTATTCCCCCCTCTTTTACTTTTTTACCTAAGGCAGTTTTTGGTTTCCAAGAAGATATATCAAACTCCTTCTCTTTTATGGTTCCTATTGGTGCTTCTTCTAATTTTTTTATTTCATCCATTTTTTAATATTTTATTTTTAATCTCCTCAAAATGTTTTTCCATATCATCAAGGTTTATATTATTCTTTTTATATAATAAAAATTGATTCTTATTTAGGATATTTTTCGCGTTTTTTGTCAAATCTGTTCCATTTATCCTCTCTTTTGGCAATAATATCTTTTTGTTATATGGAATCTTCAACCCACTATCTATAACCCCATTTAAAGTGGCATATATCAGTGAATTTTTTGTTAATCTCTGCATCCCAATATCAGGTATTACCTCGCCTATCTTTAATTCTTTTGCTTTCACCCCCAATAATAACCCTGTTAAATACGCTGAGGGAGTATTTTTAATATTATATCTCCAACCCAATTTTTTTAAGATTGTACTTTTGATTAAAATTATTGTTTTATCCCCTTTTGTTTTATAATCAATTAACTGTGCTATTATTGTTTTTGATGATTTTCTTATTACTAACCTTATTTTTTGAGATTTAATTAATCCTAATCTTTTCTTATAGTCCGTCTTTAATTTTCTTTTTCTCTTTAATTTTACAGTATAATTTTTTTTCATTTTTTTTTCTGGATTAAGTTATGTTCTGTTAAGTAAGTTAAAATATGCCTTTTACTTCTAAAAAATCCCCCTTTTGATTTGAGATATATTTTTCTATACATTTGAGGAGTGATTAATTTTTTGTCCCTTATTTCTTTTATAATTTTTCTTTGAGCCCTTATTGTATTCATCCATATCTTTTTTGGTTTTAATCTAGCTGTTTTTTTCCCTTTTCTGGATCCAATCCCTTTTCTTCTTCCTTTCCTTTTTTGTTCTAAATGTTTCCTTATTCTTGATCTTGATTGACCTTTCTTTTGTTTTATGATAATTACCTTCTTTTTGATTAAATTTTTTACGTCTTTCTTAGTTAGAGCCCCTTTTATTTCTTCTAACCCCTCTTGGTTTAATTTTACTCTTTTTAGACCTATTTTTAATAAGGATTTTACCATCCTTTTTTGCCCTTTCAAATTTAGTTTGGTACTTGCTTCACTCATTTTGTTTTTTTACCTTCTAATACTTTTTTCTTTAGTTCTTTTTCCTTCTTCTCTTTTTCCTCTTTTGTCATCTCTTTCTTTTTTTCTTCTTTTATTTCCTTTCTTTCTTTCTTTTCTATCTTCCTCTCTTTTTCTTCTTTAATTTTTTTGATAAATCCCTGAGGATCCTTTATATTTAAGATATTTAACTTCAATTCTAATGCTCTTTCAATTATTCCTATCTTTTTCTTTTTTCCAATTTTGGATAAGATTATATTTTTATCCTCTTTAGCTTTTTCTAAATCCTTAAAATTACCAACTTTTGTGAACTTAAATTTTGATAAAAACAAACCTCTTATTTCTTTAGGATTTTTGTAACCTATGTTTGGTTTTTTTTGATGACCTGATTTTCTTAATCTTAATTTACTATGTAATCCCTTTGGTCTTTTCCATTTATCCTTTAATTTTTTTAACTGGAAATCCTGCCTTTTGAATTTTGGCTTTGCTTTTTTAGTTATTGTTTTCATCTTATCTTTTTTCCATCCTTCTCAATAATCCAACACCCATCCTGATATATCCTTCTATCAAATCCACACCTTCTTGTCGCCTGTTCGATGTTACTTGCAGTTTGCCCTACTTTTTCTTTATCTATACTCTCTAAGTTAATAATATTCCCTTTAATTTTTGCTTCTACCCCATTTAAAATTTTAGCTTTTCTACTTTTTTTCTCTCCAAAAAAATTTTTTATAACTAATAAATTATTTTCTAAAGAAACATTTATTGGGAAATGTCCAGAGCATATTTTTATACTATAACTAAATTTTTCATTTACCCCTTTAATTAAATTTTTAATATGCGCTTTGAATGTATTTAAAACCGTTTTTTCCCTTTTTGTTGGTTTTTTTGATTCAAGAAGAATATAATTCTCTTTTTTTGATATTTTTATTTTTGGATTTAATAATTTTCTTTGGTTTTCTCCATTTGGTCCTTTTATTTTTAAGATATTATTTTCTAAACTTATCTCTATTCCTTCTGGAATAATTATCTTTTCTTGTATATCTTTAAGAACCATTTTAATAAATATAAGCTATTAGTCTTCCCCCTGTTTTACTTTCTTTTGCTTTGTAATGCGTTATTAAGCCTTTATTAGTAGAAATAATCAGCATTCCAAAATCTTTTGCTGGTAAAAATCTCTTTTCAAACTTTTCAAACTCTTCTTTTTTAAAGGATAATCTTGGTTTTATGACCCCACATTTATTTATTTTTCCAATGAGGTCAACTTTTATGAACCCCCCTTTATTATCTTCTATTTTTTTTATATCCTTAATATATTTTTCATCTTTCATTATTTTTAAAACATTTAAAATTATTTTAGACACTGGCTTGACAATGCATTCCTTTTTTCCAATCTTTTCGCAATTATTAATTTTTGATAGCACATTGTTTAACGGATCATTCATTGACATCTTTTACCTCACATAAATTTTTTGAATCCTAATTTTTTTGCGTGGTCCCTAAAACACTGCCTACATAAATTTAAATTATATTTTTGGATGTAAGCATGGGTCTGTCCACATAATTTACATTTTTTTAATCTTTGACCACACGTTCTTTTTTTTGGCTTGTTATGCTTTACAAATTTCTTTAATTTAATTGGTTTTACTGCTAATTGCTTCATTATTTTTTTTGGATTACTTGTAGTCATTCTTCTTTTCCCCCTGTTATATTCAGATTAAATTTATTTTTTATGAACTCTATAGCCTCTGCTTTGGTTATTTTATGTGAATTTTTTAATTTTGATTTTTGCAATTCCCTCTTTTTTATTCTGAATCCTTGTCTTTGCAATGTCACTGCAATGTCCAATCCAATTATTCCTATTTCGGGGTCATACTCTACCTCGGGAATTCTAATATATTCCTCTATTCCGAATGAAAAATTCCCATTATTATCAAATTTTGTTTCCGGTAATTTATTATTTAATGCTGAAAAAAGCCTTTTTAATACTTCTTCGGTATTATTTCTAAGAGTTACTTTTGCAGCAATTTCAAGTTTTGGTCGAATATTCCAACCTGGAATTCTTTTGAATGTTCTTGTTTTAACTGGTTTTTGTCCTGCAATCATCTCTAATAGTTTTATTGCTTTTTCTAATCTATCTCCATCTTCACCAACCCCAATATTTAAGGTTATTTTTTCTATACTTATTTCTTTCATAGGGTTATTATTTTTCATATTCTTTTAAGATATCTCCTATTACAAATGCATAATTTTTTGCAGTCTTTATTTCTTGTTTATTACAATCTAGAGTTAAATTCTTTGAATCTTTTTTAAACTCAGAGACTATTGCTATTTTTCCAACATGATTGCCGCTCATTAAGTATACTTTAGAATCTTTTTCTAGTTTTAAGTGAGACTCAATTTTATTATTTGAAAGATTTAGAATAATTGTATCCCCCACTTTGTAATTATCATTATCAATTAGGATATTTCTCCCATCAAATAAATTTAGTTGAGTTTTCTTGTTTTTTAGAATTTTTTTACCGATTATCTTGCATGGCTTTATTTCTATCCCCTCCTTTTTTATTGGAGTAACAATTAATTTATTATTTTTATTCAAAATTATCCTGTAATATCCCTTTGTTTTTGGAATTTCTATTGTATCCATCAATCCTATAGGAAACTTACAATCTTTTCTCGCTTTTTTATCTATGAGTATTTCTTTATTTCCTAAAATCTTTTTCACCTGTTTGGTTGTTTCTGCATACTTTAGAATATCTTTAATTAAAATACTTAAAGGAATTCCCCTCTTTAATGGATGAGGTCCTGGATTTGGCCTTGTTATCCATTTAGATTGCTTCTTTTTTATGGGCCAGCATTTTGGCGCATTCAATCTTGACAAATGTTTTTTAGCCATTTTTCCTCTCTAATCTTTTTTTTCTTTTTTTATCCGTTAAATCTAATTCAATGATCATTAGATTTGAAGGATTTAAGGGATAATTTATCTTTGTTCCATCAATTTTTGTCCTTTGTATATTTTCTACATAAACTTTTGATTTTTTCATTAATACTTTTGTGATTTTCCCTTCTTTTTTCCTAAAACTCCCCCTTAGTAATTTTACTTTGTCCCCTTTTCTTACTTGGATATTTCTTATGTTATATTTTTTAATTAAGTCTTTTGATAGGTGAACTGAGAGGAATTTACGTTTTATATTTAGGGGAGCATTATACCTATACTTTCTCTGCTTTTTAGGCTTTTTACTTTTAATCCAATTCTTCGAAAATTTTTTCATTTTATACCACTATATTTGCAACTTTGGATATTCCCGGCCATTTCATAGCTGCTTCTTTTGCAATCGGCCCTTTGAAAATAGTTCCTTTTGGGTTTCCTTTATCATCTTTTAAGACTACAGCTGCATTATCCTCAAATTTAATTCTTATTCCATCAATCCTTCTATATTCTTTTTTTTGTCTGACTATCACTGCTTGAATCACCTGCGATTTCATCCCTGATTTTCCTTTAATTATTGAAGCATTTACTTGGTCTCCTATCCCTGCTGCGGGATATCTCCCTTTTACTGTTTTAGCCCCTTTTACTGAAAATATCTTAATTATTTTAGCACCTGAATTATCACAAACCACTATTCTTGATCCTACAGGTATGGATCTTACTATTTTTGATTCTGATGGTTTCATTTTAGTATTTTAATTATTGTGAAATTTTTTGTTTTTGATAATGGTCTAGTCTCCTTTACTTCAACCAAATCCCCTATTTCTGCGTTTATACATTTTGGATTATGAACTTTTAATTTGGTTACTCTCTTTTCATATCTTTCATATTTTGCGAGATAATTAAATCTTGGAAAAATTATTGTTGCAGTCCTGGAAACATCCTTTTTTATAATGGTTCCTTTTAGAGTTCGTCCCCTAACTTTTATGTTCCCATGAATGAAACATTTTTTATCATTGCATTTTTGTTCTTTTTCCATTTTTTATCTGCGATTTTATTATCTTTTTAACCCCCTTCTTAGTTTCTAATATCAATATACCCTTTGTTTCATCTATTACTTTTCCTTTTAAGCCAACCAAATATTTATTTTGAGATTCTTTAACTTTTATATTGGAACCTATTTGGAGATTCTTTATCCAATTTAATTTCATGTTTATTGTATATTTATTGTTTTTTCAGCAAAGCCCAACTTCATTAATTCTTCTTTGACTTTTTGTTTATGGTTCCCCTGTAATTCAATGGTATTATTTTTTATTGTCCCCCCACAAGCTAAAATTGATTTTAACTTTTTGGACACATCTTTAATATTTATCTCCTTTGGGTCCATTCCTTCTATTACGGTAGTTAACTTTCCAAATCTTCTTTTTACTGTTTGAATCCTTATTCTTTGGTCTTCCTTTGCTATTATTTCACAAACACAAAGTTCTTTAGTTAGCCCGCAACGGGAACATACGTCACTCATGGTTTTTCGGATTTTACCTCCTTCCAATTCTTGTTATTTATTAAAGTTAATATTCTTGCAATTGTCTTTTTTATTTTAGTTATCTTTCCCGGGTTTTCTAGATTTGAACCTGTTGCTTTTTGAGTATTTATCTTCATTAACTCCTTTTTTAATTCTTTTAACTCTGATTCTAACTGGGTTTTCTCCATTTGTTTAAGCTCTTTATTATTTGTTGCCATCTTCTTTCTTTACCCTCTTTTTCTTTACTTCTTTTTCTTTAGGTTTTTCTTCTTTTTTTGGCTCTTCCTTCTCATATTTGAATATTAGATTATCCGGTAATCTTACATCGGGGGTTAATATGCTAATTTTGATTCCGATTGCACCCGATTTTAAATTTGCGACAAGGTTTGCCCTTTTCATATGATTCTCTGAAATATCCCCCGATTTTTTTAAATGACCTTCTGAAAAACGCCATGTTTTTGATCTTTTACTTGGTACTCCTCTTCCTGCCATTACTATTTCAGACCCGATTGCACCAGCATCCATTATTTTTTGCAATTCTCTATATCCTATTGATTTGAATCTTTTTGGTCCAAATCTTTCGAAAGAGGAGACTATTGTTTCTGCTATTGATCTAGGATCTAAATTTGGGTTTTCTAATTCTGCTATCTCTACCTGGGGATTTTCCATTTTGAATTTCTTTTTCAATGTTTTTGTAATTTTTTCTATGTTTATTCCCTTTCTCCCGACTACTAAACCCGGTTTAGATGTATGGACTATTATTTTTTCACCTAAAGGGGTTTTTTTTAAATCTATCTTACTATAACATGCTTTAGGCAATTCTTTACCAATATGCTCTTGGATTAAGAATTCTCTAATCTTTTTGCTTATTATCTGTTTTTCTATCATTTTGCTTTTCTTTTAATATAATATTTATATGGGTTTTTTTCATTCTCCTTCTTCTCATCCTACCATAATGCCATTGATTGCCTGCTTTATGCGCAGATATGTGACCTATAAATAATTCAGAGGATAATCCTTGGTTTTGTGCTCCTGCAGCCCCCCCCTTTAATATTTTTAAAATCACTTTAGATACTTTTATAGGGTATCTTCCTGCTGCCATCTTTCCTGCCCTGTGAGGGATTTCCCTTTTGTATCTTCTGTAGGGAACTGCCTGTTTTTTTTCAATTACTCTCTCTAAAATTTGCTGTGCTTTTTTTACTTGCTTGTTTCTTAGCAAATTACATACTTCAACAGATATTTTTGTTGAGATTCCAAGATCCTTTGCATTGATTTTATATTCCATTTTATCTTGCTGATATAGCTGAACTTGATTTTGTAGCCCCTACTCCAGGTGCTGAATGTTCCACCCTTTTTCTTGTTAATACTAATTCCCCTATTCTATATCCTAATGTTTCTATCTCTATTTTTACAGGAACAAATTCTTTTCCTTTATGAACATGGATTGTCATTCCAACCATTTTTGGTAAAATAATCATGCTCCTACAATGTGTTTTAACCGGTTTTTTATAATTCCCTTTAATTGACTTGTCTATCTTTCTTAGTAAAATTTTTTGTGCTTCTGTGAACCCTCGTTTTATTGAACGCCTCTTTCCTGAAGGCAAAAGTTCAATAAACTCTTTTAATTCCATTTTCTTTAGTTCTTCTATTGTTTTTCCCTTGAATTTAAATTCTAATACCATTTTACTTTCTCTTACCTGTTCTTCTTGCTCTTATTAATCCTACGTTTCTTCCCGGAGGAGCGTTTCTTGGGGGTATCTTAGATTTTCCGACGTGTCTCCCTCTTCCACAACCAAAGGGATGATCCACTGCGTTCATTGCTACACCAGATGTTCTAGGATATAATCTTCCTCTTGCTTTCATGATGTGATGTTTTTTTCCTGCTTTTAATATTGGCTTTTCCAGTCTTCCTGTTCCTGCTATTTCTCCAATTGTTGCCCTACATTCTGGATGAAACTCCTTTTTCTTTTTTGAAGGTAGTTGTATGAAAATAGATGAATTTGTTTTCGTTAAAACCCTAGCTGAAGTTCCTGCTGCCCTACAAAAAGTTCCATGTGAATTTGGAATCTTTTCTATATTATATATTTGTGTCCCCTCTGGAATATCCTTTAATTTTAGAATATGCCCTGGTTTTATCTCTGTAAAATTAATTTGGTCGCCTTGTTTTATATTTATGGGGGCTGGAATTTTAATCCTTGAATTATCATCCAGTCCTATAACTGCCAATGGCGCTGACCTTGCTGTATCATTAATAATATTAATTATCCGCCCTGTTTTTGCATCTTTTACAGGATATGTAATTTTATGCTTATATCTATGCGAGGGTGCTTTATACGTTGAAGTCCCTCTTCCCCGCCTTTGCGTTATTATTCTTTTTCCCATTTAATTTTTTAGGGAGTTTATTCTCTCCAAATATTCTTCATATTCTTTACTTCCCCTATTATAACCCTCAATTATTATTTTTCCTTTTATTTTTAAATTTCCATTTTCTGTTGGGATGACGTCATTTTTTAGGATAACCCATTTGATTATCCTTTCCAATCCTTCAGGTATTTCTATAAAATTTAACTCCTTCTTATCTTCTGATATATAATACACTTTTATACTATCCCTTCTTAATCCATCAACAATTAATTCCTGTCCAATCTTTAATTCTTCTACCCTCATCTTATATCATCCCTAATTGTGTAGCAATATCAATTGCCGGAGTTTCCGGTGATAATTTCACTACAGCTCTTTTTTTGCCTTTAGGCGTTATTAAAGTGTTAATCTTTAGTACTTTAATTTTGAATAATTCTTCCAGTGCCTTTTTTATTTCCTGTTTTTTTGATTTTCTTTCCACTATAAATGTTAATTTATTATCCGACTCCATTAATCTGACTGCTTTTTCCGTAGATAGAGGATGTTTGATTATTTTGTATGGATCCATCATTTTTTAACCTTCTTTATTTCTTTTTTTATTGGGTTGTTTGTGAACAATTTTTCTTTTTCTAATCTTTCAATTGCTTTATCTGTGAACAAAGTTAATCTTCCTGCTTGTGTTCCAGGCGCCAATAGCTCCGCATTTAATTTATTCACCTCAATTATTTCAACCCCAGGAATGTTTGTTCCTGCTTTTTTTAATTTACAATTTGATGATACTACAATTAAAGGGCCTATTTTTTTTCTATATTTCCTTCCTCTTGACTTGCCCTTCCCCGCTCTTACTTTTTTTACTTCAACCCTTTTTAATTCTTCCTTTAATCCTAATATTTCAAATATCTGTTTTAGCTCTTTTGTCTTTTGTGAATCTTCAATTTTTGATTCGATAATGAAAGGATAATCTTTTGGAATAATATGGTTCCTTGCTTTTACCAAATCCAAATTTAAAGTAGCTGACATTGCAGACCTTATTGCCTTTCTTTTTTCCTTAATATTTATCTTTTTAGACCAGTTTTTCTCGGCCTTCGGAGGATGGGCCTTTCTACCCCCCCTGGTTCCTGGTATAACTGCTCCTACCCATCCAAATTGAGTTCCTCTTCTCCATGTAACCTTTCTTGGAACTCTTGAAATTCCATGACCATAACATCCCCTATAATCATGCCTTCTTTTTGAGATCCTAGCTGAAGCTCTTAATCCTGCTTTTGGTTTTGCTCCGTAAGGCTGCCTTTTATTTGATTGCAATGTTAGAACAGCTCTCTTAATCAAATTAGGATGATATTCCTCATTAAACTGCTCTGGAATTCTTACTTCCTTTACTTTTTTTCCTTCTAAATTCTGTATTATCATTTTTTAATAAAATTTATCTCTATAGGATATATTCTTTTGTTTCTTAGAGGGTTTGTTAGGACTATTGTTCTTTTTCTTGGTCCTGGAATGGAGCCCTTTAAGATTAAATATGAATTCTTTATTACCCCATAATTTTTGAAACCTGCTTTTGAATTTATTTCTTCAGTTTTATCTGAAATCTTCAGGATTAATTTGTTATGCTCTGTTCTTTGATGATAGCCCATCTGCCCTGCATGAGCCACCCTCCATGTTTTGGCTGTCCAATTACCCAGAGTACCTGGGGATCTCCTTCCCTTCTCTGACTTGTGCTTTTTTAATCCAATTCCAAACCTTTTAACAGGTCCTTGAGTTCCTTTTCCTTTTGTTACTGCCCTTATATCCACATACTGGTTTTCATTGAATACGTCGTTTATTGTTATGGAATCCTTCTCTAATAATAATTTTGCATATTCCAAATCTTTCTTTGATACTGCCATTTCAACTATCTCCGGCTTTTTCTTTGGCAAACCTGTTAATTTTGGCTGGGTGTAAACTGCTAATCTTACCTCATCAAATTCTTCTGGGAATTTATCATTTGATTTCTTAGGCAATCTTATTTTTTTACTGAGTTCTTTGTCGAGTTTTTTTGAGAAAACCTGAGAAATAGACTTTAAACCATAAATTGTTTTTTTGTAGAATTTTAGATATAAGGGTTTTATTGGAGGGCATTCAACGATGGTAATCGGGAAAAAAGTCGGATCATTGGTTTTTTTATTTTGGTTTTGCTGCGTTAAAAGAATATGGGTCATTCCAACCTTGTAGCCTATGAACCCCAAAAGTTTATTATCATTTAAATTGCGATTCCAAGACTTCACTCTAGCGTAAGGTCTTTTAGCCCTTTTTCTAGGCCAAAATTGCAAGCTTCCTGCTCTTGGTTTGCTTTTACTTGTTGACATTTGTTTGCGTTAACCACCCCGTAGTTTTTCTGAATTTTTTAGCTTTATAAAGCTTTTGAGAGTTTTATCTTTAGAAACAGCGGCTTATGATTTATCAGTAGGGTACAGAGAAAAAGTTTATAAGGTTTTAAAAAGGTTTTGTTTTTATGGTTAGAAAAATATTATTTGATAAAAAAGACAGGAAATATTACTGGGAGAATGGAGATTTACATACTTCTTTAGGTATTGTTAAAGAGAAAGAGATGGATAATGAAGAAGCCATAAGCAATACCCGTCAGAAATTCAGAGTGTTTACTGCTAATTTTTTAGATAATTTGGAGAAAATTAAAAAAGGCCCTGCTAGCACTAGCTTGAAGGATATTGGCACTATTATAGTTTATTCTGGTGTCAGCAAGGATTCTGCGGTTGCTGAAGCTGGGACTGGAAATGGATTTTTGAGTGCTGTATTATCCAGATTTGTTAAGAAAATTGACAGTTATGAAATGAATAATGATTTCTTTAATTTAAGCAAGAAGAATTTGGAAAAACTAGATATTAAGAATGTTAAATTGTTTAATAAAAGCATTTCTGAATTAAAAGGGAATTATGATTTGATAGTTTTGGACTTAGTTGATCCTTGGAATTATGATATCTTTGATAATCTGAACTCTGGATGCTATTTAGTTGCTTATCTACCTAATATTACTCAGGTTGCTAAACTGGTTGAAACTTCTAAATTATATCATGAGAAAACTATTGAGATTCTTGAGAGAGAGTGGTATGTGGAAAATAGATTAAGACCTAAGAATTTTAAATTAGGGCATACAGCCTTTCTTGTATTTTTAAGAAAGAGATAGTGTTATTTCTTTAAAGTAGTTATAAATAGAAAGATTTATATAATAGTTTATTTTAGTTTTCATTGATGAAAATGATTAACTTTGATTATATGCCTGGAGTAAAAGGAAGTTCTGGAGCAGACATAACCCAACTTATTAATAATCCTATAGATTTTTATAAAAGAGTTACAGAAAATCCGAAAATTCTTATTTCTGGCGATCTTTCAAGAGTTATTGAAGAAATTAAATTCCTGGAAGATTTTGGGGTTTCAAATGCGGGGATTTATTATGCATTTAAAAGATGTGGAATAAATCTTGAGAAATTATTTGGTTTCAGATTTAATGAATAATCTTCCTTATTCTAACCAAAAACTTTAAAAACAAGCTTATTTTCTTAAAATAAGATAAAAATGGCAAGAAAAAATGTATTACCCTATGCTGCAATGGAGAAACTGTTAAAGAAGGCAGGTGCTGAAAGGGTTTCTGATAAGGCTAAAGAAGCTTTTGCAGATGTTTTAGAAGAAATTGGAATGGGTTTAGGCGAAAAAGCTGTTAAATTCTCAAGGCATTCTGGTAGGAAAACAATTAAAGAAGAAGATATAAAATTAGCCCATAAAAGCTAAATCACTTCATTTTTTTGGTGATTTCTATTCTTTTATTACATTTAGAGCAGTTAAATATTATCGCTTCCACTGTTTCTTTTTTTTGCTTTTCCTCATTGAATCTCCGGACTTTTTTTCTTTTGAAGGGGATTTGAGCTTCATCTTCATGTTTGCAATAAGGGCATTTATATTTTACACTTGCTGTTAATGTTTCTTCATGCTCCTCTTTTTTTTCTATATGCCCACATTCCGGACATTTATAATTATCTGCCCTTATCTTTGATTTTCCTGTTTTTGGGTCTCTTGGCTTAGCCATTAATCCTTTCCCACATTTTGAGCAATATTCCTTGAGAACCCAGCATCTAATATAGCCTTCGTTATCTAAAAATCTATTTGTAAAATATACACATTCATCCATAGATTGAGGTTCTTTAAGTGTCATTTTAATCCGGAGACCAATCTTTTTTTACAGCATATGCTGTTGTTTCATAAAGATTATCCCCTATTTTTAAAACATATTGCCCTGTTAGTTTTGCCAAAGTTATCCTGTCTTCCTTGTTTTCCAAATTTAAGTTATTATCCACTTTTATTATAAAGGCACCAATAATGATTAATATAATCAGTATTATAATCATTGTTTTTAACATAGTTTTGAGAGTTTATTGTTGTTTAAAAGTTTTATGCTCCTGCCGAGATTTGAACTCGGGTCTCAGCCTCGAGAGGGTTATTCTGCAAACGCATCTGAATCCTTGACCGGACTAGACTACAGGAGCTTAAGATTAAGATAAAATAATGAGCTTAAAAGTTTTTTTGTTGGAGAGTATTTAAATATTTCAATTATTTCCTTAATTTATGAAAAATGTGATTATTTCAAATCCTAATAAACTAAATAAATTAAAGAAGAGATTTAAAGAAGGAGGATTGGAAAAAATCCAGATCATTAGTGATTTTGATAGAAATTTAACTAAAGCTTTTGTTGATGGTAAAATACGCCCTTCTTTTGTTTCTGTTTTGCGTGATGGGGGGGTTATTTAACTAAAGATTATTCTAAGAAGGTTCATGATTGAAGGCTTTAACTATAATAATTTAATCAAAATTGGCTTTTTGAATGAGAATACAGAAGAAAACCTTGAAATTTACAAGAATAATTTTGATATTATAATTTTAAATGATTCAGATACGGGTTATATAAATAAATTAATAAAAGAAATAATATAAGAAAAATATTACATTTTTCCTATTTTAAACATGTTTGTGCCACAATCCGGACATTTACCTTTTACACATTCCCTGCCGTTTGCCATTTTACCTTGTTTAGCATTAACCATCTGTCTTTTTCCTTTGCATTTCATGCAATATCCTTCTACCATTTTATTATCCTCCATAAGTATTTATACAAAAAGTTAAATAACGGGTTATTATAAAGGTTTCTTTTTGGTGTTTTTGGATTAAAATTAGCCTCGCCAGGATTCGAACCTGGGTTACAAGGTGTCTCTCTTGTGACCAGAGCCTTATGCTTTAATTGATTGCATGCTTGACCACTACACTACGAGGCTTTATTGCATTCCTTGCCCGCATTTAATACAAATACCTTGTTTATAACATTTGCCACAAACCAAGGCTCCGCATATTTGGCAGGTATATTTGGCTATGTTTATTCCACAAATTTGGCATTCTTTATATAATTTCATCTTAAATATATTTTGTCATGATGATCAAAATCTTCAAGGGTAACTGTTTTAGTTTTTTCATCAATTGAGAAAGTAAGAACAAAATGTTTATCAATATGCACCCTCCTTAGAAAGTGTAGTGGAGATTTTAGATTTTTATAATGGTTTGGATTTTTGATAACCTCTTCCGCTTTTTTTAGGAGAATCTCATATTTTTTCCTGTCCTTTTTATACAATTTTTTAAGTTTTTCATCTAAATTTTTTTTAATTTTTAGAGAATACATTATTTTTCATACCTTTTTCTAAGGTTTTTTATATTTCCGATTTTTATAGAAGGTTGTTTATGTATTTTTAGAGCTTTTTCTATATATTCCGGCCTAAGTTCTGGCTCTAATATACTTTCTTCATACTGATCAGCCATTATTTCAATAGCTTGACTCTTATTTTTTAAATCATATTTTGCCTTTAAGATATTCAATACCCTATTTGCATTTTCATTTATATTTATCATAGCCTGTACCATTTATATTCTCTATATATTATGTATATAAGAAATATATAAATGTTTTGATTATGCAGTAACCGGGAATCGAACCCGGATCAAAGGCTTGGGAAGCCCTCATATTAACCATTATACTATTACTGCTTTTATTTTAGGAATTTATCCAAATATTTAAATAAACCGATTTTTCTTTAAATTTATGGCAAGTTTTGAAGATTTTAAAAAACTGGAAATTAAGGTTGGAAAAATATTGGAAGTAAATGACCATCCTAATGCTGATAAATTATATATCCTTAAAGTTAATACAGGTGAAGAGAGGACTATTGTAGCTGGCATAAAAAATTCTTATTCTAAAGAAAAATTAATCGGCAAAAAAATAATTGTTGTCTGTAATCTGGAAGAAAAAGAGTTGAGAGGTGTTAAAAGCCAAGGAATGTTGTTAGCCGCTCCTAATAAAAATAAATATATTCTTTTGACTACAGATAAAGATGTTGAAGAAGGAAGCAGGGTTGGCTAGCTTCTACTATAATCCCCCATTAATTCTGCTCCTGCTAAAATATGGTTTTTCATAGATTTAAGCAATTCTTCTTTAGTTGCTCCTTCTTTTAAGTTTAGTTCTGTGTCTAAAGCATATAATTTAAAGAAGTACCTATGGGTTCCTGAAGGGGGGCATGGCCCTCCATATACCTGCTTTCTGAAATCATTTGATCCTTGTTTGTATACCCCCTTTTCCCCCTCTTTTATCTTTGTTGTTGATGCTGGAATGTTCCAAACCACCCAATGTACAAAAATTCCTACTGGTGCGTCTGGGTCATCCATAATCAAAGCTAAGGTTCTTGCGTTTTTTGGGATTTCTGAAAAAATTAAAGGCGGCGAAATATTCTCACCATCACAAGTGTATTTGCTTGGAATCTTTTCATTATGGTTAAAAGCTGAGCTTGTTATTTTCATTTTAGATACCTTCCGAGTAATATTGTTAAGAATACTAAAAGAAGCAATAGTATAATAATCTTTTTCATTGTGAAAGTGGGCCCGATGAGATTTGAACTCACGACCGTTACCGACTTTTTTAAAGTTCTCGATGTCTGCAAAGCCATATCAGTCGAAAAAGCGAATCCTTTCTGTGCTCCAACCAGGCTAAGCCACGGGCCCGTAAGAAATCATAGTTCTTGTATTTTTATAAAGATTATGGTCTG
>Ga0210057_1002309_pt1 | contig 27491 bp, 27 predicted proteins | sample CryGeyCG2114_010_2_FD_183968 | JGI IMG/M metagenome (GOLD analysis project Ga0210057, IMG submission 183968) | Groundwater microbial communities from aquifer - Crystal Geyser CG10_big_fil_rev_8/21/14_0.10 (SPAdes) (version 2) | ecosystem: Environmental > Aquatic > Deep subsurface > Groundwater ...
TCTACCTTTTTTGCACCTTCTTCTGCATCATAAGCATTCTTCTGTCTCTTTCTTATGTCGGCAGCATGAGAATTATCTCTTCTGATATCACTTTCTAACGTATTTCTTCCCATCATATATTAACGATTATACACTTTAATATAGTTTAACTTTTTAGATGAACAAGTCAAAAGGGGAAATTAAGCTGATCGTCTATAAATAGGCATTGACAATCGACTATTAATCGACTATTATTAGACTAATATGTTCAAACCAAATTATATAATTACTAATAAGATGCTTTCAAATATTAAGTATATATATCTATTGGTTGAGGAACTTAATGATCAACGATTTCCTAAAGTGATATTAATGGATTTTGAAAAAAAAGCTAGAGAAGTCTCTACTTTTGCTTCGACAAGTATTGAAGGTAACCCACTACCTTTAACAGAAGTTAAAAAAGTACTAAAAAATAGACCGCAATATATTCGAGACAGTGAACGTGAAGTGTTAAATTATAACGATGCTCTTAAATATCTAAATAACCTAAGTAAAAAAGATGATCTAAAAATTTCGTTAGATTTAATTTTAGAAATTCACAAAAAAGTCATTGAAGGATTATTGCCTAATTTTGAAGCAGGTGTTGTTAGAAAAAAGCCTGTAGTTGTTAATGATCCAAGATCAGGTGAAGTTGTTTTTTTACCTCCAGATTATGATGTAGTTAATAAATTAATGTTAGAACTTGTTGAGTTTCTTATTCAAAATAAAAATACTGTAGATTCTTTAATTTTGGCTGGTATTTTTCATAAACAAATGGTAATTATTCATCCATTTATGGATGGAAATGGCAGAACAACAAGATTAATTACAAAGGTTTTATTGGCAAAAATGGGTCTTAATACATTTAATCTATTTAGTTTTGAAAACTATTATAATAAAAATGTGACTAAATATTTTCAAACTGTTGGGGAATTTGGAGATTACAATGAATTAATAGATACAATTGATTTTACAACTTGGTTGGAATATTTTACTGAAGGTATTATTGATGAGCTACTCAGGGTGAAAAAGATAATTCCTCAATTAGGCTATTCACCAGAAACGAAGATTGAAGAGTATCACTTAAAACTAATTGATTTTATAAAGAAAAATGGTTTTATCACTGACAGAGATTATTCAAAATTAACTGACCGCGCTAAAGCTACAAGGACACTTGATTTTCAAAAATTGATGGATTTAGGTTTTATTAAACGTCGGGGTAAGGGTCGATCAACTTATTATGTTTTAAGCTAAAGGAATAAAAGTAACAACCCAGCAGTTACTCCAAATATTCCAATCATCTTTTTTACTGTTAATTCGTCTTTAAAAAAGAAAGCAGTCATCAAGGTTAGTAATGAAATTGAGGCGGCATTAGTAGCGTTAACATAGCCAACATTTGGAGCTAAATTAAATCCAACTTGCATAAAGTAATTGAAACTCGAGCCAAATATCCCAATAAATAATAGAGTCACTATTTGAGGTTTATTAATTTGAAAGATATTTATTTTCTTTAATTTTATTTCCCCAAATATTAAAACGGTTACTACTAACATAGTCAAAATGAGCCTAGTAAGAATAGGGACACCTATATTCAGTAAATATTTAGAACTTAAAGCTAAGAAACCCCAACAAAAAAATGCGCCCATCGTATAGGGAAACCACAATTTATTAGAAGTAGTTCTGCTTTTGTCTTTATCGATCATAATTAAAGCTGAGAACAATACGATTAATACGATAGCGATCACTGACTTCATTGTCAGTGGAGCAGAAAAAATAAATATTGAGGCTATAGCTGTAAATACGACATAACTTTTTGAAATAATTAGACTATACCCAGGGTTTGGGGAATATTCGATTCCTTTTAAGGAGAATACATTTCCAAGATAACTAAAGAAAATACCTTGAATTATAATTAGTAGGTATTCGAATGGTTTAAGTGTAAAAGTGGTTGGGGTTTTGACCGTTAACACCATATATACAAGTACAGGTATTAGAAACATCGCGAGATTATTTAGTTGCTGAGGCGTTTTTAGTGCATTGCTCTTTCGTACACAAAGATATAAAGCAACCGAGCTAACAAACATTAATAGGCTGGCAATAATCCAATTCATAAGTATTGACTATAGTTTCTCTCTGCCTGATTTTCAAGTTGTAATCTGTTTGTAAGAAATAGTTGTGAGTTAAGGTTGTTTATTTCGAACTCTTTTTAGCTCATTAAAAGTCGATATTCAAAATTAAGTGCTCAATAAATTATAACTTTCAAATATGCCATCAAAAATAAAAGAAGATAACGGGATAATGTTGTTTTTAATTTGAGCTTCTTCTAAATAGGTGTAATAAGCTTGTTTTTTTTCTTTTCTAATTATGACTGGAGCCATCTTGTATTTGAAGGCTAGAACTAGCATTAATAAACGACCAACTCTCCCATTGCCATCTGAGAATGGATGAATTTGTTCGAATCGAGCATGGGTTTGAGCTATGTGTTTAACTTGATTGATTGATTTTTTCTGAAAATCATTAAACATATTAATAAATTCACTCATGTGGTTATTTATACTTAAGAAGTTAGATGTTGGAACATTTACTCCAGCAATTCGAACACTATGATTACGATATACACCAGCATTAGGTATGATCCCATTCATGAGAATTTGGTGGACATGTTTAATAAATTCTTCGTCCACATTATCGCTATTATCTCTAATCCATCTCATTATAAAGCCTAAAGCACCCTGATGATTTTTAGCTTCCTGGTGCTCTTGAACACTTTTATTGGGGATGGTTACATCATCAAATAGTACAGATTTAACATCAGGTTCATTAAATGTGCTGCCTTCAATGCTGTTTGTATGATAAGTCAATGAAAGTAAAAAATCATCGTAAATATCTTTTCTAGACATAATTAATGAATACGGATCAGAAAATTGTTGTTGTAAATGTTTAATTTTTTTGACTTTTTTCTCAATTACATCTATGCCTATAGAAGTATCGCCTAGGTACTCAAGATAAAGAAAGTCAATTTTTTCAACGGCTTTTGCTCTAGGTTGACTTTTACCGTTTATCCAACTGTTTAGTGTGGGGAAAGACACTCCGAGATTTTGAGCTAGTTCATCTTGAGTTTTACCACTAAATTTTTGAATGTGGTTGAGTTTATGGGTGACATTCATATATTTAATCATAGCTAACTTTATAAAGAATGTCAATCTATATAAAGTTAGAAGGGGTAAATTAGAATTAATGGCTTAGAAAAGTTCAATCTACAAACTAGGGTGTTTGTTTTTCCAGATGAAAATTTGTTGTGACCCCACAGAGAGTCTACGACTCGCCACTATTTATATTTTCTGTAGGATGGCTCGCATGCACTAACCTGGCTCACTTCACTTCCGTTCAGTTCGCTATGTGGCGGAACTCAGCTTCGCTTCGCTCAGCTGTGATCTCCTCAAACTATGCGACCAAATAATAAAATAACACGCATATAGCGTGTTATTTTATTATGTGACCCCACAGAGAGTCGAACTCTGCTTATCAGGATGAAAACCTGGTGTCCTAACCGATAGACGATAGGGCCGTTATGGCCAACTTATATTTTCAAAGTGCTGTATTTGGGGGTTTTCCAATCTATCATCACCCTTCAAATACTCAATTGCTATGATATCAAATCTATAATCTTTATTATAGCCTTTGAGTCTCAAATAATTATTAGCAACCAGGTTCATGCTTTTCAGCTTTTTACTTGTCACTGCTTCTGAAGGATTGCCAAAGAAGCGGCTGTTTCTAGTTTTTACTTCTATAAAAACTATTTCGTCAAATTTTGTATCGAGTGCGATAAGATCTATTTCGCTGTTGTTAACTCTAATGTTAATTTCAAGAATTTTGTAACCCAAATTAAGCAAATGGTTTTTTGCTTTTTGCTCTCCCCTGTTTCCAAGGGAAAAATTATTCAGCCTTAGCTGCTTTGGTGTGAGTATCTTTTTCTTTAATACTGGTTGCTGATTTTCCAAGTCTATCACGTAGGTAGTATAACTTTGCTCTTCTTACATCACCCTTACGTTTAACTTCAATATCTTTAATTTGAGGCATATTAATTGGATAGATTTTTTCAACACCAATTCCACCTGTACCCATTTTTCTAACAGTGAAAGTTTTGCCATTACCTCTATTTTTGATAGCAATAACTAGCCCTTCAAAAAATTGAATTCTGGTTTTCTCGCCTTCTGAAATTTCCTGATGAACCTTTACGGTGTCACCAACTCCAATTTTAAGATCGTTATAGATTAAGTATTGTGCCATGATAAAATTCCTGATTACAAGATTTACTATTTTACTTGATTTGAGACGTATTTGCAATCTGAATAATTTCTGAATAATTTCTATTATTTCCAGTATGTTTAATTGTTGCTTTCATGAACTCAACAAAGATTGGATGAGGAGTTAATGGTCGAGATTTATATTCTGGATGTGCTTGAGTTGCAATGAAAAATGGATGTTTGTCTTGAGGTAACTCGATCATTTCAACAAAAAAATCATCAGGTGATGTTCCTGAAATCACCATGCCGGCATCTTCAAGTGTTTTTCGATATTCATTGTTAACTTCATATCGATGTCGATGTCTTTCGGAGATTAAATTATTTTTTTCATCTTTGAAACCATTGTGATCGTGATAAATTTTGTGAGCGAGTGTGCCTGGCTTGAGTACGCAATCGTATGCACCTAACCTCATACTAGCACCCTCACCTTTGATGGTTTGGTATTTTTCATCAAAAGGAATGTCATGGATGATTGGATATTTTGTGTTTGGATCAACTTCGATTGTATTTGCACCTTCAAGTCCCGCTACATTTCTGGCGAATTCGACACAAGCAAGTTGCAGTCCATAACATAAGCCCAAAAACGGCACTTTATTTTCTCTAGCGTATCTAATTGCGTCAATTTTACCTTCGACTCCTCTAGATCCCCAACCAATTGGCACGATGATTCCGTCAGCAGATTTTAAGTCAGCTAGGGCTTTCTCATCTTTGTTTTCAAGTTCAGTGGCTTTAATAAAGATAATTTTCATGTTTATGTCTGTATATGAACTGGCAAATTTTAGGGATTCAATCAAAGAAACATATGAATCGGTTAATTCATAATCACCAGTTGATAAATATTTGGCGATAATTGCGATTTTGACATTATATTTTTTATTAGCTTTGAATTTTTTGACGAATTCATTCCACTGAGTGAGATCTGCTTTATTTACTGGCAGTCCCAATTTAATTAGAACTTTTTCATCAAATTTTTGTTCAGCCAAAATAGGTGGTAATTCATAAATACTATCGCAATCAGGATTTGAGATCACGTCATCTTTGCTCATGTTGCTATAGAAGGCAACTTTTTCTTTTCTTTTATCATCAATTATCAATTCTCCTCTGCCGACAATAAAATCAGGCTGAATGCCCATTGAGTTAAGAGTTTGAACTGAAAGTTGAGTTGGTTTTGATTTGAGTTCATTGATGTGTGAAGGATTTGGAAAGTAAGTCACATGAATATGAATTGTGTCCTGAGGTGTTTGCAGATTCATAATACGATAGGCTTCATAATAAATCACGTTTTGGTATTCTCCGGCGGTTCCACCTAGTTCAACTAAACAAATGTCGTAGCCTTCTCCGGCCTCTTTGATACGTTTAATTGCTTCCTGAGGAATGTAGAGCCAAGCATCAACAGTTGCACCGTTGTAAGCAAGATTTTTTGTTTTTTCAATCACGGTTGAGTATATTTGACCCAAAGTCATGAAGTTTTTATGACCAACTTCTTTACCCAAAAAACGTTCGTATGATCCCAAATCAAGATCAGCTTCTAGGCCGTCTTCACAGAGAAAAACGTCTCCATGTTCGATGGGATTAATGTTTCCAGAGTCAATGTTGAGGTAGTTTTCACATTTGATGTTTGTAATGCTATAACCACGGTTTTTGAGTAGTAGTCCTAAAGAAGCGGCAGTGATGCCTTTGCCAAGACCTGAAAGGACTCCGCCAGAAACGAAGATAAACTTTGTATTTTTATTTGGGGTAAATTTTCCATGGTTGCTCATGGAAGAGTATTATAGCGTCTTTTTGACTAATTGTAATCTCTAATTTAGTAAGGCGACAATCTTTTTTTCAAGTTCGCTGTCCCACGCAACACCATATGGAAGCAACATTTTTTGAGGTTTAGCACCATTTGGAATCAATACAATTACGGTTTGAGAGCCTTTGTGAGCTTTGAGTAAACTCCCAAGTTTTTGCAGGGTTTCTTTGGAGGTTTTTCTAGGAACAAAAATTTCTTTGTGAAGCGCGGAGCCCTCATGGAACATATCTTCTTCTGAAGGAACGCTTATTTTTTCAACCAAAAGCTGAAGCTCGCCATCTCTTTCGTCAACTTTTGCTTTGATCAACAAAACTGCGTCGTCATGAATCATAGTGGAATATTCTTCAAATGTTTTTGGGAAGACTACTATATCTATAGAACCTGTCTCGTCTTCTAGTTTGGCAAAAGCCATTAGTTTGCCCGTTTTCTTGGTAGCAATGTTTCGCACATTTGTTAGGATTCCGCCAAATTGAAAAACTTTTTCTTTGTGAATTGTAACATCTAGATCTTCAATTTTTTTTGTCGCGTCTTTGGAAACTGCTTTTAACTGATGGGCTAAAGGATGATCTGTTAAATACAATCCAAGTAGCTCTTTTTCAAATGAAAGTAATTCTTGTTGCGGATATTCAGGCAGTTCAGGAAAAGAATCTTCTAGTGTTTCATCAGATGAAGATACATCACCAAATAATGAATCTTGACCATCAACATCGGATTGAAGTTGCGAGGCTGTAGCACGAATTTTTTCCAAGCCCTGTAACATACTTGCTCTATTGCCAAATCTATCCATCACTCCGGCTTTAATTAGCACTTCAAGTGTAGTTTTATTTACTTTTCTACTATCGGATTTGTTGATAAATTGAGTCAAAGAAGTAAACTCACCGACATCTTTTTTAATTTCTAAGATATTTTCAATAGCTTTTGAGCCAACGTGTTTAATGGCATTAAATCCAAATCTAATTGCCAAGCCCTGTAGAGATTTCTTATCTTTTTCGATCACAAAATCATCAGTAGATTTATTTATTTCAGGTGGATAAATATTAATGCCCATTTTTTTGAGAGATTCAACTCCAATGGCAATTTTTACGTCTCGATTCATCGAATGAGAAGCTGACTCGACACTCATTAAAGCAGCCATATATTCAACAGGATAATTTGCTTTGAGATATGCGGTTTGATAAGCAATCATGGCATAACTTGCCGCATGAGCTTTGTTGAATCCGTAGTTAGCAAAAGCTTCAATAAATCCCCAAACTTTTTCTGCAACTGCAACTTTATAACCTTTAATAACTGATTGATCAATAAATCTTCTTTTATTTTCATCCAAAAGTTTTTTCTTCTTTTTTCCGATAGCGCGACGCAAAATATCAGCCTCACCCAAAGTGTAGCCAGCCATTAAATTTGCCATGAGTAAAATCTGCTCTTGGTAGACCATAACTCCGTAGGTTTCTTCTAAAATTGGTTTTAAAGATTCATCTGGGTATTTAATAGATTTCGGATTATGTTTCCCTTCAATAAAAGTTGGGATCAGATCCATTGGACCAGGGCGATATAAAGCAACCATAGCTGTAATATCAGAAAATTTATTTGGTTTTAGAGTTCTAGCTACGCGCCTCATACCAGCTGACTCAAGTTGAAAGACTCCAAAAGTATCTCCCGATGACAAAAGTTTGTAAGTTTTTTTGTCATTTAAAGGAATTTTATCAATGTCTAACTTAATCTTTTTATTTACTTCAATCAATTGAAGTGTGCTATTAATAATCGTTAAATTTCTTAGTCCCAAAAAATCAAATTTTAGCAAACCGATTGCATCATCATCAATATTACAGTCCAGTGCGTACATGTCATATTGAGTGATCGTTTTTCCAGATTTCGAATCTTTTTGGATGGCAACATAATCAGGAAGTGGCTTGTCAGTTATGATAACTGCGGCAGCATGTACCGAGGAATGACGGATTGATCCTTCAACTTTCATTGCCAAATCAATTAGTTTTTTAAATTTGGGTTGTTTATAGTATTCAGCTAATTCTGGAACAGTTTCAATGGCTTTTTTAAGTGAGATTTTTTTGCCAGGGTCATTTGGAATAAGTTTGGCAATTTTATCAGGATCTTCATATGGCATTCCCAAGACCCTACCAATATCTCGGATAGCAACTCTAGCTTCCATTTTTCCAAACGTAATCACGTGGGCCACATGGTCGTTACCATATTTATCGGCAACATACTCAATAACTCGATCACGTTTTGTATCTGCAAAGTCAAGATCAATATCGGGTGGAGTTGGGCGTTGAGGATTAAGAAAACGTTCAAATGCCAATCCGTGAAATAGTGGATCAATGGTGGTAATTCCAACAGAGTATGAAACAAGAGATCCGGCAGCAGAACCTCTTCCAGGTCCAACAGTAATGCCGTGTTCCTTTGACCAGTTAACAAAATCTTGAGTAATCAAAAAATAGGCTGCATAGCCTTTATCATTAATAATTTTTAATTCATATTCTAGTCGTTGCTCAATTTCAGGGGTAATTTTTCCAAGTTTTTTTCTTGCTCCTTTGTAAGTCATATCTTTCAAGACTGAAGCCAAAGTCTCACCTTTTGGAATCGGATATTCAGGAAAAATTAATTGACCAGTCGGAATTTTAAGCTCGCACTCATCGGCAATTTTTACAGTATTTTCAATGGAGTCAGGATAATTTTTAAATAATTTGATCATTTCTTCAGTGGAGCGCAAATAATAGTCAGGGGAATCCATCATGGTCATGCGTTTTTTATCATCTATCAATTTTCTGGTTTGAACGCAAAGAAGCGCATCTTGAGCAATTGAATCTTCTTGTTCAACATAATGAACATCATTAGTAGCCACTAATGGCAAATCTAGTTTACGAGCCATCTCAACTTGCAATTTTGTTAGACTTGTCAGTTCACTAATTTGTGGGTGTTTTTGAATTTCTACATAAAATCTGTCGGGAAACTTATTTTTGTAGAGTTTGAATTTCTTTTCTGCTTCTTCAAGTTTGCCGTCACGAAGAAGCTTATTAAATATACTACTCATACAGCCACTCAAACAGATAATGCCATCAGAATATTTAAAAAGAGTTTCTTCATCGATACGAGGTTTATACGAAAAACCTTCAAAGTTGGCAATTGAAACTAAGCGATTAATATTTTGATAACCTGTAAAATTTTTGGCTAACAGTGTCAAGTGAAATTGATCAGAGCCCATTTTGGACTGTTTATCCTTCATTGAATTTTTAGCAACATAAATTTCGACTCCAATAATTGGCTTAATTTCTGCCTTATTACAGGCGTTAAAGAAATGAAGGGCTCCATACATGGCGCCATGATCAGTAATTGCAATTGCATGTTGACCATTTTCTTTAACTTTGTTTATTAGGTCGGGTAATTTACATAAACCATCAAGTAATGAATATTCAGTGTGAACGTGAAGATGGACAAAGTTATTTTTTAAGTTCATTTATTAAGAGTTCTCCTAGTTTTCTGTTGTTAATCTTTTTTCCAAGTTTTCTCATTGTTTGACCGATAAAAAACCCAATTACTTTTGTGTCACCTGATTTGAATTTTATAACAGCGTCATTATTTTGAAGAATTACTTCTTTAATGGCAGAAATAATTTCATCGTCAGACACTTCGTCAGTTTGAGAAAGTTTTTTGAATTCATCTACAATTTTTGATGCTATTGTTTCATGTGAAATAATAATGTTTTTGTTTACTATTGTGCTAGCTAATTTATTAGGTTCAATATTTTCAAGTTGACAAATTTTAAATGATTCTTCAAGCAAATTTGAAAAGATTTCATGTGAAATGAGTTGTTTGGAATATCTTTTCTCTACTCCATATTCTGTGTTCCAACGCTCTGATTTTTGAGCTGGGAGTTCTGGAAGTTCAGCTCTCATGGTTTCAATACTTTCACGTGAATATCTAATTGGTGGAAGATCTGGGTCTGGGAAATATCTATAGTCTTCCGAATCCTCTTTAGTTCTTTGTGAGAAAGTGATTGATTTGATTGAGTTCCAACCTCTTGTTTCTTGAGCGGGAATTTCACCTTTATCTAGTATTTCAGTTTGTCTGTCTATTTCATACTCAATGGCTTGTTCCATAAATTTAAAGGAGTTAATGTTTTTGACTTCAACTTTATATTTTGGAAGTTCTTTTTGTCCTTCCGATCTCAAGGAAGTGTTTGCTTCCAGACGCATGCCACCTTGATCCATATCACAGTCAGCAACGTCTAAATATTTAAGAATTTTTCGAATTTCTTTAGCATATTCTTTGGCCTGTTCAGGGCTATGAATGTCTGGCTCAGTAACTATTTCCATTAATGGTACGCTACTTCTATTAAAATCAATTAGACTTACTTGTTTTCCATCAATTTTTTTATGCAAAAGTTTTCCAGTGTCTTCTTCTAGATGTATTCTAGTAATTCCTACTGGGCCAAAAGAGGTTTCAACAACGCCATCATAACAGAACGGCAGGTCGTATTGACTAATCTGATATGCTTTTGGGAGATCTGGATAGAAATAGTTCTTTCGATCAAATTTTGAGAACAAATTAATTTTGCAGCCAAGTGCTAAACCTACTTTAATAGTCCATTCGATGGCTTTTTTGTTGGCGACTGGCGATCCACCTGGCATGCCTAAGCAAGTTGGGCAAGTATAAATATTTGGTTTCTCAGCACCAAAAGGATCGTTTTTACAGCCACAAAACATCTTTGATTTAGTTTTAAGTTCGGCGTGAATTTCTAGACCACAAACTAAGGAGTATTTATTTTTGTTTTTATTGTCAGTATTCATATTAGTTTCTCCAAGAATTCCATTTGGTTGCTTTTTCAAATGCATCAGCAACTTGAAGGACTAAATCTTCTCGATACATTGGAGCAATAATGTTCATACCTAAATATAAATTTGTTTCATTATCTTTGTAGCAAGGAATTGAAATCCCAGGTAAGCCACTGAGCGAACTGGCTTCCAACAGTAAATCTTCTAATTCTCCAAACATTGCCTGTCCTTCAGTTGCGCCAATTTTTTTAGCAAACCCAGGTGAAGTTGGAGCTACTAACACATCATAAGTTTTAAATAAACGCTCATAATCTTTAATATATAAAGTTCTAACTTTTTGAGCTGTGTTGTAATATTGGTCGGCATATCCTTTAGACAAGGTGTAGGTGCCAAGCATAATTCTTCTTTTGGCTTCATCACCGAAAAATGATCTATCTTTTCCATATCTAATTCCGTCATATCTACCTAAATTACTGCTGACTTCTCCTCTTTGGACTATAGTGTAGATACTAACGCCATGCTTTGGATTCATAGCATCAACAACTTCGACAGTTGCTCCAAGTTTTTCAAAAACTTTTACTTGTTCGGCAAATATTTTTGTAATTTCTTCTAAGCCTTTCAGATCTTTATATAGATAACCAATTTTTAATCCCTTAATATCTTTATCAATTGCTTTGGTAAAATCTGGAACTTCCAAATTAGCAGTAGTGCTTTCTAGAAGATCGTGTCCAGCAATATAGTTTAATAGGATTGCAGCGTCTTCTACTGTTTTTGTTATTGGTCCCGGTGAGTCAGTAGATGAGCACATTGCAATGATTCCATATCTACTGCAACGACCATAGGTAGGTTTCAATCCAACTACTCCACACCAAGCGGCTGGTTGTCTAATTGATCCAGCAGTCTCTGTTCCAAGTGATGCAATGCACATATTTGCAGCCACTGCAGCGGCACTTCCACCTGAAGATCCTCCGGGCAAATAATCAATATTACGTGGATTTAAGGTACGACCATATTGAGAAGTTTCGGTTGATGATCCATGAGCCCAAGCATCCATGTTTGTTTTACCTATCACGACACCACCGGCTTTTTTCAGATTTTTACTTACTGTTGATTCAAAGGTGGGTATAAAATCATCTAGTATAGTAGATGAAGCCGTAGTGCGGAGATTCTTAGTGCAATAGTTATCTTTTAATGCAATGGGAACTCCCATCAAAGGAGTATTTTTAGCGGCTTTTGCTTTTTCTAAAGCATTGTCATCCAATGTTAAATAAACATTAAGTTTTTCATTCTGATCAGCGATACTTTTTTTGACGTCTGCATAAAAATCATCAAGACTGAGTTCGTTATTTTTTAGTTTATTAAGTGCTTGTTTTAATGTTAATTTATTTTTCATCAATAATTCTCGGTACAACAAAGTACCCATCGTAAGTTTCTTTAGCGTTTTTTAGAGCATCGGCTTGAGAAAACATGTTTTCTTTATTAATAATATCTTCACGAAGAACATTCTCAAAACCAGTGACCTGACTAGTTGGTTCAACTCCAGATACATCCACGGATTGTAATTCTGAGATAACATCTAAGGTTTCTTCAAATGCATCTATCAGGCTATTTTCTTCTTCTTCAGTTATAGGTATAAAAGCAAGTTCTGCAATATGTTTTATCTGAGCTGTTGTAATCTTATTTGACATGACTTTCTTATTGTACCTGATTATTTAGATCCGACCACTGCTCTTAGCGCGTTCAGTCTTTCCTCGATTGGTGGATGTGTGGCAAACATATTTGTAAATAGACCTTTTGGTAAATTCTTTAATGGATTACTAATATAAAGATGGGCGGTCGCTTTATTCGCAGCCTCTAGTGGCTCTTTGTCTTGAGAAATTTTTTGTAAAGCATTAATTAGACCCTGAGGATTTTTGGTAAAACCCACAGCTGATGCGTCGGCTAAAAATTCTCTTTTTCGGGAAATTGCTAACTGAATAAGTTTGGCAATTAAAGGGGAAAGTATTGCTAAAACTAATCCTATTGCAAAAATCACTATCTGAAGTTGACCACCTTCTCTATTATTGTCTCGTTTTTTGCCCCAGAACGTCATTCTTAACATCCAATCTGAAAGTAAAGCAATAAATCCAACTAGAATTGTAACTATTGACATTAACCTAATATCGTAATTGCTGATATGAGAAAGCTCATGACCAATTACGCCTTCGAGTTCTGATCTGTCTAGTTGTGCGAGGAGCCCGGTGGTGGCACAAATAACTGCATGCTCTGGATCTCTGCCAGTGGCAAAAGCATTCATAGCTGTGTCTTCCATTACATAAAGTTTGGGTTTAGGCATTTTTTTGGAAGCAGCCAAGTTTTCAGCGACTGTATAAAAATCAAAATACTTTTCTCTACTTGCTTCATGAGCTCCAGAAATTCCTAAGATTATTTTGTCAGAGTACCAATATGAGGCAAACGACATTACTCCTGAGAAAATTAGCGCAATTCCGATGAGATCCATACCATAGCCCAAGCCATATGCCATCAGATAAGCTGCTAAAAGAATAAAAAGAATGAAGAAGAAGATAACAAAAAAAGATTTTCTTTTGTTACTTTCTATCAATTGATAGTGTGTCATTTGAGTTTTTTCTAAAACGTTGGTTTATAGGTCAACTTTTACATCTTCCATTTCGGTTGCACTGACTTCAACATGACTTCCTGTCATGGCAGTTGCCAGGCCTTTTTCTTCTTTGAAGCCAAAGATATTAGCAACAATTGAAGATGGGAAGACTACTAATTTTTGATTGTATGATTGTGACAAATCAATGACTGATCTTCTTGAGTACATCAGTTTGTCAGCGGTGTCTGTTAATTCATTCATTAATTTAGATACTGCTTCATTGCTTTTTAACTCTGGATTATCTTCAATTGCAATTGAAATTTGTGGAACCAGAGATTGAACGCTTTGAATTGCTTTTTCGATATCAGCAACTTTTCCAGAATCTTGAGCTGTTGTGATATTTTTTCGAGCATCAGTCAGCATTTTGAAAATTGTTTTTTCTTGTTTCATCAAGCCTTTAACAGATGCCTGAAGATTAGGAATTAAGGAAGCTTGGCGTTTAAGTTGGTTACCAATTTCTTGGATGCTTGCTAAAATTTGAGTTTTTAGTATTTGTAGAGAGTTGTATATCGAGATCACATAAGCTGCGATTGCTACCCCTGCGATTAAAAGTGCTGGTATGAGTGACATAATGTCTCCTTTTTTGTATATTTTTCGTGCAATTATATCTTACTATAGAGTTAAGTCTTGGTAAAGTAAGTACTTTGAAGTATAATCGAGTTTCAACAAATTTAAAAATTTAAGAAAAATGGGCCCGTGGTGTAGTGGTTAACATGTCTCCCTGTCACGGAGAAGATCGTCGGTTCGAGTCCGATCGGGCTCGCCAAATTAAAAAAAGTAAGCCATTAGGCTTATTTTTTTTAATTTGATGAGTTCACATTGCGCTCGTGACCTTGTTCGCGACGGCAAGTGATGAAGCTGAGTGAAACGAAGCAAAAGCACCTGCCTAGTGCATGTGAGCCTACTTACAGTAAATATAAATAGCGACGAATCGTGAGTCCGATCGGGCTCGAATCATGGGACTCGTATCGAAAGGTAGACTGGATCAACGAGATCGAATACCCAGAACTGACTTATCAGGAAACACAGAGGTTCTTATCAGCAAAATTCCTGAGCAACTAAGCTACCCCACCACCTAACTCCCGCTTTATTTTCTAAAACGCTAGAACGAACTAAATAGAGTCTTTCTTAATTAACAGCTTCTTCCTTAGCAGGTTCTAATGCCTCTTGTTCTATCGGTGAGAAGAAAAATACCAATAAAGGCAATAGACCAACCAATATAAGAGCAAGTCTTAACGAATGATCGGCTGTAAATCCTATCACTGGATTGAGCAACACTAAGGCGAATCTTCTAAACATTGAGATTGAGGAAAGAACCGTTGCCCTTTGCTCAGAGGGAATAAACTTGTTCATGTAAGCAGACATTAACTCCAGTCTCGTTAAGCCAAACCCACCAGCCAAAACGATCAATAAGACTACCGTAACAATGCTAGGAAAGGCAGCCGCTAAAAGAAATGCCACACTGGTGATAATTGCCGTAAATCTTAAATAGGCTTTTCCTGAACCAAGCAGTTTTTCTAAATGGACAAAATTGCTTGCGATCAACATCTCTACCCCTACCAATAACGCATGAAACCAGCCAAAATAAACAACAGGCACTTTCATACTTATAAACAGAGGTTGGTATAACCAAATAACGAAATAGGCAGCAGACGCAACCACGATGGCATCAAAAGCTAGCAATCGTAAAGTTCTGTGGTTCCGAAAGTAGAAAAATCCTTTCTTTGCAATGTCAAGATAGCGTTTTGATTCCAAAGTTTTTTCACGAACAGCTGGCTCTTTTATACTCCAGGCTACAAGAGCTGCTAGCACAAAAGGTATTGCTGAAAAAAGCATGGGGGCATTTAGTCCAAATCGAGACGCAATAAAACCACCCAAAGGGGCGGCTATAAAAATCCCCAATAAATGAAAAGAATGTGCTCTACCAAACACCTTTTTGCTCTCTCCTTCTTTTCCTTCCTCTTTTAACGCATCGTATAGCAATGCGCTATCCGCACCAGAAATGAGAGCCATCGCCATAGCGAAAAGAAACTCACCAAGTAAAAATATCCCAAAACTAGGTATACTTCCATAAATAAGAGCTGCAATAGCCACCACAATGGCTCCTAATGCAAGGGAATACTTACGACCCAGATAATCAGCTATTGCTCCAGTCGGCACTTCTAAGAGGAAAATCCACAACATGAACCATGATTGAAGAATCTGAACCTGAGTCAGAGAAATATGACCCCATTCAGTAAAAAACGGGACAAGCACCGCAGAGAAAAAGGCAAAATCCTTTAAAAAACTAAAAAGGTAATAGCGCCAAACAGTGCTTTTAATTTTATCGTTTATAATTTTCATTATCTTGTTCATAGTAATTATGACAAAAAAACCAGCCCTTTTCTTGGCTGGTTTCGTCTCTTTTAAGTTTTATTTGTTCTTACTTACACTTCTTTCTCTACGAAACCAGCAAACAAGATCTCGTCACAGACGAGCGTGGCTGGTTGTTTATTTGTAGAGAAATAGCCGAACATACAAGTAATTATAACATCGAGACCTAAAACCAGCAACTTCAGAGTTTGTATCTTGGATCGAGCAAGATGCAAATTGCCAGAAATACGAGCAAATATAAAATGCCGCCAATAACTAACTTTTCTAAAAAAGATGCTTGCCTTTTTCTTATTATCTTGGGTATAGCAACTAACAGAAAAACCTCAACAATAAACGAAAAACTACCAAGACCATAATAAAAAATTAGCTGGAACGATTTGGGTAAGAATGATATGTCCTCTTTAACATCGCCGAAAATATCAAGAGGAGTAGAGATTTTTAGAATATCCTGAGTAATGTCTTTCAGAAAGTGGACAAGAATGAAAATATACAGGAACGGAAGAAGTAGTCTCCAGATGTTAAAGACTGATTTAATCCGTTTAATTTCCATAATTTTAGTCCAAAAGCCTTATGACAATATGGTTGCTAAAAACCAAAGTGGCAAGGAAAACACAACCAAAGCGCCCAATAAGCCAAGTCTATCTCTTTTCAAAACCACCAACGACCCCACAATACCCAGAAGGTCTAAGGGGTAGGTTACATAATTACAGTATGGCTTGCACCACAGATGAGGTCTATGAAGAATGTTGGTAAATGAACTGTGTAACCCAAAAACTTGTAGAGTATCCCTGATTAGGTGATAAACCGAAGCAAGAAAAATAACAATAAATACCAATTTCAAGAATTTGCTCATAGGATAAACCAGCGAGAAACTTGCTGTGTATACCTGACATAGTCCTCTCCATACCTCGCTTTTAATATGGGTTCTTCAACTCTAATCAGGTAAATATGAAGTCCTACCACCCCGATAAGAAATAACCCCAACAACATTATGTGCCCAAGAGAAAGAAACAAGCCCAAGTATATAAGCGCATGAGCTACATAAATCGGATTCCTTGTGAATTTATACACGCCTTTAATCACCAACTTTTTAGGAGGTTCTGTCAGCATAGGAGTCCCTCTACCGTGGAGCTTAAATGTTAAACTCGCAATTAAAGCAAGTAATACGCCACCTACGGTAAGCACATTGCCCAGCGATTTCAGAACTCCTAAGTCAATTTGGGGTAAGTTAAGCGCAGTATTTATATAAGCAAAACTCAGTGGAAGAAGCATCCATAACAGTAGAATAGCAAACAAACCAAATAAAAAAGATTTGAACTTCATCTTAGCAACAAGTATACCTCTTCCTACTGAAAAATTGTATAATTATGTTGAGGTATGCCGAAGAAAAACACGACTTTACCAAAACTGTTAACCATCCGCCAAACAGCGGAGATTTTGAATGTCCATGTGGAGACACTAAGGCGGTGGGACAAAAGCGGGAAGCTGAAGGCATTTAGGGTAAACGAGCGGGGCGACAGGAGATATAAACCAGAAGATCTGGAAAATTACTTAAATAGCAGGAGGAAAACTTATGGGGATAATAACTGATAGAGAAATAGAAATTAAATGTCCTGAATGTAAATATGTCCAAATGGCTACTATCGGAGATGCTATTGAGGAGAAAAAAGTGATCTGTGGAGGTTGTAAAAAAACAATAAACCTGAAGTTCAAAGGAGATGACCCCACTAAAATTGAACAAGAATTAAACAGGTTACTTAAAAGCATTCCCAAGAAGATAACAATCAAAATATGACAATTAGAGATACTCGCTACAAACTACAAAAACTAAACATGGCATTGCGAAATGCCGATCTAAACCAATTTCAACCTAACCTAAGAGCTTTAACAGATTTTCTGGAGGAAAACCATTACTGCAAAGAACTGACAGCCCAGTTGGATAGAAATGATCCTCGTTATGAGGGGTGGACAATAAATGCGATAACCAAAAGAGAAATTGACCTTAATCTTTCTGAAAAACAAAGGGCATCGCTTGGTTTTCAAGCAATAAGCCATTTTATCGGAAAAAGTGCTAATGAAATTATCGGAGTAACTACCTTCCTCACAACCGATACTCACCTCAACAGCCATGTAAGAGCTTTCTACGACACCTTTACCGAGCCACTTTGTGATTGGCTAGGTGAACAGCTGGAAGTTAAGGAAAACCAGGACACAGAACCACAAACCCCTATTGAGGAAGTAGAACAATTGATAAGCCGAGGCGAGGAATTGCTTAAAGCAGCTAAGTTCGATCAATATGGGCATTTGTTGCAAGTATACGAAAATGAAGAAACAGAGTGGGAATCAGATGCAAAACAGTTATTAGAAAAACATGTGGGCACAGAAGACGGATTATACAAGGACTTTAATCTAGTCGGCACTGGAGCAGTTTATCCCCCCGACCCCAAATATAAAGAAAAGAAAATAGAACAATTTAATTCCGAAACTGAAAGAAGAATTGCATATTTGTCTAGTTTCAAAAAGACCTTAGTCAGAAATAACAAGAGTGGCAAGAAACAAGAGGATGCTGTTCCAAAAGAAGAAATAACGAAAACCCTAGCTTTCATCAGGAGCAAAAAACTGAAAGAGATTGTTGTTGGGGATTTATATGAAGCTCAATTGTGCATGGAATGTTCCTATAAATCGGTTGTTATTTTATGCGGTGGAGTTGTGGAAGCTGTGCTTATTTATAAGCTATTGCAAGGGATGAAAAAGGCTAAGGCAATCGCCGAGTTTCGTAAACAATATCCAAAAGCTACAAACTCAGGAGATATAAAGTCTTGGAATTTCGAGCAGATTATCGACATTGCAAAACAGATTAAGCTGATTGACGAAGGAATCAGATTAAACCTTCACGCAATAAGAAACTTCAGGAATTTCGTCCATCCATACAGAGAGATTAAATCTACTAGCTCGCCCGATAGTCATTTGGCAACCATTGCGCTTGAAAGCGCAATGCACTTGGTAGGATTAAATAAATAAAATATGGATAAAAGCAAATCAAGTAGACAGGCGGTTTTGGTGGGCGTTGATCATACAGCCCAATGGAATAAAGACTCTTCAGAATCAAAAATTCTTAAAAGTGAGCTAACAGAGATTGTAAAAAATCATAGTATCGATTTAATTGCCGAGGAATTTTCAGAAGAAGCGCTAGCGGGAAATAAAGTGAAAAAAACTGTTTGCCAAGATGTTGCCAAAGTGTTCGGAATCAATCATAAACTCTGTGACTTAGACAGCCAAGAGAGGAAGAAGCAAAACATTCCTTTAAGAAATGAGGTTAAAAGTCGACTTAATATTAAAGGTCTTGTATTAGCAAATAGCCAAGAAGATAAGTTAATAGAGGCAGAATTAAGAAAATACGACCTAATAAGAGAAAAGGGCTGGTTCAACAAAATAAAAAATGAGGTTGCCCAAAACCTTGTCTTTGTTTGTGGCTCCAGTCACTTAAAAGGATTTAGGTCTATTCTCATTAACAACGGCTACGAAGTCGTAATGAGGAACATAGAAAATGAAGCAGTTTTGAAAAAGAAAAAGTAAATATGAAAAACATCAATGACCTTCTAACTGAACTGGCTAAGGGTGCGACACACATGATCAGCAAGCCAGAAACAATAGAGGAACTCCAAAGACAGGGAGTTAAGTTTGATGAACCCAAAAAGATAACTCCAGAACAAGCAGTCGAAAACATATTCGTTCAAAGGAAAGCTGTCGCCCTGACCAACATAACCAAATTCGCATCTCCACCAGATATTGCCATTCCAACAATAGGGTTTCTTTATGACGAAATTCGTGAGTGTATTCTATTTGGGCTTTATGGAGCTGCTATTTCATTAAGTGCTGTTTTAGTGGAGTTTTCTCTTAAACATGCTATTGTCAGGAAAAAGTTCGGAGACACCTACAAAGAAAGCGAATGGGATAGGGTTGAAATGATAGAGCTTAATCCGACTATCAAAGAAGCTAGGCAACTTGGTGTTATTGATGAAGATACAGAGAAGAAATTGACCAGCTTCAAAGACTCAATTAGAAATCCTTATTTACATTACAATATAAAAAAGATAACTAAAAATGTAGCTGCTAGAAAAGTGAAGAGATTTGATATTAAAACAAGGGAAGTTAAGGAGGTTGACCTAGATGCAAAAGATAACCCTATTGTCTGGGGTTTTGCGAAAAGATTTGTTGACAGAGAGATGGTTTTTCAAGTCTTTGGATTTGCAGATTATATGGTTAAATATCTTTTTTCAAAGCAGACATAAATTATGAACAAAAGCAAAGAGAGCGATAAAGAAGTAAAAACACCCTTTATAAGATTTCGACATGGCACAAGGTTGGCAATAGAACCAAACATTAGGGAATCAATAAGAGAATTTTTAGCGGGGTATAAAAAAGACGGTGAACAAGTGTTCCGAGGTCTGATTAAAGACATTGGTGATGGTTCTGGTTGGGGTATCCACCCAGACTCTACTTGGCACAGGGCGATTCAAGAACTGTTCGAAACATACCGAGACTGGGAATCTCCATCGAGAGAAAGTGCTATTGCTGCTGTAGTCGAAATACTGGAGATTTTAGGAAAAGACACTGCTCCCCAAGCAACTTGGGACAAAACTGCTGAAGAAATGGAAGAAAAATTGGAGATTTTAAGCGGTTGGGAATACTCGCATATTAAGAGGTTTGGTGAACAAGACAAGATCAAAAAAGACGCTGACGGTTACTACATGGAGGAAAATGGGCATAGGGTAGAAGTGATAGGCACAAAGACTTTGGAGGAGAATAAGTTTGATTATATTGAAGACGACATTAACAGAGATTACGGCAATATCGGTTCTCTTCTCAAACTGGTTGAAATGCTGTTCATATCTTTGGACTTTGCGGTTAATCCAGAACACTATCGTAAAGAACTTGCTTATGCTATGAGCGAAGCTGACAGTAATACTTGGTTTTTGCATGGGAGATGGCGAGTGGAAACATCATACGAGTTAATACCCATTAGCTGGCATCCAAGAAGTTGTTATACCGATATTGATTGGCTTAAAAGCGAAGCCATAACCATCCTTGCTATAAAATGTAAAGTCGAACAGGAAGCAGTCCCTAAAATACCATCTACCGATGATAATCTTTCAAGGTGGCAGGAAGCATTTCAAGGATATGCTCTCCAGTATGAAACAGCCTACGAAACAGACATGATTTTAGGAAGCGAGCCGTTTGGGTCGACCCCAGAAGAACTTTATATTGATTTTGAAGGAAGAAGGCTAAGGTGGATTAACGGCACTAAATATGTCTATCCCTCCCTGATAATTCCAGCAAAAGATGACACTTATGAGGAGGAGCGAGAGATCGCTCGACGGTTTGTCAGTGCGCTAGTGTTTTCGGAAAAGTATCCCATCAGAGAAATTACAAATGCTGCTTGCCCAAAAAGATTTGCTCCGCTTATTCGTCAGCCAAGATCGAATATCTTTCTTGGTATCTCTGCGGATATTCTTGCACTACTCGGTCAACAAAGGTCAGAGAGGCAGTGGCAGGCGCTTTCGTATTACAAGGAAGCTGTAAACTCAGAAAGTATTTATTACCAGTTTTTGTGCTATTACAACACGGTTAAACTGGCTTTTCTTAACTCTACAAACAATCAAGAGGACACAACTCGAACAGACCAGTGGATAGACAGCCAAGCTCCTAGCTTGAATATAACTCCATTACTTACAAGGCTAACTAACGAGGGAACAACTCTGGGAGCATATCTGAGGCATGAGGGTGGGAGAAATGCTATCGCCCATGTAGGCACGCTAAGAGTTGGAAATCATCCAACTGTAACACCAGACAATCCAGAAGACCGCCGTAAAATACAAGAAGTTCTACCGATAGTGAGAGAGCTTGCGTCAAAAGTGATAGAAGACGGAATGATCAGCTGAATGTTAACTCCTGTGTCGCCCCGTGTTGACTTGTGCGGGGCTTTCGTGCCTGGGGTGGCATAGTTTCACCTATGTTTGACTTCACTAGCCTCGTTGGGCATTTATTGGAGAATCCAGCCGTTATCTTCCGTTCTTAGCCAGATCGTAGGTGTCGTTGTCGTAAACGATCACCTGACCGCCATTGGTGATGGTCACATTCACCAACTCTTTGGTCTTACCGTTCTCGTCAACTGTCTTCCATTTGAGGAAAAAGTTGCCTGGCTTTGTTCCTTCAAACTCGTAGGTCATTCTGGTGATGTCGATCCCAAAGATGTCCTTGTGGTTGGTTAAGAACTTCTCGGCGACCTTCCTTACCTCCTCTGGCTTGCTGTAGCGACCAGAGTAGTCGTATTCGGGCATATTTTCAAACCAGCGTGTGCCGTCTTCCTTTGTTCCCCACCTGCGTTCAGCTTCTCCAACTTCTATAATGTGGTTATTTTTAGGATCGATGATAAAGCTGAAGAGCGCAGCCTCGTAGTATTCGCTGGCTGGGTTGTTGTAATCAGTCCCGCTGTCATCAGGTTTACCCGCAAACCTACTGCAGAGAAACTCTACTGGGATATCTGGCATGCCCAAAAACTCCCTAATGTTGGCTACCGCTTTCTCTCTTTCCGCAACTGGTCTGGCTGTCAGGAGGCAAAACTTCTCATGTGCTTCTTTATATTCCTGGGACTCTTTATTAGGGTTCTTGGACATCGTAGCCAGAAGCTCAGCAACTTCCTTGTCTTTGGCGCTGGTTTGCAAAGTTTGGACTACCTTCGACTGGTTGATTAAACGAGGGGTAAAAATGATAGCAAGAATGGCAATTACAGCCAAGAACAGAACAACGGGTAGAAAACGGGATTTATTTTTATGTGTCATTGTCATTTTTATCCTCCTTATGCGCTAACTGTTAAAGATTTCAGGATGTTAACTTCCTTTCCAGACGATTGTCAAGTTTAGACTTATCTCCAGGCATATCTTAGCACAAAAGAATACAAGGAGTATGTCGAGAATGATACAAGGAGTCTCTAAGATTTTTAGTAATGGGTAAACCAATAACACACCAGCACATATTGAGGAATTTTGGGGAAAGACTGCAAAAGGTGAGAAAGTCTCAGGGGATCTCGCAGGAGCAGTTGGCAGCGCTATTATCCATGCACAGAACTTATGTTGGCATGGTTGAGAGGGGTGAGCGAAATCCAACTATCAGAACGCTCTACAAGATTGCTAAGGCGTTGAAAGTAAAATCCTCCGACCTGCTTCCCTTTTAAGTTCCTTCGCTAGGTTATCAGCCCCACTTTTAGTAAAATAAGAGTGGGTATTTTTATACCCAAAAATAAATATGACGATGACAATGGCATTACCAAAGCCACTACAATTGGTGGTAAACATCATCCAAAAGAAGATTGAGATATCTCCAGAGTCGGACGAGGTGCTTGCTATCTCGCTTTGGGATTTTAGAGACAAAAATGGAGATTTGATTCCCAAAGGTGACTTAAAACAGATTCTACGGCTCCTACAAGAAAGAAAATTCTTACAAATGATCGACATGTCTTGTCTGGGTAAACCAGGAAGATTTTCAGGAGAAGAAATCAAGATAAAGATTGATCGGGAAAAAATCCTCACAATCAACAATGAGGTTCAAGCAAATAAAACAGAAGGGGTATTCACCTGGAGAAAACTGAAACTCGATCTCCTCAAAGGAATACTACAGTATAAAAATAACAAGCCAACCGAAATATCACCTACCCAAGACGAAATAAGGTTTTTAATTCTCCTTATGGAAAGTGAGCAAATCGTCAAATATGGAGAGATTGCCGATAAACTTGACTTAAATTGTCGAGCGTCATCTGATCCCAAAGAGATCTCCACGGCTGTTCAGTATTTAAGAAGAAACATTGTTCCTATTTTGGAGGATGCTGGTATGACCAAGGATGAAATTGAAGATATGATTCTCTCCAAAAGAAATGTGGGTTACAAGCTCTTCCGCCCGTAAATTCCCTTCATCGCAAAAAAGATCGTAAAAAAGTCGTAAAAGAATCCGTGGCGGTAGTTTGCCATTTGTTGAACAATCTTGATAGTCACCAACTCGATGACTATCACTATGAAACAACAAGAATTAAACACGGATTACTACCTCACAAGTGACCTCGCTATTGCCACAGCACTATCTTTGTGGCAACCAATTGAGAAAATAAATAAGTCCAATCCCCGTAAAGCAGTTTTTGTCTTCAAAAGGAATAAACAACTCAACGAACTGGTTGAGGCATATTTTCGTAACGAACTCACTGTTTCCCCACAGATTTACTTTAATCAGTTGCGGACTATAAAATCCCGTCTTTACTCGGAGGATCAACCATGATTAGCCATAAGTTGATCCTCGAATTAAAGCAGATATTGGAGACCGACTACGGACTGAAATTAACCCTGGAGGAGGTTTACGAGATTGGTTCAAGCTGGATAAGTTTTATCGAGCTGCTTATAAAAATTGAGACAAAAAAATAACTATGGCAAAAGCACGGATGTTACACAAAAAGATTTCTGTATCTGTCCAGATAAACAAGCTGACCTTACCAGCCAGACTCCTGTTTACCTGGATGATTCCCCACGCTGACGATGAAGGAAAACTAAAAGGAGACATCGAGTTTATTAAGGCAATGGTTGTTCCAATGACAAAATGGTCTTTCAAAAAGATAAAAGGATACCTCATGGAGATGAAAGACCAAGAACTTATTTACTACTGGCAAGAAAATGACGAGTGGTTTATAGAATTTACAAAATGGAAAGAGCATCAGTATATTCAAAAAGATCGGTTTAAGTCTTCGGATTTACCCTCATTTCATAAAGAAGTTGATAACAAGTTGGACACAGATTGTATACAGGCTGTTAGCACTCCATCTCCCCAATCGAATATAAGCGAATCTAATCTAAACGAAGTTAATAAAAGCGAAGTGAATGCAAGTAATGTCGCTGATAAATCTTCTTATAAGGGAAACGGGGATATGGTAAATCCTCGAACCTTTAAGCCGTCATCTGAAGGTGAGGTGGCAGCTTTGGAGGCTTGGAAGAGGTTAGAGCCAACTAACCCTCTCGCTTTTAAGATCACTTACCTTAATGCTCTTGGCAAAGGGTTACCCGTCAATATGTTCTACCAATTCTCCAGCGAAATACGACAAGACAACACTATCAGAAACCCTGGCGCGATTTTTAACAGGAAGGTCGAGACCTATCTCACACCGTAAAAACCTATGGAAAAAACAGTCGAAAATCATTTACTAACAACAAAAATACCAGGAGAAAACGAGAGGCAATACACCGCCTTCCTTCTCTACCACGAAATAAAGAGTATTAGGAAGGTGATGGAGGCATGGGATAAGTTAGGGCAGTCTTCGGGCGAAATGATGGCAGATTTTGCACAAAAGCTGGGCAAGAAACCAAGTCGGGCAACAGTAGAGCGATGGAGTAAAAAATATCGGTGGGTGCTAAGAAGCGACCTGAAGCTAACTGAAGAGCTAAAAGAACTTGATGAAAAGCTGAAAAAGATAAGGCAAAAAAGATCATATTTAATTACTGAACTCTTTTGGGAGAAACTCAAAAAAATCCAAAAACAGATGAACAGTGGGGAGCCCGCCACGGTTCAAGAAGTTAAAGTCCTTTGGGAGATGCACAGGACAGAATTTGGAGAATCAATCGGCAAACACCAGATAGTAGGAGGCATTGACGAATCAGAACAAAAACCGCTTACCCCCGACGAAGTGGAATTGTCGAAGGAGATGACAAAGTTAGAGATGGAATTTAACAGAAAGCAACTCGATAAACAGAAAGATGATGACTCAGCTTGATATTGCCTGGTTATTTCTTTATGTTGTGTTGCTGAAACAATTACTATGAAAAGCATTCTTTATTGCCGAGTTAGCTCAAAAGAACAGGAGGAAACAGGCTACTCCCTACCAGCCCAGGAGAAGCTATTAAGCGGGTATTCCGAAAGAACAGGTTATAGCGTCGATAAAGTATTCGCCATCTCAGAATCAGCCAGTGGCAAGAAGCAGCGAGAAGTATTTACCCAGATGATGCAGTATGTCCAAAAGCAGGGGCTTAAAATCATCATCTGCGAGAAAGTAGACCGCCTAACCAGAAGTTTCAAGGATGCAGTCATGATTGATGAATGGTTGGAAGAAGACGAAGAACGGCAAGTCCACCTGGTCAAAGACTCCCTGGTTTTACACAAAAACTCTCGTTCCCAAGAGAAACTGAACTGGGGCATCCGTATCCTCTTTGCAAAAAACTACATTGATAATCTCTCAGAGGAAGTCAAAAAGGGGCAAAAAGAGAAAATAGCGCAAGGATGGTTGCCCACTAAACCACCAGTAGGCTACAAAACGGTTGGCGAGAAAGGACACAAAATCATCCTCGTCGAAGAAGAAAAAGCCGTGATGGTCAAGAAAATGTTCGAGCTTTACGCCTCAGGCAACTACTCGATTAAAAAACTAACCCTGACCATGTTTGAGGAGGGCTTACGCTCCTATCACGGTGTGAAGCTAGTTAAAAGTCGAGTTCACCGACTCTTACGAGAGCCTTTTTACACGGGTAAAATGAGGTGGAATGGTCAGATCTACGATGGTAAACACGAACCAATTATCACCCAGGAGTTGTATGATAAGGTGCAAAATATGTTGACAGGCAAAACCACACCCAAATTGACCAGACACGATTACCTTTTCAACCGCTTATGTCGCTGTGCCACCTGTGGCGGGCTAACTACCTGGGAATCACAAAGGGGTGGGCTGGTTTACGGACACTGTAACCACTACCGAGACTGCACCCAGGAAACCTGGGTAAGAGAAGAAAAGGTCGAAGAACAGATCATTGACGGCTTTGACAAACTGGTTATCAAAAACCAGAGGATTGCCGAGTGGATTAAAAAAGCTCTCAAAGAAAGCCATGCTGATGAAACCGTCTATCACTCCACTACCGTTGAGGAGCTAAACCAGCGTTATGAGCAGATTAAGAAGCGCCTGGACAAACTCTATGACGACAAACTGGATGAGAAAATAACTCTGGATTTTTACAATCAGAAGTTTAAGCAATATACAGGCGAGAAGGACACCGTCCTTGATACCATTAAGAAGCACTCCCAAGCCAGTAACGGCTACTTTAACTTCGGCATTAACTTCTACGAGCTATCCCAGAGAGCCAAGCAGATATACCTAACCGCCAGAGAGAAAGGCTTAGCAGAAGAACAACGCTGCCTTATTAGGTTGGTATTCACTAACCTCAAACTTGATGAAGGAAAACTTCTCTACGACTATACCAAAGCCTTCAAAATCTTAGCCCAGGCAGTAAAGGAAACCAATTGTTCGAAAGTCGATAAAATTGACAAGTTTGAAGGTAAGAGTTTCGAACATCAAGAAAAGAGCGATGTTACGGGACAAAAGGGCACTTTATTGCCCTCCCGCCCCATCTGGCTCGCAAGCTTTTATTAAATTTATATCATTATGGGATATATAGTGATATAATATCATCAACAACAATTCTGTTACAAAGGAGGTCCCCTCATGTTCTGGCAAATTGTTGCCTTTATTCTGTTCG
>Ga0210057_1002311_pt1 | contig 27474 bp, 26 predicted proteins | sample CryGeyCG2114_010_2_FD_183968 | JGI IMG/M metagenome (GOLD analysis project Ga0210057, IMG submission 183968) | Groundwater microbial communities from aquifer - Crystal Geyser CG10_big_fil_rev_8/21/14_0.10 (SPAdes) (version 2) | ecosystem: Environmental > Aquatic > Deep subsurface > Groundwater ...
GAGCCTCTTGTATGATTTGTGAGTTTTCTGGAGTAACACTGTCTTTTTTGTTTTTCGCTTCTGTTTTTTTTGTTACTTTTTTAGCTTGAGGTTTTTTTAGTTCTTTGTCTCTGTTTTTACGTAATAAGTTTTTCATGATTTAGGTTGGGTTTTGGGGTTTATCGCTAACTTTTATATCTTTTGGGGCTTTTGGTTGTTCGGTTGATTGCTCTTGTGGTACGTGTGGTTCAGGTTTTTCTTCATTGCTTTCACGTTCTCTGGCTTCTTTTGTTAATGATGATCTCACGATTGGTGTTGTGTAACCATACGGATCCTGACGTAATCCCGAATTTTCTCCAGCCTCTGGATTGTATATTTCGTAAAAGAGTCTAATGAGTTCTTCAGTTGGCAAGGCAGTAATTTGAATTCCAAGACGTCTAAATTGCCATTGAAGATCTTCAATTCTTCGCGTAAGTGTTAGTTTTGCCTTTTTTACGGAATCTTCAGTAAATCCTTTAGGAGCGGTTTTTGATTTACTGAAAGGTAACGATGAAATAATAGAATCAAAAAGATTTTGTTGGTTTGTCGAGGTGTTCATATAGGGGAGAACAACATAGAATTTTTTTTGTAGAACAGTATTTTCAAGAACGAGTTGTTCAACAAACGTTATATAGTCTCCAAGTTGTTCCTTCATTGCAGATGAGGGTTGTTCCTTTAATTGTCTACGCAAAAAATTTATATAGTTGGTAATGTCGACTTGTCTGGTACGTACCAGTATTTGAATTGGGTAATCAAGAGAATTCACTAAGCTCGCGTATGCATAAATCGCTGAATTTTGTTCATCTTCTGACAATAAGTCAAAGTTAACGGCAGTTGTTTCAACGACCATTCGGTAACGTCCGCCTGTCAGAATGACGACGTCGTCCTTAATATCAATAATATCTAGATGGTCTTGTGTTTTAGGAAGTAAGCTCATCGGCAGTTAACACCACTGGGGCAACCTGTTTTCCGGTAAGCTCTACTTGGATCACCGGGAATGTATACCCAGACTTGGTGGCTTCAATGTAATATGTACCATTCTGGAGTGATGTGGTGACTAAAAACTGCCCTAATTGGTTTGTTTGTAATGCACGTAAGTTGTGCCCTGCTATATCTTTGATGATAACGACTGCGTTTGCAATCAATTTGTTCTCGTTGTCTTTGACGATACCGTTGATACTGTTAGGTTCTTTAGTAAGAGGTACCACTTTTTCAGGAGCGTTTCCTTGAGCTGCTTTTACGAATTTGTCTACCACTTTAGGTTGAGTAAAAGCTTCATTCATAGTTTCATCAAGCAGCTTTTCAAGTTCTTTGATCTTGCCTTCTTTTGACTTATTATCGCGAGATTGTTCTCTTAGTCTAGTGGCAAGGGCTTTGAGTTGTTGTTCTTCTTTAGTTACCAGCTGCTGTAGGCGTTCCTGTTGTGTTTTTAGCTCACGAACTTGAGAACGATAAGCTGCAATTTCTTGTTCAAGTTGTTGCTCTGAATTAACGGTATTTTGGAGAGTCTCTATCTGGGAGTCCAACTCCTTTGATTCAGCTTCTTTTTGTTGTAGTTTGTATGTTACATCTTCCATGGCAATAGGGTTTACATCTGTTCGTTCCATATTACCAAGTTGTTGCCTAAGATTCCTAATTGTTGCTTTCGAGGCACGGGAGTGATTAGACAAGATAGCCAATTCGTCCTTCTGTAACGCAGTTTTTTCTTTTATCGACTTAAGTTCAAATTCTTTTTGAGCAAGGATTTGTGACAATTTGGACTCTTCATCAGAAAAAACGTAATCTTCAATCTCGTTTATTGCAACTTGGTTTTCGATTTTCTGTTTAACATTTTCTTTTGGTTTTTGCTCAATACTTATGTGACCTCGTACCGTAGCACGATCATCATTATTAAATGTTGGGGTAACTATTTCTTGTGAATTATGCCAAAAAGGATTTATGTTAAGCATTGGTCCAACGTATTTTTTACCCGAAAGGCGAGCCTGACGATATTCAGGTATTGATCTGGCAAGTGGTTTAAGAAGTGCGCTGTTTTTAGGTTGAGATGTATTAGTATTATGTACCATTTGTTGACGTATTATTTGCTATCGATTGCTTCTTTTGGTCTGTATTTATTTTTCGGATTCTATCAACTATTGTTTGTTCTTCTTTGCTTAGGTCAGATTTTGGATTTGCTCGTCCGCGTAAATCAAGATACCTATTTAATTCCGACGTTGTTCTTTTTCGTGGTCCAGATGCTTGCCTATGAGGGTGATAGCCTGGCATGGTAAAGGCAATAGGTTTAATGCGTTTTTTCCACCTCATTTGTGTCGTTGCATATACAGCGTTAATAAAACTCTGGATCCACATATCGGCACTTCGCCCCTCATAGTTTAGCACCGCAAAGATTAGTGAGGAACCAATACTTACTATTGAAATGGGAATTTTAATATTTCCTGGTAGCTCAGTGTTAAATACCAGAAATGCGATTATTCCACCAACTGCAAGAAAAATAAACTGTTTTGCCGTGAATTTCCCGATAATTCTACCTTGATAAGTGGTTACATTTTGAGGAATTTTATGATACTGAGCCATTAACATATAATAGCGTACCAAAGGCAAAAACGAAAGAGTTTTGCGATGTGACTATGTTTTTATAAAAAGAATGAACCACGCCAATTCCCATATTGTGGTTAGATGTAAATTTTTTTACTGTGGATAGGTGTTTATTACCTCTATAGTTGTCCCACACGTACCTATCGGTACGACAAATCGACATATGATGACAACTGAAACTTCCAGGATCGTTTCTTCAAAAGCTACTTACTAGTAGCAGCTACCCCTATAGCACCAAACTGACCAATTAGATCCCAAAGTAAAGTCAGTTCGTTTTAGGGTAGCTATAATACAGATAGCTCCTATAGGTTTAAGTTAACATTTATTTTCCAACTTGTGGTAAAATCTGGCCATGCCGTCAAGAACGTGGCAACCAAAAAAACGAAAGCGTATGAAGACACACGGTTTTCGTAATCGTAATAGTGATCCTACGAAAAAAGTATTAACCAGACGTCGTGCAAAAGGTCGAACGAGACTTGCTGTAGCGGCTGTATCAAAATAGAATTGTGCTAGCCAGGTCGCAACGAATGACTTCCAAAAAAGATATTCGGTATATACTCTCTCGTGGGAAAAAAATACACACGCCACTTTTTGTAATGCTTATTGTTCCTTCCCATTCCTCAAGTAGTAAATATGCTTTTATTGCTGGGAAAAAGGTGGGAAATGCTATTGCCAGGAATCGTGCCAAAAGAGTTCTTCGTGAAGCTGTACGTACCATAACGCCACAACTTACTAATCAGTTTAATTACATATTCATTGCTCGCTCACAAACAAAAGAAGTCAAGGTCCTAAAAGTAATAGAAACACTTGAAGGTATACGAAGTAGGATAAAATAGTAACGTGAAGTTAGGGTTAAGCGGAAGTGCTTTACAATGCACTTTGTGTTAGGTTTAGAGGCTTTGGGATAATTTGTTGTATATATGTGAATGTAAAAATATAAAGATATGCTTGGCATAATTTGGAATACTATTATTAAGGCGCCTATTGTTACAACTCTATTGTGGCTGACTAATCTTACGGGAAGTGCTGGAATTGCAATTATTCTTTTGACCGTTATTATTCAGGTTATTTTTATTCCGCTTAGGGTTCCATCAATTAAGTCTTCTCTTAAAATGAAGAAGATAAAGCCTGAACTAGACAAACTAAAAGACACGCATAAAGGTGACAAAATGGCACAGGGGCAAGCGCAGATGGATCTTTACAAGAAACATGGAATTAATCCATGGGGCGGAATTTTACCCTTATTGTTATCACTTCCAATTTTAATTGCTCTTTATCAAGTGATAATGACAACGCTTGTTTCGGTAGAAGGATTACCTACTACTTTTTTGTGGCTTGATGTTACAAAAGCTGACCCTTTTTATATTTTACCTCTACTCGTTGCAGGATCTCAGTTTTTGTCAATGAAACAGTTGACATCAACTCCTCAAACAACAGCGGTTGAACAAAAACTCGAGAAAAAGGACGGTTCTGGTGTTGATATGGCGCAGCAAATGCAGACCCAAATGATGTACTTAATGCCCGCTATGACAGGGTTTATCACGCTTACATTGCCTGCTGGAGTTGGATTGTATTGGATCACTTCGGTCTTATTTGCTATAATACAGCAGAAATTTGTTCAGGAGAAGTTTTATGCCGAAGCTGAGCAGACACAACAACATGGATCTTAAAACAATACAAGAACTACAAGGTAAGGTAGAAGAGATTTTACAGTTAATGGGGGTTTCATATATTACTCCAGAAGTTTCTTTTGGTGACTCCGAAGCTGTTTCAGTAGAGCTTACTGTTAGTGAGGATTCTGAGGAAGGGGCAGGAATAATTATTGGTAATCATGGGGAAACTCTGCTCGCCCTTGAATACATTGTTGCACTCATTTTAAATAGTGGTTCCGAGGGGGAATGGAGAAGAGTTGAGGTTGATATTGATGGATATCGAAAACGAAGAGAACAAGAGCTTTCCGAGCTTGCACACCGAATGGCCCAAAAAGCACTTGAATCTCATCAAGAGATTCACCTTAAACCAATGTCACCAGCTGACCGTCGAATTGTTCACACAAATCTTTCAAAAATTACAGGCATTACAACTGAGTCCGATGGCCAAGGTCGTAGTCGACATATTGTAATTAAGCCGGAATAAGAGAAGGTTTACGCTTCTTGTTCTCGGATAAACATACCCTATCTTACTTACGTTTTAAAGGAGTGATTATAGTACAATGGCATCACTATGCACATTGGAGGATTTGTTTCTTCAGCGGGTGGGCTTGATAAAGCTATCGTAAGAGCTACCGAAAATAATTTTGATTCGGCAATGTTTTTTATAGGATCTCCTCAAACGTTTAAAATGCCAACACTAACAGATGAAGATGTTAGTTCATATCAACAAAAACTAAAAGGTTCAAATATTTCATCAACCTATGCCCATGCATTATATTTAGCAAATCTTGCTACTCCTGACAATAAATTGTTTTACAGTTCCGTTTCAGCACTTACAAAAACTATGCAAAATGGTGAAGCTATTAAGCTTAACGGTGTGATCTTTCATCTTGGTAGCCATAAAGGAACATCAAGTAAAGAAGGGTTAGATAGGGTTATCAAAGGTATTAAAAAAATTCTTGATACATCACCCGGAAACACAAAATTATTGTTAGAAAATGCTGTTGGGCAAGGGGATAAGGTAGGAGTTACGTTTAAAGAACTAGGTTATGTACTCGATGCGTTTACGAATGAGCCTAGGGTTGGGGTTTGTATAGATACCTGTCACGCGTTTGCAATGGGGTACGATTTTTCAAACCAGTCATTATTTGAGAAAATGCTTGAGGAAATTAACTCACATATTGGTTTTGACAGGCTTGACTGTTTCCACCTTAATGATTCTCAGGGTGAACTTAATTCACATATTGATAGGCATGCAAATATACTTGAGGGTCATATTGGAAAAGAAGGGTTTGAACGAATCTTATCGGAGCCACATTTTGCATCAAAACCATTTATTTTAGAGGTGCCAGGTGTAGACGGGAACGGTCCGGCGGCTAAGGATCGACAAACAGTATTAGATCTTTTATAGAATTAATCACATGGTACGTACATTTGGTAATACGATAATAAAAACAATTTTTCCTATTCTTTTGGTGGTGTTTTTTTGGCAGACAAGGATTTCGCTAGGAAATGGAGATGCTCTTTATGACTACTTAATTCCATTTGCCTATTTGTCTAGCATACTAATGGTTGTTCTTTTTATTGGACATACCTTTATTGACCATTCATGGATTCAAAAATCATGGAAAATCAGTCCCTATATGGTTGCTGCAGCGGTAGGATATTTTGTGGTGGTTGGGTGGGTTATTCTTGATCGTGGAATCGATACCATTGCTGGTTGGTATTGGTTAATTAACTTTATTATTATTTGTCGGTTCTCATTATGGATGTGGCATGTTCGCGAAAAATATCCCACGCCCTACATTATGTCAGTTCTATCAGCAGGGCTTATACCATTGGTGGGTATTGGTCTATTGGAAATTATTTTGGGGAAAAGTATTGGCCTACAATTTATGGGAGAATGGCAGTTTTCCATGCATAGTCTTGGAGTTTCAACAGCACATATATTCGGCATGGATTTTTTAAGACCGTATGCAACGTTCCCACACCCCAATGTTTTTGGGGGTGTCATGGCAGTTTTTTCGTTGTATTGGATCTACCAATGGTTGCAGAAGCGTTTACGAGACGAAAGCATAAATACAGCTCTATTTTTTGTAGCTTTATTTATAGGGGGTACGATAATTTCTTGGAGTCTTACTGCAATACTTGCATTAATGATAGGTTTAATATATTACATCCCGTTACTGAAAAAACTAGGTACACAAAATAAGTTAACAAAAACAGAATATGCTCTTGGAACGCTCGTTATTCTTGTTGGTGGATCTCTTATTGCATATTATGTTATGCAGTTATTTATATCTGATTCAATTTCGTTTTTGAGACGGTGGTATCTTAATGATGTAGGAATTTCCATTATTAGAAAATATCCATTTCTTGGCGTGGGTGTGAGTCAGTCAATATTGTATGTCTCTGAATATTGGAATAATGCCAAGTTACCTCAATTTACCCAGCCTATTCACAATGTATGGATTCTATTATGTGCCGAATCCGGAATTGTTGGGATGGGGTTACTCCTTATATCGGGATATTTTGCAATTTTACGCAGATGGAAATATTTACCTTTGTACATAAAGGCAATGTGGTTAGCTCTTGTAGTAATTTCACTATCAGATCATTACTTAATAACATTGCAGTCAGGACTTTTGCTTTTGTTCTTGACCGTTGGTCTTTCCTTACGGTACGATGAGCACAGTGAAACTACATCAGATCATTTTTAAAGTTATTCAAGAGTTTACCGGTTATATGTGGTATGCCCTCGTTTTTGTATTCATTCTTCCCTATATGATCATTTTGTTAAGTAGAGGGCTTGACTATCTTATTGGAAGTGCCTTTGGAGTGGAGTTATCTGGAGTTGTATCATTATTTACATTGATTCCAGATACGGTTTTGCAGCTTATTTCTTTTGCAATAATTGCATTTGGAGTTCTTATAATACTCGAATCAACACTTACGTTGGCACGTGAATCGAGTGGTTTTGCGTTTTCAATAGCCCCTCATTATCATGTGAATCCGAAAAAATTGTCGCAAAGCGGTTGGTATTCAAAAATGCGTCATCCTATGGCTTTTGCATACATCCTCATTCTTGTTGGTATCGGGGTATATATTCAGTCCTTGAGCATGGTTTTTTGGTTTGTTCCTCTTTTTGGTGGTTTGTATTTAGAGTATTTATTAATGGTGGAAGAGAAGCAATTAATGAGGTGGTTTGGTACTGAGTATGATTCGTATAAAACTCAAGTTCCTGCATTAATTCCGAAGTTTCGAAAGTAACTTCTATTGGACCAAAGAAGGTTCCGATTCTAAGATAATCACGGTATACTACATGTATGATCGAAATAAAACTATTTACTGATGGAGGGGCTCGTGGGAACCCAGGCCCTGCCGCTGCAGGAATTGTTATTAACACTCCAGGTAGTGAGGATATTACCTTTGGCCAATACTTGGGTGAAATTACCAATAATCAGGCAGAGTATCAGGCATTATTGTTAGGTCTTGATAAAGTTATACAAGAATTTGATGCTCCGGCTGTTAATTTGAGCGTATATATGGACTCAGAGCTTGTTATCAAACAGGTAACTGGAGAGTACCGCATAAAACATCCAAACCTTATCCCTCTTCATGCCAATGTTTTAGATATGATCAAGAATTTTGCTATGATACAATTCGTTCATATACCGCGAGAAAATAACAAAAAAGCAGATGCACAGGTAAACGAAACTCTTGATAATCATGACGCTTAAAGAAATAAAAAACCTATTACGTAAAAACCTCAAACAAACGTGGGGTGTTGCAATAATATTCGGTGTAGTTGCATATGTTGTTGCAATAAATATCCCAACCTTTTATTCTGCAACGTCAAGTTTATATCTTCACAACTCAACGGGCGTTCCCACATCAGAATTTACATATGACGGATATTACACGCAGCTTGCAGCAGAAGGGTATACAGATACAGTTGTTGGTCTGTTTGATACGCCTGAGTTTTCTCAACGTGTTGTAAGGGGTATTTCAGATGGGGAATCATTGAATAACGCTGAACCTAAGGGGTTAAAAGTTGAAAAAGTAGCACCACAAATTATTTCAGTTACATATGTTTCTGACGACGAAAAGATTGCCCAAGGAATGGTATCCTCAGCGGTTAATACATCTATAAATCTTGTAGACAGGTTGAATCAAGATGATGAGGTTCTGTTTTATGTGGAGGTTTTAGAAGAGTCTCCAGTAATTACGCCAATTCATTACTCACCTACACTTATTGCAGTCATTACTTTCGGGTTAGTTATTCTTTTTGCGAGTGGACTATTAGTAGTACATACATACCTAAGCGGGAATGACCAGACCAAATAGAGCTGCCCAAAATAAAACACCTGCTGTTCACATTGTGACAGGAGTCTCTTCGTTTCTTGGTAAAAGAGTTGCGGAAATTTTACTAGAGATGGGAGAACATGTTATTGGTATTGATTTACCAGGTTACTCCGTACCGTTACGAAGAGACAACTTTGAGTATTTTGAGGTTAATCTTGTTGAAGATGCACTTCCATCATCGTTATTTGAAAAAAACATTTCAGCTATTATTGATGCACAACACGCAACTGCCCATGTTGGGCACAATGAGAGAAGTTTACAAAAATTGCTACTAGAATCCTTTGGATTGGATAAACTTCTTGATTTAGCAAATCGCACAAAGGCACGATTTATTTATCTTTCTTCAGTTGACATCTACCATGGATTGGCATCGCATGAGACTCTTCACCATTATTTTGATGGACCTGAACTCACTTCATATTTTTCTTTCCTAGAAGGAAAACGTTACGGGGAAGCATTGTGTCGAGAGTATGTGTCAAAATATGATCTTGATGTACGTATTGCAAGGCTTGGGGAGGTTTATGGTCCAGGCATGGATATTCATACCAGTACAGTATTGGCACGGTCAATTAGATTATCTCTTGAGAAAAAAGATTTAATTTTTGATGAAGAAGGATCCCGGGAATATCATTTGGTTTATGTTGATGATGCGGCGTATGGAATAAACAAACTCTTATACAGTGAAGACGAAAAGGCAACCCAAGGGATTTTTTATTTTGTAAACTCTGAGCGCGTTTCTGCTGTTTCAATTGCATATGTTTTAAAACAGTACATGCCCCAAAAAACAGAGGTGCAGTTCATACCTGAACACAAAGCTTTTGATTTTCCAGACTCAAAGAATGTTGATTCTTCTCGTACAGAAAAGGTTCTCCATTGGCATCCAACAATAGATCTCACGGAAGGGCTCGAAAAAGTTATGAAGTATTTTCAAAAGAAAGGTGTTTCTCCTACAGATCAAATTTCAAATGAACTCAAGGTAGAAGAAATAGTTGAGAATACAACTGGTGGAGATGTTATAGATAAGGATTTGGATACGAAAGGTGATAACGATTCTCCTATGGAGTTAAAGGAAAAGGGATGGTTGGGAAAAAATCACAAACCTAAAGTAGCGTCAAAAACTCGCTTGCCACAGTTATCGATGATAAAAAGTTTTTTGCGTAAGATTCCTTTTATTTCAGGTTTAGAGATTGTTCCAGTGCGAAGAAAGTATGCGTGGCTGACCTTTACATTTGTTGTGTTTTTTCTTGTCACCCCATTATTTCTAACACTCGGGTTTTCTGTACGAGGTGCGCAAAAACTTTCAAGTCAGGACTTTGCTGGATCTGAGACGTTATTTGTTCAAGCACAGTCTGTTTGGAAGTTTTATGAGCCACTTATTACCGTTACAAGTGGAAAGCAGTGGTTTAGTGCAAGTGAGGAAGTGTTTGCCCTGGGAGCAACTGCAGCGCGAATTGGCCGTAACTTGAATCTAGCTTTTTCAAGTCTTGATGGTGTTACAAGCGTTACAATGCAATCTTTGAATAGTAATGGAGGGGTTTTACCACTATCGGCAGAAGATGTGACTAAATCGCTCTCAATATCTCAAATTCATATTGATCAAGCTATTCTTGAATATTCGCTTCTTGAGAAACATGCTCAAGCAGTAAAAACAATTGCTCTTCCTGGGTTTTTGCAATCCTATGTTGACGACCTTAAAGATCTGTTGTGGTTGACGAAACCCCTTGTTGAAAACACAAGTTCGTTCAGTGATGTAGGTAACTATGTGTTGGGAGTAGGAGAGCCAAAACGGTTTGTTGTACTTTTGCAAAATAATAATGAGCTTCGCTCTACTGGTGGGTTTATTGGTAGTTATCTAGTCTACACAATAGATAATGGAAGGATAACGGATTTTAAGGTTGATGATATTTATAATCCTGATGGGTTGCTCAAGGATCATCAGGACCCACCGGTGCCAGATCCAATAGCGACATATATGGGTGTTACGTCTCTTGGGATACGTGATACAAACTGGTGGCCTTCATTTCCAGATAGTATGGAATCATTTGTGACGTTATATGAAAGAGCAACTCAAGAAAAAATTGATGGTGTTTTTGCTCTTAATGTATCTGCTGTTCAGGATATTCTTGGTATTCTTGGGCCAGTTGAGGTTTCAGGTTTTAATGAAACCGTGACAGCCGAAAACCTTACCGAAAAAGCACAGTTTTACGCTGAAGTTGGTTTTGAGCCAGGAGATACGGGGAAGCGAGATTTCATGGGTGCATTAACGGAGTCTTTGTTGTCTAAAATGGCAGCTGACCCAAACCAATCATTTCATGCAATCAGTACGGTGATTGGTAAAGGAATTTTGTCTAAAAATATTATGGCTTTTGCCAAAGATAAAACAGTTCAGTCACTTTTTCACAACATGCAAATCGACGGATCTTTTCTTCCATCAAAAGGAGACTATATAAGAGTTGTTGATAGCAATATGGGAGGAAACAAATCCAATTATTGGGTAAATCGGTCGTCGAAATATAACGTGTCTGTAAATAGGGATGGAGAGCTAAGTGGCAATCTTGAAATTACGTGGGAACATACCGGAGAAAATAACACGTGGCCGAATGGAACGTATAAAAACTATGTTCGCGTCTATCTACCACAAAACGTATCAAATATTGTTATAAATACGCCATTAACTGACCAGCACGTATATTCTGAGTTTTCACATACGGTAGTCGCAGGGTTAATTGAGATACCAGTTGGAGAAACAAAAAGTATTAAAGTAACATACGATTTACCAATTGGTTTAAGTTTTGCAACAAATGATTCTTATGAATTGGTGTGGGAAAATCAGCCTGGGGTTATTGATGAACCGTTTGAATTTACACTTAATTTACCACTTTTCCTTTCGTCCTCAGATGAAATATCAACTCATGGAGTTTTATCATGGCCAAAACACATCAAGGCTCATATAGACGGTGTTGATGTTATTCGATAAAAAGTATAGCCTTTATTTTGAGGTGAGTTTACATGTGATCCAGATTTGTGGTCCAAGATAATCAGGAGTGAATAGCGGTTGTAATAACATATCTAAAGCAACAAGAAAGTTAGTTGAGAATATTTTTTTCAACAAAGGAAGACGAGCATTAAGAATAGATTTTTTTTGTACAACCGAAAACCCCTTCTTATTGAGGAGATCAATAATGTGTTTTGGGTGATAGTTTATAAAAATACCTTCCTCATTATTTACAGTTGAGATACCTATTTGTTGAGGAGTTTCATCTTTATAGAAACTTGGATTACCATGCATAAGCTGAGTCAGACGGTTTTTAAGATGAATTTTATTTGGGATATCAATAATAAATGTTCCTTGAGGTTTGAGAATACGGGTAATTTCTGAGAATAGTAGTTCTGGTTGATCGATATGATGTAAAACTCTGACCATAATAATTACATCAAAGGAGTTGTCTTCAAAAGGTAAAGAGTATGCATCTCCTTGTTTTGTCTCAATTGAAGTGTATCCATGAGAATCTGCACTTTTTTGTGCTTGTTCCAATGCTTGTGTTGAATAGTCATAAATTACAGTACGATCAAAACGAGGAGCATATATATCCATAAGCCGACCGAAGCTTCCTCCAATATCTAAAAGAGATGTCCCTGTGAGGGGTAATAGTGAAGACAACGTTTTATGTTCAACTTCATTTTCATAGTCTCGATTTCTCCAGTACGTACGGTAGTCGTAGTTTGAGTGGTCATAGTCAGCAATGTTATGTTTTGGCATTGGTATTGGTGTTGGAGCAGTCTTGCATGTAATTTTAGCATGATGTGAGTGAATCGTGCGTATGTAGAGTATTGAGAGGAGTTTAGGATAAACTTTGCTTCATAGTATATAATATGAACTGCCCATACGAAAGGCAAAAATTATGACAGATTCAACAGTAACAGTTAAGCCACGAGAAGTTACCGGGAAAAAAGTAGCAGGTCTTAGGCGTGACGGTATATTGCCGGCTAATATTTATGGTCCTTTGGTTGAAGGTAGTTTTCCAGTTCAGGTTGCAGTTGGAGCATTCCGTGAGATGTATAAAGAGTTTGGAGAAACTGAGCTTATTAATCTTTTTATTGAAGGTGAAACTGAGTCTCGTCCTGTATTGATTCATGATGTTCAGGTTGAACCTGTTTCGGGGGATCCTGTTCATATTGATTTTTACCAGGTTGATATGACTAAAAAGGTTGATGTTGAAGTACCTTTTGAGATTATTGGTGAATCACCAGCCGTTGAAAACAGACATGGTGAAATGCTTCAGGTACTTGAATTTATTTCACTCCGAGTTCTTCCTGCCGAGATCCCTAGTGTTGTTGAAGTTGACATTTCTGGACTTAGTGAAGTTGGCGACCAAATTACTGTTGGCGACCTTTCATTCCCTGACAGTGTTGAATTACTTTCAGCAGAATCAGAAGATCTTATTGTAAAAATAAACGAAATTGTTGTAGTGACTGCTGAGGACCTTGAAACACCTGAACCTGAAGGTGAAGAAGGAGAGGAAGGCGAAGAGGGAGAAGAAGGTACTGAAGGCGAATCAACTGAAGAAGGTTCCCAAGATTCTTCAGAGTAAGATTATTTTTCTCGAAAATATTCTAATTTTCAATTGTCTCGAGGAGTTCTCGTGCAGGTTTGTAATTAGGGTCAATTGATAATGCTTGTTCCACATCTTCTAAGGCTTGCCCATTTTGTCCTAAACGGTATTGTGCAATCGATCTCAAATAATATGCATCTCTGTAGTTTGATTCTTGCGTAAGAAGAGTAGTTAATACATCGATGGCTAATGTGAATGCTCTTTCTTCAATGAGTGCTTTTGCAGCGAGCGCTTGCTTTTTGGGGTTGTTAGTTTCTGCAATCATTTCATTTACTTTCGATTGAAGGGAACTTACTTGGGTAGAAGTAAGAGGTTTTTTTTCTTCAATAGTTTCACGAGCTTTTTCGAGAAGTATAAGACTGTCTTGTAGATTGCCTTTTGAGATTTCTTGCAGTGCACGAATGAAATACTGTTCGCCGCTTATTGTTTGAGAGGCTTCCAAATATAGTTGTTGAGCGACTTCATAATCCCCGTTTAAAAATGCAATATCACCCTGTTCGACAATTAGATCAAGGTCAGTTGGAGCGAGTGACCTGGCTTCACTCATAAGGTTAAAGGCATCGACATAGCGCTCTTCTGATGTAGCTGTTCGCGAACGATTAATATATTCATCTACTTGTGCAGAGTGTAACTCTTGCTGGATTGAATAAATTCCCCACGAAGCACCAAAAATGATGGCAATAACTATTCCTGATATGAGAGCGGTTTTAGGATGTATGTTCATGATTGTAATTATAGTCTCTCTGGCCACGGGCTGATACTGATACTTTCATCATTTTTTGTGGGAAGGTGTTGGTAGATTTCTTCAGTGATAAATGGCATGAAAGGATGTAAGAGTTTGAGAGAGTTGGTCCATACCGTCATGAGTGTCCACAGCGCTGCCTGAGCAGACTGGGTATCATCTCCGGCAAGCCTATCTTTTGTTTGTTCAATGTATACGCTCGCAAACTCATTCCACATAAAATCATACAGTGCGTCTAGTCCACGAGAGAATTGAAACTTGTCAGCGTTGTCCGCATCATCAATTTCAAAAATGGAAGAGACCTTTGAGAGCACGGTGTTATATTTTTCAATAATACTTTTATCATCTTCAGTTAGTCCTGATGGAGGTTCTGTAGGTAACTCAATATTTTCAGTGTGACCGAGTATAAATCGTGATACATTCCACATCTTTGTTACAAAGTTTCGGCCACCTACGAGTTTTTCATCACCAAGTGGAATGTCGGATGCTGGTGCAATGCCAAACATTAGTGCAAACCGCAGGGCATCAGCGCCGTACGTTTCAACTATCTCTAGGGGGTTAACTACGTTTCCTTTACTTTTACTCATCTTGGCACCTTTGCCGTCAACCACACGAGAGTGCATATGAATCCATTCAAATGGGACTTCGCCAGTTTTATATACACCAAACATGAGCATACGCATAACCCAAAACGCCAAAATGTCCCACATCGTATCAATTACTGTTGTTGGGTAAAACATTTTATAATCATCACTATCTGGGAACCCAAGCGTGGTTAGTGGCCATTGTCCCGACGAGAACCAGGTGTCAAACGTATCGGTTTCTTGGAGGTAGGGGTTTTGTAGGGACGTGGTTTCCGCGCCCGGGGTAGGTGGTTCAGTGACGTAAGGGGTATTAACAGGTGCAACAAGTGATTGTAACCCGTTTCGAATCTCATCTATTGAGTAGTCTTCTTTTATATCGTTATAAACGCCGGTTACGTTTTTGCCATTTTTATCAACAAACGTAACTTCAATGAGTGGGTTTTCTGTGAGGTTATACCACGCTGGGATTCGTGGTCCCCAAACAATCTGCCTGGAAATATTCCAGTCAGGAGCAGTTTCAAGCCAGCGACGAAGGTCTTTATCAAACCGAGTGGGGAACACCTGTACCTCACCGGCATCAAGTTTTTCAATAACCTTTTCAACAATTGATTCAACTTTAATAAACCACTGGGGAACTAAGAGTGGTTCAATAACATTTTTACAGCGGTAGCAAATAGCTACAGAGTGTTCGTAAACTTCTTCTTTTACGAGTGCGCCAACTTCAGTTAGTTTTTCAATCGTTGCTTTACGGGCTTGGCGTGGGAACATACCTTCCAAAAACTCTGGAACGTTTTGCATGTTGCCGGTTCGAGCAATCACACTGATGCGATCCAAACCATGACGCTCACCAATTTCAAAGTCAGTTACATCATGCCCAGGGGTGATTTTTAATGCACCAGTTCCAAAATCCATTTCAACAGCCTCATCTCCAATGATAGGGATTTTTTTATTGATAATAGGTACGGTTGCTGTTTGTCCGATGAGATCCTTGTATCGGTCATCATGTGGGTTAACGGCAATGGCAACGTCAGCATAAATCGTTTCGGGCCGTGTGGTTGCAATGGTAATAGGACCGTAGTTTATGTGCCAGAGTTTTCCAATACTGTCTTTATGATCAACTTCAAGGTTAGAAAATCCTGTTCCACAATGAGTACAGTAGTTAACAAGTCTCTCGTCACGATATACTAACCCGTCATCGTGCATTTGTTTGAACGTTGCGTTAACCGTTTTTAAGATATCGTCCTGAAGCGTGTATTTTTCGCGAGACCAGTCGAGGCTAAATCCTAATCGTTTAAGTTGTGATGTTGCGATTCCACGATTTTTATGAACAAAATCATGAATCATTTTGTACAGAGTCTCGCGGTCAAAATCTAAACGTGACCGACCTTTTTCTGCTAGTTTTTTTTCGAACACAAATTGTGTTTCGATTCCGGCATGATCGGTTCCGGGTAAAAATAATGTTGGGCGTCCTTCCATGCGAGCTTGTCTGACTAAGATATCTTCAACAACGTATAGGGCATGGCCGGCATGTAGGGGAGCGTTGGCGTTTGGTGGGGGGAGAATAATGGTGAATGGTTTTTTTGTGGAGTTGGTATTGGGTTTAAAAAAGTCGTTATCAACCCACCAGGTGGAAAGACGAGGTTCGTATTCTGTGAATTGTGGGAGTTTGTCTAGCTCCATGGGGGTATTGTAACATTTTGTAGGTATGGTGATGGGAGAGAAAAAGACTTTTTAGTCCTTGTAGATAATCTGTTGTGGACCTAGACCTTCAAGGTCTAGGTGGAAATATTATAAGCATGAAAAAAGGCGACTCCGGTGAGGGAGCCGCCTTTGCGTGTGCTGCCGTATCGGGCAGCGTTATTGTTGAAAAAGAAGCCCCCACAATCCTTGGAAGGGGGATCCTGCAACGATAGAAAGGCGCTTGAGGATGAATGCGCCTTCTTCAGGATCACTTTGCCAGGTGGCATTAATCATCCCCGAACCCATCACCTGGTATGTTTGGCCAGGAATTAGGTCAAACCCGGATTTATTCCCTGAGATTGTTTCATATACCAACCCCTCCGGGTTTTCAGAAGAAAGAAACGTTGCCGAGCCTTCAGCCGCAGCTTCAAATACAGCCGGTACACTGAAGTATGGGACGGGGTTGGCGACGTTGAAGGTGGTGTATTCTTTACAGCCTTCACCTTCAAGGTCTCCTCTGAAAACCACCATGTCCTTATGTGGGTTTGTGAGCCCAACGGTGGGAAAACCAGTGCAGTTCGGCTGGACCACAACTGGCTCAGCGGTTGTAAGGATTTCAAACGGTTGGTTGTCGCCGACTGGAAAAACGCAGCCGGTGAAGACGAGTGCGGCAAAAAGAAGGACGATCCAAATCGGAATACGGTTGTGCATGTGCTTTCTCCTTGTGGTTGAAATTGTGACGGTGCTAAAGCGAACCGTCATTATACTTCATACCAAAAGGAGGTTGAGCAGCACACGGGCCACTCAACCTCCAGTTTCAAACGCTGGAAGGCTATTTCCTGGTTGCCTTCCACTCACAGGTATTGGGGTCCCAGAAGAATCCGTCTGGCCAGTCGCCCCCTGGTAAGGGGCAGTCCTCTGCTGCATTGACGATGACTGACCCAGCGATTACAGTCCCCGAGGGGAGAATGGTTTCGGCTGGAGCAGGTTTTTGTGCCGGCGATGTGATGATCGTCGGAGTAAAATTTGTGCTCGTTTGGGCGAAGGCGTTGTAAATTTGCCGCGCCTTCAGCTCGTTCAATCCAGTGCCACACTCCTGGAGCGCACAACGGAAGCGCTCTGCCAGGTCTCGGGGCTCATACCCCTGCAGGGCGGGAGCAATCACCTCCATGATGGTCTCCGCCGCTTCGACCCGCTCAACTGTGAGCGGGGGGTATTCGAGGTTGTAGGCCTCCAAAACGATCTCCCACGCTTCCTGCGTAGGGGTGGTGACCTGGGTCACCGTGACCGTGGGGCCAGCCTCCTGGGCTGAGACTTCCTGCCCAGGGAAAACAACGACGAAAGCGGTGGTCACGATCAGTGCGGCCAGGATCGACAAAATTCGATTTTTCATAGATGCCCCTCCTTCAAGGGTACTTCAGTTGTGGATGGCGTTGTAGAGCCGTTTTGGGCTTGTTTGCCACCCTTGGTTGTTAAGATGCTACTGTTATTAGTATAGCATACTATGGGTCGTGTTTCCGGTTTATTGATTACACCCATGGGCTGGTTGAGGCTTGGTAGCAGTGAGAATGGGATTTTGTGGGTGGGCTTGTAAATAGCTTCACAAAGCCCAAAACTGCCTTGTAGGGATTTTGTTTGAGATTCCGAAGCAAGTTCGGAATGACAGAGGGGAAGAAGGGTGGAATGCTTGAGATTCTGAAATAAATTCAGAATGACAAGTGTCATCCTGAGAGAACGAAGTGACTGGAGGATCTTAAAGGTGGAGATTCTTCACCTTTCGCTAGCGCTCAGGTTCAGAATGACGGAATAGACGATGGTGTTGGGGTCTTGATTAGGTCATGAATGACGGGAGAGCTACCGGGCCTTTTCGAAGGACTACGGGTGGATCTACCGTCGTATCAATCACTGTTGAAGCGGGGTTTGGTGGTAGGGTACCAGCATTAATTACAAGATCAATTAAGGATTCATCAATCTGCAATAGAACTTCATCAACAGAATAACACGAAGGCTGTCCACTTAAGTTTGCAGATGTTGCTGTGTAGGGAACATCAATTGCGTGTGAAAGTTTGCGCGTAATCTCATTGTCAGGGATACGGATTCCAATGGTGGATTGATTGCAGGTAAGAGAGTTGGGGAGACTGGGGAGTTTAGGAAGAATGAGTGTGACTTGTCCAGGTATCAGTCGAGCCCACAAATCTTCTGTATCTTGAGAGAACTGTGCGTATGTTTTTGCCTGCTCAATATCTTTAACAATAATGCTCAACGGTTTGCCATCTCGCTTCTTAAGATCAAAAACTTTTTGAATAGCATCTTCGTTGGTAGCATCAACGGCAATCCCGTATGAACTGTCAGAAGGAAAAATAACCACACCACCATCTTCAATGGTATGGCGAAAAGAATCGATCCATTTTCGGTTAGTTGGTTTTACTACAAACATAACTATACGGTTTGTTTAGGGGTAGCCCCCGTACAGGGGCTACCCCTAGTTAGTGACTTCTAAACTAGGGTCTGGTTCAAGTTTAATAATGTCTTCTCGATTATTGGTTGGATCCAGCGCCAAGGTATCTTTCAAAAAGTAGGCTGCTGTTGCAATGTATGTTGCATTATCAGTCGCTAGAGAAAGTGGAGGAATGTGAAGAGATACATTAGACGGTGTATTATTTGCAAACATACTTTTAAGTTTTTGGTTGGCAGCAACACCACCGGTAACTAGTAATGATTTTGCATCGTACTTTGAAACCGCATCCAAAGATTTTTTAACTAACACATCAAACGCTGCTTGTTGAAACGAAGCTGCAATATTATTTCTGTTATCTACATAATTGTCATTGTTTTTTGTATAGGTAAGGACTGATGTTTTAAGTCCACTAAATGAAAATGCAAAATCTTTAGAATCAATCATGGGTCTGGGGAATTCTATTGATTCAGGATCGCCATTTTTTGCAATGGATTCAATCTCAGGTCCGCCGGGGTAGGGTAATCCTAAAAGTCTAGCTACTTTATCGAACGCTTCTCCAACAGCATCGTCTCGTGTGGAGCCAATACGTTTAATATCTCCGTGGTCTTTGACCAGCACTAGGTCTGTGTGACCTCCCGATGCAATGAGAGCTATAAATGGAAACGCAGGTTTTGTTTCCGTAGATTCATCAAGAAAACCAGAGTAAATGTGGCCGACTAAATGGTTAACCGGAATGAGAGGTTTGTTCCAGACAAGACTTAATACTTTGGCTGTATCAACGCCAACTAATAACGAACCCATGAGGCCAGGGCCAATGGTAACAGCAAGCGCATCAACAACATCTTTTGTTATACTTGCTTTTATAAAAGCATCTTCCAATACAGGAATCATGTACTCTGCTTGTTTACGAGATGCAACCTCAGGAACAATTCCACCGTATTGAATGTGAATTTTTAGACTACTTGCAACACTCATTCCAAGAATTTTAAACCCATCTTTAACAAGTGCTACGGCTGTTTCATCACAACTGGTTTCTATGCCTAGTATTATCATTACCTCCCATTATAATGGGGGGATGCTTGGTGAGTTTAAAAAGTGGTGGAGTCTGCACCGCAAAAATATTGCACTATTATTGTGGGGCTATTTTATCTTGCAACTCCTATTGTATTTTCCATATTTTTTACCTGTTGAGTTGTTACAATCTTTTAGACTTGACGTTACTTCACCCCTCGCATTCTTGCGTTTCTACGATGGTCCATTTTATGTTGGTGTTGCCCAAACCTTTTACCAGTTTTTCCCTGGAATGAATAACTTTTATAGCCATTATGGAGGAATCATATATTTGACGAATCATTTTCCGTTGTTTCCATTAATTATTCGAGGAATGAGTTTAGTAATGCCTTTTTCTTTGGCCGGACTTATGGCAAACCAAATTGTTTCTATTGCAGGAATTGTTGTTTTGTACAGAGTGTATCTATTTTTTATGAATCCACGGGAAGCACTGGTCGTAAGTTTTGTGCAACTATTAATTCCGCTTCGGTCGTTATTGTGGCATCATGTTGCAAATTCCGAACCCACGGCACTGCTTTTTATAGCGATATCAATTTTATTAATTCTTAAGAAAAAATATTGGTGGGGTTTATTGGTCGCAATGTTGGTACAACTTACGAGACCTTTGATGCTTATAGTGTTTCCTGGTTACTTTTTTGTAGCATTATTAGAAGAAAAAGGACGTATTATAAAAGCGTTTTCAACGCTTGTTTTACCGCTAACGTTTATTGCTGTTGAGTGGTGGTTTTATGTAGCTGTTCCTGACTTTTCGTTTACGGGAAGGCCGGGAGGGTTTTTGTCACTTCTGGCAAATTCTCCCTTCTTAAATTTTTTTGACCAAGCTTTTAGTGCAGATGGCATTTGGTATCTATTTGCTGGAGTATTTGCTGGAGTATTCGTTCTGTACGAAAAAGGAAAGAGCAATCGTGATTATTGGCGGCTTGGGTTGTTGTGGGGACCATTTTTGTTTTTTACCTTATTTATTCGACATCACGACGTGAGTAGATATTTGTGGCCTTCACTTCCCTTTGTTATGTTTATACCGCTTAAAGATTTTTTTCAAAACAGGGCTGTTCAGGTTGCAATCATCATTATGATTCCAGCATTGCTTCTTGCCTCGTGGGGTGTACTTTCCCAAAACCAGATGCCAGTTACGCATTTTATTGAATGGTTACGGGCGTTGGGGGAATATTAGTTAAAATTTTGCTATAATTTTACACAATGGCTAGTTCGCATTTCATATCTTTGGATAATAGTTTTTCTAAATTTACTAACCTATATTCTTTGTCAAAAACCCTAAGATTTGAATTAGTTCCTACTGAAAATACTACTGTGATGCTTGAGAATAATAATGTGTTTAAGAAAGATCAAATTATTCAAGTAAAGTACGAAAAAACCAAACCGTTTATTGATAGATTACATAGAGAGTTCATTAAAGAGGCCTTATCTAATTATGCTGTAAGTGGGTTACAGGAGTATTTTGAAATCCTACGAGCAGGAGGAAAGAAAGCTAATCTCGATAGTGCTAAAAAGCAGTTGCGTAAACATGTTGTGGATCAGTTTAATGCAACCGCATCTTTATGGGTCTCACGTCACAAAGATGTTGGGTTTAAAGGTGAAGGCATAGAGTTGCTGTTTAAAGAGGCGGTATTTAAACTTTTAAAGGAAAAATATGGAACTGACATGAATGCATTAATAGAGGATAATCATGGTAAACAGATTTCAATTTTCGATAGTTGGAAAGGTTTTACTGGGTACTTTGATAAGTTTCAACAGACGAGAAGGAATTTATATAAAGATGATGGTAAGGAGGGTAGAGTTGCCACGCGTATTATTGATCAGAACCTTACACGATTTTGTGACAATATTTTTGTTTACGAAAAGATAAAAGACAAAGTTTCATTTATTGATGTAGAAAAGAGTTTTGGAAAAACGTGTAGTGAGGTGTTTATCCCAGATTATTACAATACATGTTTGCTACAAGATGGTATTGATTCATATAACGAGTTTATTGGAGGCAAACCGCTAGAGAATGGTGAAAAAGTGCAGGGACTAAATGAGTTGATTAATCTGTACCGACAGACAACAGGAGATAAGGTTCCATACTTTAAAAAGCTCGAGAAACAAATATTAGGTGAAAAGGACGAGGTGTTCATTGACGAGATAACCGATGAGGATTTTGTTCCAAGAGTACTTGCCTTTTACCGCACTGTCGATGCGAAGTATAAACTTTTTTTAAAGCTTCTTGATGATTTTGTGACCAATCAAGATGTGTATGAATTGTCGCAGATTTATATATCTAAAAAAGGATTACAGGAAAAGCTCTACAGGTGGTTAACACCAAGTGCTAGGGAAGTGTATGATGAAGAGCTGTTTGAGGTGTTAAAGAAGGCAAAAAAGGTAAACAATAAGGATAAGCAAAAGGTATCTGGATATGTACCTGATTTTGTTGAAGTTTTGTATATAAAGCAAGCACTTGAAAATATTGATGCTAAACTTATTTGGTCAGACAGATATTATTCTGATGGCGAAAATGAAGGAATTATCGATAAAGGGTTTTCGTCTTGGAAACAGTTTCTTGTTATTTTAAATCACGAGTATCGACAACTGCTTTCGTTTGAAGATCACGTAATAATAGATAAAGAACTGGATTTTGATAAAGAGGTTAAACAACTTACCGATACGGTAGAGATTGTTTCTCAGGATAAAAATGCACGAACAGTTACCTATCGTGGGGGATATGATGTTTATAAAGCTAAACTTGCGGAATTAGGTCAATCATTTGAGAAAGATACTTGCACGAAAAAGGTTATTAAAAACTTTGCTGATTCGGTGTTGTCTATGTATCACTTTGCTATGATGTTTGCGGTGTGGGACGATACATATCCTCTTGATGTTTTCTATACTAATAATGAGTTTGGATACCTGTTGTACTACGAGGACGCCTATAAAAATATTGTTCAAGAATACAACAAACTAAGAAACTACCTTACTAAAAAACCGTACAGTACCGAAAAGTGGAAATTGAATTTTGAGAATCCGACACTGGCTGCTGGTTTTGATAAAAACAAGGAGTCGGATAATTCCACTGTAATTTTGAGACAAGGTGACAAGTATTTTCTTGGTGTTATGAAGAAAGGGTTCAATAAAATATTTGATAATTCTCAAATAAGTCAAACTGGAAATAGCCCCGAGGCATACTTCGAGAAGATGGTATACAAATACACGAAGGATGTAGTAACGGGAATTCCAAAATCCTCGACACAAGTAAAAGAGGTTCAAGAGCATTTTAGAAACTCAGACGAGGATTTTTTTCTCGAAGAATGTTCTTCAGTTGGTAATTTTATCGTGCCTCTAAAAATTACCAAGGAAATTTTTGATCTAAATAATAAGGTTTATGCCAAGGAGGACATCTCACAAGCAATGTATAGATGGGCTTTAAATACGGATGAGGAAAAGAACTACGTAAAGTCTTTTCAAAAGAGCTATCTGTCACTCGGTGGAAGTCCAGAGCTGTATTGTAAGTCGGTTACATTATGGATCGGATTTTGTCTGAATTTTTTAAAGTCTTACCCAAGTGCAGCGTACTTCGATTATTCACAATTAAGGCAGGCAAGTGATTATGAATCGGTAGATGAGTGTTATCAAGAATTGAATAATGCAGGGTATACAATATTGTTTCAAAATGTTTCTGAAAAATACGTACGGGTGAAGAATAAAAATGGTGAGTTGTATCTTTTCCAAATAAAAAACAAAGACTGGAATGAAGGTTCAACGGGTAAAAAGAATTTACATACTCTCTATTTTGAATCGTTATTTTCAAAAGAAAATGCTAAGCAAGGATTTCCATTTAAGCTGAGTGGTAATGCGGAATTGTTCTTTCGACCTGGATCAATCGAACAGACGTATGAAAGGCGTAATTTTCCACGTGAAATACCTTTAAAAAGAAGGTATTCAAAGGATGGAATATTTTTCCATATTCCTGTTCAAGTAAATCGAACTAAAGTTGGTTCTCCAAATCAATTCAACAAGGAAGTGAACGATTTCTTAGCAGGAAACCCCAATATTAATATCATAGGCGTGGATCGTGGTGAAAAACACCTTGTGTATTACTCGGTTATCAGTCAAAACGGTGAAAAAATAGACGGAGGTTCTTTTAATGAAATCAACGGTCAGGATTATCACGATAAGTTAGAAAAACGTGCAAAAGAAAGGGAACAACAGCGCAGAGACTGGGAAACTGTTGAAGGTATTAAAGATCTAAAAAAAGGGTACATATCACAGGTTGTAAAAAAATTAGCTGATTTGGCGATTGAACATAATGCCATTATTGTTATGGAAGATTTGAACATGCGGTTTAAACAGATTCGTGGTGGAATCGAGAAGTCAGTCTATCAACAGCTTGAAAAAGCCCTTATCGATAAATTAAGTTTTTTAGTAAACAAGGGTGAAGTCGATCCTCAAAAGGCAGGGCATCTATTAAAAGCCTACCAGCTAACGGCACCTATTGATGCGTTTAAGGATATGGGTAAACAGACAGGAATAATGTTTTACACACAGGCAGCCTACACCTCAAAAATTGATCCTGTTACCGGTTGGCGACCACATTTGTATCTTAAATATTCCAGTGTCGAAAAGGCGAAAGATGATATTTCTAGATTTACTAAGATTGCGTATAAAAACGATAGGTTTGAGTTTACATACAACATTACAGATTTTCGTACACAAAAAGAATGGCCATTAAAAACAGAGTGGACGGTGTGCAGCTGTGTCGAAAGGTTTCGATGGAATAAAAAGTTGGCGAATGGGAAAGGGGATTATGAGCATTATCCTAATGTAACCGATGATTTTAAGAAGTTGTTTGATTCGGTTGGAATAAACTATCTACAAGAGAATATTAAATCGCAAGTTGTAAACCTTGATGAAAATACTAATGTTGAATTTTTCCGTGAGTTTATAAAATTATTTGCTCTTGTGTGCCAGATAAGAAACACAAACAGTGAGGAGGCGGGTAATCTGAACGATTTTATTCTTTCACCCGTAGAACCGTTTTTTGATAGCAGGAGTGCTGAAGATTTTGGGAAAGGGTTGCCATCAAACGGTGACGAAAATGGAGCGTATAACATTGCACGAAAGGGCATGATTATTCTTAATACTCTTTCAACGTTCAAAAATGATCATGGTTCGTGCGAAGGGCTTAGTTGGGGTGATCTTTATATCTCCGACACGCAGTGGGATGACTTTGCTCAATCATTTCATGGATGACATAATACAAATATCAACGATTAATGATTTTTTGTTCTGGCCGTACTCTTTGTACGCACACTCAATCTATGAAAGTTTTACCCCAAAAATATTCCATGATACGTATCAGGTTGTAGGAACAATAAAACACAAAAGTATCGATACGGGAACGTACTCATCATCTAAACGGTACTTGAAAGCACTTTTTGTGTATAGCGAAAAGTATGGGGTTTCGGGGAAAATCGATATCTATGATATCCATACTAAATCTCTTATTGAGCGAAAAACAAAGGTTAAAAAACTATACGAAGGTCAGATTATGCAGCTGTATGCGCAGTATTACTGTATGGTTGAGATGGGGTTTGCGGTTGAAAATTTACGCATACATTCACTAATCGATAACAAACGATACAAAATCCCGTTACCAAAAAAACGAGAAGAATCCCGATTCAGAGAAATTTTAAAAAAAATGCGTGAATACGATCCGTTAAAGGATGGGTTTAAAGTTTCTAAATCAAAATTTGAAAGCTGCATATATTCAACGCTTTGCCCGCAAAAACCTACATAACGATGCTAACGCTACCAGACTTTAAAGAAAAGAAAATAGTATTTATCCATTATGATCGGTCAGATAAGGATAACTCGCTAAAGTTTCGAGCTGATAACATGCGGTTGTATAAAAACGGTAAGTTGACTGAACAGGTTTCGTGTTATTCTGTGATCGCAGTTTACATAGTGGGAACAACGTCTATAACGACAACATTAATCAAAGAAGCAAAGTCGTTTGGAATAACAATATTTTTTCTTACACAGCAATTGAAGGAATATGCATCAATAAATGCGGTGGCGGAAGGGAATTATCATCTTCGTGGGGTGCAATATACCATGGATGAGGGCCGTTCACTTGAAGTAGCTCGACGTATTGTACAAAACAAAGTTGCCAATCAGGTACAATTTTTTAAGAAACAAAAAGCAGATGTTGACTTGAGTAGCCTTGGGAGTGAAATTGGTTCGGCAACCGATCTCAATCAAATTCGAGGTTATGAAGGAATGGTGTCAGCGGAATACTTTAAAAACATGTTTGTAGCTTTAGATTGGAGGAGGCGCGCACCACAAACACGTGAAGATATTCCAAACCTGCTTCTTGATGTTGGGTATTCGATGCTTTTTAATTTTACTGATTCATTGCTTAGGTTATTTGGTTTTGACACATACAAGGGTGTGTACCACAGACTGTTTTTTCAACGCAAATCTTTAACTTGTGACATTATGGAACCAATACGTCCACTAATTGATAAACAGTTGGTCAAGTCCTGGAACCTGCGACAGATAAATAAGAAAGATTTTGGGTACAAAAACGGAAGTTTTTATATTAAAGATTGGGATAGAAGAAAAAAGTATGTAGGGATATTTTTAAACGTGTTAATGGAAAATAAGGAAGAGATTTATAGATACGTTCATGGGTACTATCAACACGTGTTAAATCCTGAGTCATATGATTTTCAAGAGTATAAAATACTATGATTATTGTTTCATACGATTTTAGTGACGATAAAAGACGAGCAAAGTTTGCTAAGTTTTTGGAACGGTTTGGGAGCAGGATTCAGTATTCGGTTTTTAGAATTAAAAACAGTAAGCGGGTATTAGATACTATAGTTGCTGAAGTTGATAATGAGTATAAAAATCAGTTTGAAGGTACCGACAGTGTGGTTATATTTAGGGTATGTGAAGGATGTATGAACAATATAAAACGGTATGGGAGTGCTGCGTATGAAGACGACGATGTTGTGTTTTTGTAGTAGAGATGTAGTAGAATGAGTGTAGATTTGCGGACATTTATAATATGGTGAAAGAGGAAATCACTCTGTAACGGAATAGTAAAACCTTAGTGTTAATGATTTTTGCTATAGCGCATACATTACACATTTTTCTTTTGTGAAAGGGTTTTTCCTGGTATACGCACAACAAGAGTATACATGTGTGAAGAAACATGTAATTACCTGTTTACGCCTCTGTATCAGGGAATAGGGAGTCTATTCCATATAGTAGATTTCTACTTTCGTAGATCATGTGAGGTAAGTACGGTGACTATACTGTCTATTCCATATAGTAGATTTCTACTTTCGTAGATAGCTTGAGAGGCTTGCAACCATGAATAGGTCTATTCCATATAGTAGATTTCTACTTTCGTAGATATGTATATCCATGCCGACACGGTAAAGGTCTATTCCATATAGTAGATTTCTACTTTCGTAGATAACAATCCTTGCCCCATCTCCTGCTTGTCTATTCCATATAGTAGATTTCTACTTTCGTAGATCATGGGACGGTAGGCCTGCAATACTCGTCTATTCCATATAGTAGATTTCTACTTTCGTGGATATACCAGCTTACCCCGAATAGTTGTCAAGTCTATCCCTACAGTTTTGTGGAGTATTATTATGTTCCATGAAACATCACGGTATGCTGATAT
>Ga0210057_1002312_pt1 | contig 27472 bp, 25 predicted proteins | sample CryGeyCG2114_010_2_FD_183968 | JGI IMG/M metagenome (GOLD analysis project Ga0210057, IMG submission 183968) | Groundwater microbial communities from aquifer - Crystal Geyser CG10_big_fil_rev_8/21/14_0.10 (SPAdes) (version 2) | ecosystem: Environmental > Aquatic > Deep subsurface > Groundwater ...
AACGTCCAACTTGAAAACAAAAGTTTTGTACATTTTGCCCAATGCCTTATGAATCAAACTAAAACACAGCGCCTGCTCAAGGATGGCTATATTCCTTTGCCTAAAATTATTTACCCTTCTGATGTACTGGCCGCATCAAGTCCAGCGGCAAAAACATCTCAGACAATTGACCTCAGTGGCCAAAACGCCAATGGTCGTCAGTCATCATCTTTGATGTACTTGGACATTGGACCAAAAACAATTCGCTTATTTAAGGAAATTATTTTGTCGGCAGGTACCGTTTTTTGGAACGGACCCATGGGTGTTTTTGAACAATCCGCGTTTAGTCAGGGCACCCAAGAAATTGCCCGGGCTGTGGCGAAAACCAGTGCCACTACTATTATCGGTGGGGGCGAAACAATTGCTGCCATTAACAAGTTTGGTTTAACAGACCGTTATGATTACGTTTCGGCGGCAGGAGGAGCCGCCCTAGCCTTCTTAGCCGGTAAAATCTTACCTGGCATTAAGCCACTTGTAGTAGAATGAATTAAGCACAATTGAAAGTAGTATCTATCTCCCAAGGAGACAACATGGATTATCGACAAATTACCTCACTTTTGGCCGATCAGGCAGAATATTTACTGGCATTTAATACGCCCAAAGTCAATCGGCATCAACTCCAGCTACCCGGACCCGATTTTATGTTGCGAGTCCATTCGGCCAGCAATCGCTCAGAAAAAGTCAAGGCAAACTTTGAACGACTTTTTAATCACGGTCGGCTAGCCGGCACTGGTTATGTATCAATTTTGCCAGTAGATCAGGGTCTTGAACACACCGCTGGAGCCTCTTTCGCCCCCAACCCGGAGTATTTTGACCCTGCCAACATTGTTGAATTAGCTATCGAGGGTGGAACAAACGCTGTTGCCTCAACCTACGGGGCCTTGGCCATACTCAGTCATAAATATGCCGACAAAATTCCCTTCATTGTCAAAATTAATCACAATGAACTTCTCACCTACCCCAATAAATATGACCAAATCATGTTCACCAGCCCAGACGAAGCGTACAACATGGGGGCCGTGGGCGTGGGTGCAACAATTTATTTTGGTTCTCCTGAATCAAGTCGACAAATTGAAGAAGTGAGCCGAGCTTTTGCCAGAGCTCATGAATTGGGTATGATTTGCATTTTGTGGTGTTATTTGAGGAATTCGGCATTCAATCACAAGGGGGTTGATTATCATTTAGCTTCCGATTTAACCGGACAAGCTAATCACATCGGCGCGACTTTAGGGGCTGATATTGTCAAACAAAAGTTACCAGAAAATAATTTTGGGTTCAGAGAAATTGGTTTTGGTAAGTTTTCGAAAAAAATGTATGACGATCTAAATAGTGACCATCCAATTGATTTAACTCGCTATCAAGTGGTTAACAGTTTTATGGGTCGCGTAGGTTTAATAAACTCAGGAGGGGCCAGCGGCGAGAATGATCTTCAGCAGGCAGTCTTAACTGCAGTCATCAACAAACGAGCCGGAGGCATGGGTTTAATCTCTGGGCGTAAAGCCTTCCAAAAACCTATGAAAGATGGCGTGGAACTTTTAAACGCCATTCAAGATGTTTACCTTTGTCCAGAGGTAACTATTGCTTAAATATTGATTTCTTCCTGCCAAAAAAGTTTTTCAATAAACTTTTAAATTGGTATGACCAAGTGCGAGTAATATGCACGGGTAGTGTTGTCATAGCAACATGAGAAAGGTCATATGAGTATGCATCATACTTTTTCCCAGCACCTAGCCAACACGACTATGGCGGGAGCTATAGCCGCAGCTAGAAAATCGGGCTTCGGTAATAAAAATTCAGCCGATCTGGCAGCTACGGAGGCCATGAGAGCATATCTTGATCAGATGCCGGCCCAAACCACAATTGTGATCGGTGAAGGCGAACGAGATGAAGCCCCCATGCTTTACATTGGAGAAAAAATCGGTCAAGGCCAAACAAAAATTGATGTGGCGGTTGATCCTTTGGAAAACACAAATGCTACCGCCAATTTAAATAATCGGGCCATCAGTGTTTTGGCGGCATCGGAAGCAGGTGGACTGTTTCATGCTCCGGACATGTATATGAACAAACTCATTGTTGGTCCCGAAGCTGCAGAGCATGTTGATCTTGATTATTCGGTGGAAAAAAATATTCAAGGTTTAGCCAAGGGCTTAGAACGGGATATTGAAGATTTGGTTATTGTTGTTTTAGACCGAGACCGTCACGAAGATTTAGTGGCCGAAATCCGCCGGGTGGGAGCTAGAGTTAAACTCATTTCGGACGGTGATTTACTGCCAGGTATTGCCGCTGCTATGAGAGGCACCGGTATTCATGCGGTCATGGGTATCGGTGCTGCTCCAGAGGGAGTGATTACTGCTGCCGCTTTGCGTTGTATTAAAGGCAAGATGCAGGCCAGATTCTGGCCAAAGAATGATGAGGAAAAGCAACGACTCAAAAAAATGGGTGGCAAACTCGACAAAGTCTACACGCATGAGGAATTGGCCTCAGGTCATACCATTATATTTGCCGCCACTGGTGTGACCAATGGCGACGTACTCAGGGGTGTCCGTTTCTTTGGCCACGGGGCCAGAACTCATACTTTACTCATGGATAATCAAACCAACCAAATAAGATTTATTGATACCACTCACGTTTTTGATAAAGAACAAATTAAGTACCGACTCTAGGAAAAGTTTTTGTTTATTTGAAGTCAAATGTTTTAACTTGAAACATACCGGTTGCTTGCAGCTGATCTAAATAATCCTGCCGGATATAACAAACAATTCCCACGGTGGTAGGATGAATACCTATGGGGGTAAGTTTTGTTTGGCTGATCCAAACCAACCGGTATGACTCTGCCAGAGGCGCTGAAGCAAACAATGTTTGGGCAAATAGTGTGTTAAACGATAGAGCCTGAGATATATGGGTGATTTGAGAAACTTGAGCATATAACATAGCTAAAGGAAACAAAATGTCTGGTTTTTTGATCTCAACTAGCCGAGCATTGAGTGAAGCATGATTTTTAATCCCCTTTCGCTCTCCTCCATCGTGCGCGACTGATGGTTCATTTAAACCCAGCAAGTCATATACTTCTCCCCAATAAGTCAAAGCCAATCCTCCAGCCGCAATCACACCCACCACCGGTTTTGGCTGATCGGGTTTAAACCACGAGTTGAGTAATGCTCCTGCTTGCCGCCCAACTTTGGCAATCGCAAATTCACTGCCAAAAGCAGATAAACTCAGTTGATTCTGACCAATTAGATATGGTTGGCTGATGATGATCAGCATAAAAAAACCAGCACAAACTGGCCAACAAGAATACCTGTTGAAAATTTTGCGAAGCCAATTCGGCAAATGATAAACAAGATAAAATACAGTCAGCAAGCCAGCAACTGGCCACAGCGGCTGATACATTCTCCAACCCGCAAAATGATCACCACCATTGAAAATCGGAATCAAAAAAAGTAAACCCAAAAATAACCATAACACCAAGAAACCAAAAACTTCAGCTGGGTGAATACTTGTTTCCTGCGTTTGTCGTTTCACCACATTTTTTAAGATGTTATGTGTTACCCATCCCCAAACCCATATTACCGCCAGCATGATAGGCTGATGCCATAAAAATGACCCCGCATAAAGCAAGCCCTGACCTATTCGATACCAAGCGTCGGGTGATACTTTGGCATAGAAAGTGTTAGGCAGCGGCCATCCAAAGTATTGCAATCGAAATCCAGTTAAACCGGCAACACCGGCAAGCCAAAATAGAAACAGCCAACCTCCCATAATTACCTGATGAAAACTAACTAATTTTTCATGAGATTGAGATGCCGTTGCTCTGGTAGCAAGTAAACCCTTAAGCACCCAACACATTGGCATCAGTAGGCCAACCAACATACCTTCCGGTCTGGTCAATACCAATAAACTCATTATCACTCCACCTTCCAATATTTGCCGCCATTGAAGCCGATTAACATCTATCTTTAAGCACCAATTAAGAGCCAACAGTAACATCAAAGTCCACAGTCCTGTGTCCATCTGAGAAACACCCAACCAGATGACGAAGTATGGACTGGCCAACATCCAGACTAAAATTATTCTTGCAGACCATTCCGGATTGAGCAGTTTTTGGTTCTTTAAGCCAATAAAATATGCCAATTTGGTTGTTAAGACTACCACAGCCAAGAATGTACTCAGACCAATGAGTAAACCAGATACATCTAGGTTGCCAGTTATTTTATAAGCAAACGAAAGCAGCAGCGTATAAAGCAAAGAGGTGAACCCCTCAACTCTCTCTCCACCGGGTTGGTAAACAAATCCTAAACCATGAGACAAGTTTTGTGCATAGACTTTAAAAATATTGGCATCATCAATTCCCACGCCTTGGGAGTCCAAAAACACAAACCAACTAAACCAAATTAACAAACCGGCACCCAAACTAGCGATTAAAAAACTCTTCCAAAAAATCAATGAGGTGTTGTCTTCTTTCACTGTAATAAGTAGTATCCATGCACCATAATTTATTCACAAGCGTTGATCACGACTTATCCTTGAGACTCAGGTCCCAAGCTATTTGGGATAAATTTATGATTTTTTATGGAATACTCAATTACCTTTGGCATGTTTTCCGTCTGCCAAACCTCCGAGGTAGTTACGTTAATCAACAGTTGGTGTTTACTATAAAGATTTTCTGGCAAGTTAGTGATTGAAAACCACCTGATTTCATTTGCCTCGCTACTTATTCTTAATTCTCCGCCCAAAATACTCCCCACATATGTGACAAAATGATCATGACGTCTTTCCCCAGGCAAGTGACTCTCTTCATCTAAGGCCCCAGCGTATGTTCTGGTTGATGCATTCGGGAAAATGAGTCCAACTCGCAGTCCAATTTTTTCCAGTACTTCTCGAATGGCCGCATCAATTGGGTCTTCGCCAGGATTACAACCTCCTCCGGGAAGATTCCAAAGATCATAATCATTTCTGTGAACCAGAAGTACTTGAAGTTCGCTTTTTGAAAAAAAATTTCTTCTTTTATAGCGAAAAAGCATTACAAAAGCCCCTAAGGTTTGTCTTTCAAACTCTGGAGGAGGCAAAACTAACTCCTCGGTATTTTTTCTAGCTACCTCTTCTTCGACTTTTTCTGTCTCTGCTTTTGAAACCATATGTAAACATTATAGAATAAAAAAGTAATTAGTTCTCAAGATGCTTAGTTGCTTTTTAAGTTTAACTTATTTTTCGCACGTCAGATATGTAGATAACTCTAAAATTGACCTCAAAATAACATGAGGACCAGGTACACTTTTCTCAATGCTTCCTCTTTGGATCAAAAACGTGATTATCCCCAGACTGGCCGCTGTCTGTACCTCAACAAGCTGGTCGTCGAGGAAGATGGTGTTTTTTGGATCGATACCAAATCTCTCTATCATCTCTTGATAGGCAGCCTGATCTGGCTTTAAACCTCTCTTCATATCATCTGCCGCTAAGACTCTGTGCTCAAACTGACTCCACATATCACCAATTAAAATATTTAGCGCTTCAAAAACCCTTTGACTATTTGAACCGGTAAAAATATACACGGGAATGTATTGCATTAACTCATTTATGAACTTGGCCAAATCCTCATCAAATGATAAGTAGTCTGCAATGGAAACTGAGGCTATTATTTCAAGAAAATCATTTGCACTTCCTCCTTGTTCTAAAAAGTACGGTTTCCAACCGATTTTTTTGCTCTGTTCAACATAATTATGCAAATATTGTGCAAAGTCATGATCCGAAATATCTTTGGTACCATTGATTTCAAGAACTTTTTTCACTAATCTGCGACGTACTTCACCCCATATTTGAGCTTCCAGTTCTTCATCGGCAGAATATATGGTGTTGTCAAAATCAAGGACTACTGCAGATATTTCTCTATCGTTGAATCTTATTGGCATGGATCGCAATTATATAAATAAAACAATGGTTTATCTATATCAAACTATAATAATATGATGAAAAGTGAAAATAGAGAAAAATCCGTCTCAATTTGCTTGAAGTTCAATTAATAACCGTTTTACTTCCGCTCGCGTCGCAGACACCATGTGCTCTGCCACGGGATTTGTCTCACCTATGTATGCCAGACTATCAACCAACAAACCAGCTACGGCTCTTTCAAGTAAGGCCGCATTAAGCAGAATTCTTTGTCTATCATTTTTCACCTGAGGCAATTGCAATATTTCTTCGAGCCAGAGCTTTCTTTGCAATTCAATTTTTTCCAGAGTAATGCCTTCAACTTCGGCCAAGGTGTAAATTATCCAATGATAAGCATAAACTGCATCGGCAAAAGGCAGTGTCCATTTCCAAAATAGATTTGAAAATATTACAACCTGATCACCCTGAATTATCAAATCTTCTGCGGAAAAATGGCCGTGTTGAAATTCTAAGTCAGTTTGGTCCAAAATCTTACCTAGCACATTTTCGGCTCGTTGGACCAACTCTAAGTCTTGGGGTCTTCTTAAAACACTTTTTGGTTTCACTTGGGCGGCAACTGTTCTCAACTTGTCAAAACGTATTGCCGAACTGATTGGTGGTTTTGGCAACCAAGCTTGGGTGAGAGCTTTAAGTTTATACTCTTCGTAAATTTTGAAAAAATTCTCTATTTCATCTCTTTTCAAAAGTTTTTTGCTCGATAATACCTTTTTACCCGTCACCCACTCCATGATGATAGCTTCATATCCCTTTTCGTCAGACCAAGAAATAGTATCAAATATTTGGGGGGATCGAATAATTTTGCTTTGATTCTGCCGGGCAAATTGTTCAATCATCCATCGCTCAGAGATTAGAGGTCGAGCTCCCTGAATCTTCAAAACGGCTGGCTTACCTTTGTACGTTCCACCATAATGAAACGCACCTATTTTCCCCGTACCAAAATAATCAGATCGCCACAATAAACGCTGAGGAGCAAACGCCCCCTTTGTTATTTTCACCACGTCAGCCAACATGCTGGCTTCATGCTTACCAATATCGGTCACCAACATATCATCAGCTGTATTGACGGCTTGAGAAAATCCATTTTTGGCAAAACTCAAAGGCATTTAGTCAATATAGCACGTTCAAGCAATTCATATTGTAATCGCGGGGACTGGTGGAAAGTGTTGGAACCCAGTTAATTAGGTGCGCTTAATTTTTTTAATCTATCTGAAGCATAATATCTTACATATTTGCCATCTTTTTTTGACTTAATTAATTTATTATCAAAGAGTGTGCTTAAGTCTTTAGCCGCAGTTTGTCTTGACACATTATTTAATGTAGCGTGAGAACCCGTTGTGGTTGAAGCATTACTTTCAGAAAGAAAATAAAAAATTAGTTGTCTCTGCCTGTCATTTAGAACAATCTCATTACTTACTATTTGCTCAACTTGGTGATTTTGACTGGATTGTTTTGTCAAATATTCTCCAAAATCAGCAATTGCTTGGGAAATTTTTCTCATTTGATAATCAAAAAAGTAAGTCAGGTCTTCCCTATCTTGCTCAGTATAAATATAAGCCATTGCATACTGAACCGGAGACTTCTTTATTAAGGTTGAAATCGGGATATATGAAAAAGTCCAATAATCTTTTTTGAGTAGGTACCAATAAAACAGAGCTCTTGCTAACCTACCATTCCCATCTGTAAATGGATGTAAATAACCAACCCAAAAATGTAAAAATATTGCTTTGATTAATGGATGAACAAACTTATTCTGTAACTCATCATTTGCATATAGAATTAGTCTTTCAATTTCTATATCTAAGAATGATTCTTGAGGAGGAATATGTGAAGTATAAGTATCTGAACCAATATCTCCTTCAACTACAATTTCATCTTTATCTCTTCTAAACCTTCCTTGTTCACTTTTGTCTATTGTTTTATCAGTCAGAACTGAATGCAGCTCAAAAAGCATACTTTTTGACAACTTTCTTGTTTTAAAGTCATCCTCTAGAGCTAACATTGCTTGATAATTATTGACAATCATTTGCTCAGATTTATTTTTCGGCTTTATTTTTTCTAAAATCATTTTTTTTGCAGCAACTCTAGTGGTATGTGCTCCTTCTAATTGACTTGAGGCTATGGCTTCCTCAATCACACCCCTGCTTATATATATCTCTCTGTCACCCCTTGGAATTCTTGATTTAGGGAAAAGTCCTCCTCCAACTAGCATGTCTACTTGATGAAGATTTTCATCAACATTTGGCAACCTTATCCATTTAAAATAATTACCTTCAGGATAAGACTTGATTGGAGTCTCAATAGCCGAAGCATCACGAAGAAAACTCACCAACATCCACTGCTCCTCTAAAGTTAAATCCCCAGAAACAGGCTTATGTTTATACTTATCCCAATAAACATATTTAGGTTGGTTAGCTAGAGAAAATATTTTTTTAACAAACTTAGAATCATTTTTTAAAATATTACTTATGTTGTCAGAATTCACTGATTCTAAATCTGGCCGCTCTAAAATATACTTTGGACTGGCTAAACGCATAACATTCCTTTAAAACATGTTAAATACATATCTACACTTAACATGTTAACAACGCGTTAACTATATGTCAATACTTAACATATGAATAATAGATGTTCGAAACAATGTAATGCAACACAAGTCTATAATAAGCTTGTGATTAGTGATCTTAAACCAGACCTACTTTTAATCAGAGAAGCTCTTGAAGCTAGTTGGGATGAACAAACTTCATATTTGGCAGTAAAGAAAAAGGGCAATCCAACTTTAGGACAATGTTACCCTACTGCTCGTGTGGTACAACATTTTTTTCCTGAAACTGAAATCATTAAGGGAGAAATTTGGAATGGAAAAGAAACTGAAATTCATTTTTGGAATGGATTACTTGTTGGAGAAGCTCTTTATCATATTGATTTAACATGGCAACAATTTCCTGCAATTTCCTCTGTTCGTGAATTTAAAATACTTGATCGAAATTTATTAAACGATAGTAAAGGAACCATTGAGCGTTGTGAAATATTACTTCAGAGAGTCATTGATTATATAGGTTCTCAGCTTCATTAATAGGTTTTTCAACCACATTTGCAGGTCCACTAGGAGTCGAACCTAGACGAAGGGTTTTGGAGACCCTCATGCTACCATTACATCATGGACCTTAGTTCTTGCCATATTATAACCCAAGATGATATTTCAAGGTGCTAAACAATTAAAGTTGTTATACTGTTTCAAGAGGCAAATATTAAATGAAAAAAATACAGAAGGGTCATTTACTATTGTTAACTGTTCTTGGCCTGGGTTTACTCATGAGAATACTTGCAATTAGTCACAATCACATCTTTTTTTATTTTGATCAAGCCAGAGACGCAACGGTTAGCAGACAAATTTTGGAACAAAAAGATCTAAAAATCATGGGTCCATCGGTGAGTGGCACTCAGGATAGCGTTTATCACGGCGTCCTTTACTATTATCTAATTGCGCCTGCCTACTACCTTGGTCAGGGCAATCCCTACTATGTTGCCCTACTCCTCATCATATTGGGAACACTTAGTATCGGCGTGACATATCAACTTGGGAAAGAAGTCTTTCATTCCAAAGCCACTGGGTTGATGGCCGCATTTATACAAGCAGTATCGGTGATTGGAATTCACCAAAGCACTTGGTTATCCAATCCGTCATTGTCTGGCCTATTTGTGCCACTGACTTACTACTTTATTTGGCTAGCATTCTTTGGGGATAAAAAACCACTGGCCAAAACCTATGTTTTCCTGGGACTCGCCTGGGCGCTGTCCGTTCAATCGGCTCTGCAGAACATCACCATTGCTGGCAGCATTATTATTGCCCTCATTTATGCTTTCAAACAAAATAAACGCAAATTGAGCGGTAAAAAACTATTTTTAACTTTATTTTCATTTCTCCTGGGAATTTCCACGATGATCTTGACCGAAGTGCTCATGTTCAAACGAGGCATTCTGTCGTTTGATTCTCTCAGACTGACAGATCACTCAGTTAACTTGACTTCAGCCCTTTTAAAAATTATTGCCAGATACTATTTGCTACTAACCAATATTTTTTCTCCCCTCAATCAACTGTCGTGGCTGATCGTGGCCATTGTGCTCGGAGTTATTCTGTTTGCCTTAATAAACAGCGTTAATAAAAAACAACTTATCTGGTCATTCTCATATTTTCTGGCACCTATTTGGCTGCTTCTTTGGCATTACAGAGATCCCAATCACACCTTTATTGGTATTGATATTCCAATTTTTCTGCTGCTGGCTCATGGTCTAATCAGCCTAACCCATAAGCATCGTTTTAATCTGGCAGTCACAATACTATTATTAACTTTGTTTGCGTTTAACAATATTAGGGCCATGTCTACGTGGAGAAATCAAGAGTTTCAATATTTTGGTATCCAAAAAGGGGCATTTTTAGTTAATCAACTAAAGCTTATTGATACTACCTACGAATTATCAGGCAAGGGCCCCTTCTCTTTTTCCAGTCTGACCAGTCCTTATTTAATTAACACAACCTGGAACTACCTTTATAAGTGGTATGGTCAACAAAAATATGGATACACGCCGTATTTTGTCGGAGTTGATCAAGACAATTTTGTGGGACATGATATTTTGCCCCAAAAACCTACTCCAGAAAAACGGCACTTTGCTATTATTGAACCCGACACAACTTTGAGCCAGGAAATTCAAAACAACTTTTTTCAAGAACTGGAAGAATTGACAAGAAGCCAGGCGGTAATGACTAACTACGAATTCGGAACACTCAGTCTCAAGAGTTTTGCGCAAGACCAATAAATTTATTCCCCCATTGCCTGATAGAACTTTGTCTTTGCCATTGTTATACTTGTCTAGATGTTGAAAATGAAACCGGTTATTTTTATTTTACTTACTAGTTTAGTTTTTCGGTTTTGGTTCTCCTCTACTCACGTCGCCTTTGGCCAGGATGTAGCCAGAGATGCTTACCTAACCGAGCAAAGTATTTCGCATGGCAAGTATCTGGCATTTTATGGCCCAAAGGCCAGTGTCGGCAACTTTTACTTGCCGCCGTTTTATTATCAAATTCATATTTTCTTGTCTTCTCTTACCAACAACCATCCCTTAACTATGAAGTGGTTTGTAACCTTGGTTGAGTCACTGACACCAGTTTTAATTTATTTAATCGCTGGCCGCATCACCAATAAAAAAACTGCCGGTTTCATCAGTTTGTTTTACATTTTTTCCTGTTTGCCGACAATTTTTGGAACTTCTGCCTGGAATCCCAATACCATTCCATTTTTAACCAGCCTCATGCTACATAGCCTCATGAGGGGTGTGTTAGACAAAAAATACCTCTATATCTCTATTGCCGTCACAGCCGCTTCAATTGCGTTCCAATTTCATTATCAAGCCTTTGTGTTGTTGCCATTTTTATTGCTCGTTTTTATTTATCAAATGTCTCAAAAAGATTGGCGGGCTATCAAATATTGGATTCTCGGCGGATTTATCTCACTCCTGCTAATTTCTCCCTACCTTTATTTTGAAATATCTCACAACTTCCAAAATACAAAGGCCATCGGTTCATATTTTAGTCAAGAACATTCTCAATACTTTGACCGAGTTTCAAAACCGGCTTATGTGCTTAAGTTCTTTCCAGTTTTCTTTGAAAAAGTCATTTTTGATTTTGAATTGCCTATGCATGCGGTAGGTAATATTGTTTATTTTTCAGGCAGCATTTTGCTCCTTATTTATATTTTGAAGGCTTATCGCCAGCCATCGAAAAACAAGGATCGAGCTTTAAAACTTGCCAATTACTGCTTCCTGCTGGCTTTCTTTATTAGCATTGCTGTTATGTTAAGGGTATATAAAGGTGACAAAATCGAGTATTACATGAGCACTCTATTTCTGTGGCCATTCATTTTACTTACCTTCATGATGGATGCTCTCAGAAAAAATAAAAAAATTACTTGGTTTATCGTGGCCGGACTCATGGTTTATTCCGGCTGGAAACTTAGCTTTAACACACCATTTAACCAACTTCAGGAAACAAAAGATGTCTTTAGCTATCTTGAAGAGTATAGTCCATCCAAATCTGTTCGATTTCTTTTTCATGATGATGATCACATTAACACTATTGCTTATGGTTTAACTCATTTTTCCAGTCTGTCTTCCGACCCTCACAGCCTAACTGTCATTGATATCTGTAATTGGCATCAAAGCTGTGTCTGGGATACTACTTTACAGTCCAAAAATGATCTGGCTTATAGTCAGGTGGCCTACTACAAATATCTCAGTGGTTATCAATTTCTCAACCGATATACCGGGGACAAGCCATTCAAAGTCGTGATTGGGCATGTTCAAAATGATTTGAGCCTGGACACCAGTTCATATTTATATCAAGGGGAATATGGCTCAGATTCATTACTCAAAACTGAATAACGTGCTTGGGAATTTATGACGATTACCACTTCAATTTTTTCCAAAATTAAACCGTTCTGGCCCATCATTGGTTTATTGCTTTTCTCTCTCATTACCAGGCTAATTTATGTGCAAAATTATGATATTCCCTTCACTTTTGATCACGGGAAAGATAGCCTGGCCGTCATCCATATGTTGGAAATAAAAGACATAAAACTGATTGGCCCTTGGACTAGTATCCCAGGCCTATATTTTGGACCGGCCTGGTATTATCTACTTGGCCTGGGTTATCTGGCGACTGGCTACGACCCCATGGGTGGTATCTACACAATGATCCTGCTGACCCTAGTTCAAACATTCTTTCTTTACAAATATATATCCAAGACGGCGGCGGTACTTTCTGTCACCACCCCGTTTTGGTTAACCCTCTCAACCAGCGCATGGAATCCGTTACCCATGACTCTGTTGACAATTATGATCTATTTTCTACTGATTAAAACTAAATCCAAAAAATCTTTGTCTTTCAAAACTGCTTTTTTTCTGGGACTAACAGCTGCTTTTGGCTTTCACTTTTCCTCCGCTTTTGCCATTTTCTATCCTCTAATTATTATTTCATATCTTTTTCTAAATAAAGTTAAACTCAAATTATCATCAATTCTTATTTTTATCATCGGCTTTGTTTTACCCTTTGCACCTCAGGCTATTTTTGAACTAAAACACAATTTTGTTCAGACCAGGGCTGTGATTGAGTACTTTGCTGTTCAGCATCCAGAAGAGCAATTAGCTGGACAACCCTTTCAAATATTCAGCTCATTTATTGATTTTGTCAAATTAAGCTCTTTGCCCTTTTGGTCGTTGACGCAAACTATATGGGCCACTCTGGCTGGCGCAATCATGATTGTCTGGATCACAAAAAAACGTCAGCTTTTTGGCAAATTGAAAAATGACCTATTGCTCGCTTCTCTTTTTTGCGTCTTCCCACTGATTGGTTATCAGTTCTTGCATTTTAATGTCTGGTATCTCTATGCTCTGGCGCCAGTTTTCACCATTTTGGTTGGCAAACTGCTTGACGCGGGTGTGAGCAAGCGCTTTTTATGGGTGATCTTTGGCATCTATCTATTGGCAAGTTGCCAGAATTTATTCGCCTACCTCGTTAAATATCAGCCGGAGCACATGCAAAATCGGGTTTTTTTGCCAGTCAAACTCACGGCCATCCAAACAATCAGAGATCTGGCCGGTGCACAACCTTACACCGTTTATACTTTTGTGCCGCATATTTATGACTATTCCTATCAGTACATTTATTTTTGGCAAGCCAAACAAGGAGTGCCACTGCCGGTTGAGTTTTCATACCAGCCTGGTGAAATTTCCTATGTCCAGCAAAAACCGGAGCTTCTGGCGAATTTTGCCAACCAAATATCTGACCAACCGGCAGAACTTATTTTTTTGATTATCGAAAAGGAAAACAATACTCCGAATGACTGGTGGTACAACCAGTGGCGGGGATCATTACCAAAGTATGAAGAACTTGAAACAAAGGATATTGGCGGTATCAAAATTATTAAAGGTCAACTCTTGAACACTAGTGACTAATTACTAGTCATTTTTCGAGGCACAAACCAAATCATGGACAACAGGATCCAAAATGGGACCAGCTGAAGTAAATATCTAACGTCAGAGGCCGCACCATACCCATACATCAACAGCTGCCCACTCATATATAACCCCAATATGAAAATGTTCACTTCATGCGGACTTTTATCAATTAATTGAGTAAATCTTGTTACCATCAAGCGGATCCAAGCTAAAGTTCCGGTAAAAAACAAAACCGGCAGCCATACTTGCCACCATTGAGGGGAGCTGATAGTCAAGCCGTCCTGCCACCAAGCCTTGTATTGACCAAATATTAAACTGGAAAGTATCAGCCATTTCGGCGCCGTTCTTCCTCCCACCCACCAGGAAAAGCGATACTTTTCAAAGTTAATAAAATCAATGAAACTGTGATCATGAAGGAAAAACATTAAATATGAAAGCAGATATATCCCCAATAGTCCTGGTATGACCAAACCAAAATATTTTAGCTCCTTTTTAAACCATGAATGAATAACCACAATTCCCACGGGCAAAAACATGGACGGAAATGGGTATTTAATGCTGGCAATAAAACCCAGACAGACTCCCAAACATAAATATTTTAAAGATATTTTCTGCCACCCACGAAAAAGCAAGACAAAAAGACTCATAATCGAAATCAACAGAGGCATATCAAGCAATGAGAGGGCGGGCTGAGATCTCACAAGCGCCAGCGAGCTAAAAACTATCAGTGCTAGAGCTTGGACCTTTTGGTTGTCTGTAACAAAACTTGATAAGCGAACAAAAATCAGCAGCACGGCTAAATACATGACCAGGTTCAACATTTTGGCTCTGGAAAAAAGCCGGTATGACAGTCCATATATATATTTTGCTAAAGGAGGATGCTCAAAATTAATGGTCGTCGGATCTTCTCCATTTAAATAGGCATATCCAGCATATACATAAAGGTCACCGTCTGATATTTGTTGCACCGCCGCATCACCCAAGATGTACTGAGACTGACTGTAGAGATTAGTATAGTAATCAATATTGGTTAATTCGAATACTTGCTGACGATTAATATATGCAGTAAGCAACAAAATCATAATGGTAAACACCAGCCAAATCATCTTTTTCTTTTTTGGTAGAGACCCAGCTAACAAAACTGTCTTTTTTTTCATAACACAAGAGTATTGTAATCGGTTAGCGACTTCCATTACAATGAAGATCTCATATGCCCGATCTACTGGATCCAGTTCTAGTCAAAACTTTTGCCAAAGATAAACAATATCTAGAAGATACCAAACTACCGATTATCACCGTCTCAGCCTCTTTCAAAGAAGACATCAAAGGTTTTCATGGCTTACCAGAAGATGAAACGATTCCAGACATTGTTTTTTCCAGAGCTCATTACTCAATGGCGGTTGGGATTGCATCTCAAGCTTGGGGAAAAACCATGGACTATAAAAAAGCCTGGATTGTTGACCCCACCAACTACGTTTCTCACGGCGATTGGAAATCTATTCAATTAACAGAGATTATCGGTAAAACTTTGGCTCGTCATCGCTACCTTAAACTGCTTAAAGATTCCGTCGATAAGTTCGGTCGGAATCGATTACCAATTCTGGATAGTATTACACCTCCCCTGCTCCATTTAACTCAACATATCAAACGGCCTATTCTGTCACTTCATATTGCTACCGGTAACATTTTGGCCGGTCTGGGCAAAACAGTGCTCCAGGTTATCACTGATCCCCACGTCCGTTATGACTACCTCATTCATGCCGAAAAGGCTAATATGTTTTTTTGTGTCTTTGATCAAAAAACCAAACAAGATTTGCTTGAAAAAGCTGCCTTGATAGATAAAAAGGTTGATCCAAAAAGGATTTTCGTCACGGGACCACCAGTTGACCCAAGAGTTGTGGGGATACGAAAAAATAAAAAAGCCTGGCGATCAGGACCACTTAAACTTTGTATTACAACGGGTGGTTTGGGCACAAACAAAGATGAAATATTACAATTGCTCGCCCATCTTCTACCTGAACTCAGACGCCATCGGCCAGACTATCGTCTCATTATTTATACTGCCACCCATCAAGATATCTCTACTGCCGTTGGTAAATTAGCAAAAAGCATGCATGTTAAAATTTCGCCCATTGAAGACCGAAGAGCTAAGCTCAGAATTATTTACCATCCCCAGATAGTTGATGCCAATGAACTTTTAATAACATATGGCTTCCCCTGGGCTGACGGTTTTATTACTAAACCCTCAGGAGACATGGCTTATGATGCCGTCGCAGCTGGTTGTTTTCTGCTTACCCTTCAGGAATGGGGTGAATGGGAATATGTCATCAGAGAAATTTTTGAAACTAAAGGTATATCCCGATCGGCAGTCATCGACCAAATCGCCATCCAGCTGGCAACTTTAACTAATGCCGAGGGCAAAGCCCAATCATGGGTTGAACTGGCCATGCTCAATGCTCACAAAATTGATAAACTATTTTTGGAAGGGTCAAGACAAATTATTGCCACCTATCAGGGTTTAAAGCAAAGGTAAATAATTAGCTGTTAGGCTCCAGGCACTGTTTTAAACTGTGGTATACTATCCACTTCAACAGCCTCATCATTAAAAGGAAGATATGGCAAAAAAGAAAAAAGGACCAAGACAACCAGCTGGACTCAAGTGCGAAGTCTGCGGAGCTTTTGGTTATATTACCGAATTCAACAAAAATAACGAACAACTCAAAAAACAAACTAGCAATACTACAACTTTTCCCCTCAGTAAGTATTGCAGTGTTTGCCGCAAGCACACTCCTCACAAACAATCCAAAAAACTAAAGTAGTCCTTTTAGCCATTTGACAGAGAACTTGAAAAAACTTGGTTTTCTTTACGGTTTTGGTCTTATTGACAAAAAATCATCTTTTTTGTGGTTTCTTGACACACTCGCATAACTTTGGTATTATGGATATGTATTCATTATAATTTTAGTTATCAAGGAGGCAACATGCCAAAACTAGATAAAACAGGTCCACAAGGGCAAGGCCCAATGACTGGACGAAAATTAGGCCCGTGCGGGGGCGGCAGAGGAATGGGATTTAGTAGATGTCGGGGATATGGAAAAGGGTTAGGGAGGTATTTTGGCTGGAATGCTCCTCAAACAAGTGAAGAAAAGCTGGAGGATGCTGAAATTTATAAAAAAGCTTTGATGGAAGAAATGGCAGAAGTTGACAAGGAAATTATTGCCTTGCAAGCGCAGGAATAAACAATATCTGTTATGTCAAGACCAAAAATACCTCGCTGTTTACAATTTAGACCAAATTTTTATTACTTTAAACCTCAAGGAGTGCCTTTAAGAGAGCTTCAAGAGGTGGTTTTATTATCTGATGAACTTGAAGCCTTAAAACTAAATAAGGTTGACGGATTGGAACAAATTGAAGCCGCAAAAAAAATGGCCATATCTCAACCAACTTTTGCCAGAATCTTAGGCAGTGCCAATAAAAAAGTTGCTCAAGCCATTGTGCATGGCATGGCAATTAGAATAGAAGTGGATTAATCGTGTACATAAATAAGTCTCACGTGGTGAGCCACCTCAGGGATTCGGACCCTGGACCTACGGTTTACAAAACCGTCGCTCTAACCAACTGAGCTAAGGTGGCACTTGTGCCAGGTGTAGGATTCGAACCTACGAAGGCGTAAGCCAGCAGATTTACAGTCTGCCCCCGTTGACCACTTGGGTAACCTGGCCACCTGAGCCCAGAGAGGGAATTGGACCCTCGACCTCTTTCTTACCAAGAAAGCGTTCTACCACTGAACTATCTGGGCAGATTCAGGTAATTATATCAGGAAATTTGGCGAGTTAAGCACAATGCAAAAAATTAAACAAAAAAAACACTACCTATCGCTGGTGAGTGACTAGGTTCGGCTACCGAGCGTGAGAGGTAGTAGTTTCCGCAAAAAATTGCAGGTGGGTAGGAAGTTAACACAACCTCGGTTGTATTAAACAATTCCATGAACCCTTGTCAAAAGCGTTAAGGAAATCATCTTAATACCTCTCACGCTCGATTGTCGAGTTTTCGACCTAGTTGTTAATGCTCTGCCACCAATATACCATTTTGAAATTGTTCAACATGTAGCTCAACTTACAAACTCACTATTGGGCCATTTTTTTCAACCAATCCTTCAATTCCGGACCATACTTATCATCTGCCAGCATAAATTTGATATGAGCCTTCATATATCTCAAAGGGTCTCCGGTGGTCATCCATTCACCATCCACCACTTTGACTTTAACCATACCCCGTTCTGCCACATGATGGATGGCATCCACGACCCACAGTTCATCATCTAAGCCAATGGCATCCGATTTAAGGTATTCAAAAATTTTGGGGGTTAACACATATCGACCATAGCTGGCTAAATTAGATGGCGCCTGCTCTTTCTCTGGTTTTTCTATCACTTGCTTAACTTGATCCTGGGTACCTTTGACTAATCTGACAATACCATAACGATTAACCTCTTCATCTGATACTTCTTGAGCGGCAATCACACCATCGCACTTGCCTGTCTCATAAAAATCAATCAATTGTTTAACGGCTCCTGGCTTAGACAGCACCATATCATCTCCATACATCACCACAAAAGCCTCATCGTTTAGCACCAAATCTTTGGCGGTTAATACGGGACGGCCATTACCATAAGGCAAGCGATCATCCTGAGGCATGATGGTAATTTTTGGTAATTTAAAAAGTTGTTCAACTTTGTCCCATCGGTCCAGCTTACCCTGACGAATCATGAGCGTCCGCACGTTAGTAGCGCTACCATAAAAATAGTCTTCAAACTTGGTAACTTCGGCAGGAGATACAACAATAATCACCTCTTCAATACCAGCCTCGGCACATTCTTCAACTAAATATTGAATAATTGGCTTGTCTATAATTGGCAGCATCTCTTTGGGAAAAGTTTTTGTAATTGGTAAAAAGCGAGATCCAAAGCCAGCGGCCGTAATAATAGCTTTTGTAATGCTGGGTCGAGACATAAATTACCTCCTCATTTTGCTATAGACTTATTATACTAGCATGGACCTTTGCAGACAGCACCATGTTGCCTATAATGAAGTGGTGAAAATGCTCAAACGATTTGCGTTAGTGGGTTTGGTGGTAATGGCCGTCAGTTTAGCTTTACTAGTCAACACCAGAAACCATTCTCAAGACATTCGCCCTCAAGCCAGTACTACCCCTGATGATTGTTCTGAAGATCGAGCTGACATTAACTGTGATGGCAGAATTGATTTAATTGACTGTAGTTTATTGTTATCTGAACTTGATTTATAAAATATGAAACAAAGCTTAATCATACTTCTTGCCATCGTTTCACTTTTTGTCGGCAACCTCAACACAAATGTCTATGCCTCAGAAAATTTGATTGACTATAATTTCTCGGCCCAAAGTGGAAATGAGCATCCTTTTCTTTTGTTCAATCAGTCAGAGATTAGTCAAATTACACAAAGAGTGCAAAACAACGCGGTCGTGTCCAAGGCGCTAACTATTGCTGGCCAAAGAAGCAATGGAGATGGCACGGAGGATTGGGATAGAGATTTGGTAGATACCAGCATCAATTACATCGTGACGAATAATTCGGCCAGTCTAGAAAAAGCCATTCATAATTTTACTCAACATACCAGTGGCCCAAACAAAGTTATTTTCCAAACAGCTGATAATCACCAAAACTATGGCTATCAGGGGCCATGTACCAGTTTAACCTTGGCATATGATTTTTTGTATCCCAACCTCAGCCAGGAAGAAAAAACCAATGGTAAACAAACTTTAACAGATATGGCTGAAGGTATTTATCAAACATATAAAGATACTCCATATGAAGCAGGCCATAATTTTAGTTCCGGCGTCATCGGCTGTTTAGGTTTAATCGGAGTAACACTTGATGGAGAGCACCCTCAGGCACAAACATGGAGAGTGTTTGCCAATCAAGCGTTAACCAATTATCTGTACAACACCTCATATAACTCAAGTGGTGATTATATTGATGGTCACTCATATCAATACTATGGCCAAGGTGCCCCGATTTTGTTTGCCGCGGCATACCAAAAAAAGTATGGCCATGACATCATTGGCCAGTCCGGCATCAGCAATATCTGGGACTATGCCACTTACGAATTGATGTCGGAGAATAAATTCCCTCGCTATGGAGATAACTCGGAAATAACCATGATTAATGGGGAAAACTTCTACCTCCTGCAAAAAAAGATGCAAGAAGGCAGTCGACAGGCTCCGGGATGGCTTTGGACTTGGCAACAAATTAGAGGAACAAATCTGGATAAAGATGATTATTCCTTATGGAAGCAATATGATCTACTCGGCATTTTACTTTACTACCCCACATCAATTAGTTCCAAAAACCCGGGTGAAATCAGTGACTTTAAAAGCCTAAAAATTTTCCCCAGTAATTCGGACGGAATGCCAAATAGCGGTGGTATGGCGTATTTCAGAAGCAATTGGCACAACGGAGATAACTTAACGCTCACTTTAATTAATCGTTGGCGGTGGCAAAATCATCAACACTATGACCCAAATCATTTTTTGCTTTCGGCTTTCGGGGAAAAATTAATTGTGAATGAGAATCAGTGGACTTATCAGGATCCCATCAGAGGCAAACTTAGTCAACAAAACACTATCCGCTTTGATGTCAATTCGTCTTCCTCAGATATGCCAAGCGGTAACTTTGTCACCGGCACATCTCCGGCTCTGGGCATGTTTACAAATGTTATCAATCAATCAGACGCCGATTTATTAACCAGTGATAGCAGATACCCTCACAATGACTGGGGTTCTCAACCAGGTATTATGCAGAGTGACCACCAAGCCTATTGGTTAGGTAACTTAAGTAATATTATTCCGCTTCAGACCGCCAACCGAACAGTCATGCTGCTGAAAACTTTTGCCCAATACCCTTACGTCATTATGCTGGATGAGTTCAATAAGGATGGTCAAGCGCATGATTACACTTGGCAAACCCACATCCCCATTGACGCAGTGGGTTACAGTGGACAAGGAACTGCAGAGCAACCCATTAGATTTCAAAAAGGTAACGCTACTTTATCCATGATTTTCTCAACTCCAACTAGTTTTTCTGAACGGTTAATGCCAAAGGAAGAAAAAAGAAATGACCGCGCCCTGCAAATTACTCAGCCCAATACAGTTAACAGCCAAATTTTAAGCCTGCTTCTGCCTACAAAAAATAACGATGCATATTCTGTCGAGAAAATTGTTCAGTCCGATCTGCAAATATTCAAGATTTCCGGTGGACAGACAGAAAATATCGTTTTGTTCAATCCAAACAAAAGAAGTGTTGAATATAGCCAAATTAAAACAAATGCCAAACTACTAGTTTTTGAGATAAACGGAGGAAAATTTGGCAAATACGTTTTATACAGCGGTGATCTACTCACTCTCAATAATGAATCCGTTTTTAGCAGCCCCAATATTTTTAATTGCACAGAAACCGGTCCAAATCGAAGTTGTGTGGGACAGGTAATTAATGCAGAGGCTCTCCCTACACCGACCACTGCTCCAACATGTTCACAAAGAAGAGCCGACATTAATTGTGACGGCCGGGTTGATCTTCTCGACTATAGTATATTATTATCCAGGCTTAGTTTTTAATGACTAAACAACAGCGACCTATCAGCTACCTTGAACTTGGCCAAGTAATCACGTCAAGGTTAGCTCCCAATTTGAGCCACTTGTTTTTAGCGGGAGGTTTAATATTCATCGTGGCAGGACTAACCATCATTTTTATGCTGACAAGGTTGGATACCACATCTCAAGATTTGAGATCTCAAGCCAGTCAGGTCGAACATCAAGCCCGGCTCACCATGCAGATTCCTGCCTCAATTACCGCTGGAGACACTCTGCCCATCACTCTATTTCTCCAAACCACGCCTAATACTCAAATAGACGGTACTCAACTGGCCATCTCAGTTCCCAAGCAATTCTTTATGACACCTACGGTCGAGCTGGTTGAGGAAACTAATCTCAATTTGGCCTACTCAACTATCACAGATAATTCAGACGCCTATCTGGTTAAGGTCATTATTATTAGTCAGAGCGCAAACCAGCCAGTCATGGCTCCCCAATCCATCCCCATATTAAAAATTTCGGCCAAAACAATTAAAAGCGGTCAAACACGGCTTAGCATCGACAATGACCTATCCATGGCAACTCTCTTCCACTCTCAACCAGTTCAAAACATACTCATGGCCGACTTGGATACCAATATTGTGATTGGTGATGCAGTTTCTCCTTCGCCAACTCCTACCGCAGACCCTCAGCTTCCCAGTTTAATGATCAGTTTTAAACTTCAAGGTGCAAGTCGAGCAGATATCGCCACACCAGCACAAATAACTTTGACCAATCAGGCAGATTCACAACAAAATCATCAAGTTCAAACTTCATTTGTCAGCAATAGCGCCGGAGTTTTCTGGCCAACCAAACCTATACCTGTTGACCAATTAAATTTGGATGGCCAAACTCAATATCAAGTGGCAGTTAAAACGAATGCTAGTTTGAGAAAAAATCTTGGTTCTGTCAAACTTACTGCTACACCAAACCAAGTTCCCAGTGGTTGGCAAAATCAGGAGTTAATTGTCGGTGATTTTGTTCAAAATGGAGATAATTTTAATAAAATTGATATTAGTGACATCGGTCTAATGTTCTCAAGGTATAATCAATTGAGTGTTGAGGCTTTGGGTGAATTGCTGTTGTTTGATGTAAATTATGATGGCTACTTTGACATTTCGGACATAGCCATTGTCCTGTCAAATTACACTCAACTGGAAATAGATGGAGATTAAGTAATGAATAAATGGCAAAGTCTTGGGCTACTTTTATTGATCGGAGTAATTGTTTTAAGTTGGGCGTACTTTTCAAAATTTTCCCGATCTGAATTGTCTGATTCGGCTGTTGATCAGATCATCGAGAATACTGCGGGTCAAGTTTCTTTAATCGAGCTTCAGGTTTCTGCCTCCTCACCGACTGTCGGAGAAGAATTAACCATTAATCTTGATCTTGATCAAGTGACTAATCCTTTATCAGCTATTTCCATTAAACTATCACTGCCTCTTAAGTCAGTAGATCAATTTACCTGGGGATCAGAACCATTTACGCTTAGTCAAAGTTTACAAGATGCCGGTTGGCAAATTTTGGTCAATCAAGTAACAGTGACTTCAGATCAACTTGAGGCTGAATTGGCTCTGGGTCAGTTATCAGTTACAGACTCGACTTCTCCAGATTTACTTTTTAGTCAAGCTTTTGCTCAACTGCATTTAACCGCTGCTAAACCCATTGAATCTGGAGAAATCCTTATAGATACCCTGACAAGTAAAATAGTTACGCAAAATGGCGAAACCCTGCCGCTTCAAGTTTCATCAAGTAATTACTCAATCAGAGAAGAATAATAAACCATTAGGTAGCATAACTATGCAGCCTGCCAACAAAAATCAGCTCCTACTCGGCTTAGGTTTGGTCGGCATTGTCGTCGCAGGCATTATGGTTGCCCGCCAGCTAACCTCTCAAACTCAAGACACAAGGGGCAGTGCTTCCGTTGCGGGAGGTTTAGCTCAAGTGGGCATTAGTCCCACTTCTCGGCAAATTGCTCCTGGGGAAACCGCCACCATGACCGTATCTTTTAACTCTGGAGGGGTACCTATCTCTGGAGTTGCCGTGCGAGTTGTCTACAATTATTCCGGTGCTACCCCCGGATTAACTGCCGATAATATTCAACCCATTATCATTAGACAATCCGGCTGGCAGTGTCCAATTCAAAACGTTTCTCCCGCCGGTGGCACAGTCACAATTGATGTGGGTTGCGTTTCAACTAATACTTCTGGTTTTAGCACCACCAGCATGACGGAACTGTTTGCCTTTTCCATTACCGCAGGCAGCACTGTTACCTCTAATCCTATTGTGCTGATGTTTGATCCCACTCAAACAAAAATTACCAAGAAAGCTGATGGTCAAGATACGGCAGCGACTCCCACCAGTACGGCCGCCATTAGTATCATTGCGACTAACTCTGGTGTGACTCCAAGTCCCACGCCTTCATCTAACCCTACCCCCACCCCCACACCCGTTAGTTCAAGCTTTTCCAGTCAGGATCAGGATGGAGATCAGCAGTGCAATGAATCTTGTACCGCCAACCGAGATTGCCAATCGGACTTGGCTTGTTTTGGGGGTAAATGTCGCAGCCCTCAATGCAGTAGCGACACAACTTGTGAGTGTCAAAATAGAAATGTGGCCGATGAGACAGGCGATACTGACCTGCCCACGGCTGGCAGCACTGACTTAACCATGGTATTCTTAAGCATAGGCTTGTTGTTCATAATGGGCGGCTTTGGCCTACTTGGTTATCACTACCTAGAGAACATGCCTATAGATAAATATAAAACATGAAACCAAAATCGTCCGGTCAATCCACCCAAATACTAGTCGTTTCTATCGGATTGTTAATCCTAATTGTCGCTTTACCGCTCTTACTTGCCCAATGCTATCAACCAAACCAACAAACCCACCAGCCTCAAGTGGCCGGAGCTCAAACTCCAAAATTATTACCAATTCAAAGCCAAAATGATCTCAATCTGGACGGTCAAGTTGATATTCTTGACTATACCATCTTAACCAGTCAATATAGTGAGTAGCACAAACTATGGCCAAACAAAAACAAAATTTGCTTCAACTTTTAACCAACCCTAAACACATGGCTGTAGGAGCTGTAATTTTAGCCTGTGGAGTCATTGTCTTAACTATTTTTACAGTTTTCCTGGCCCAACAAACCCTTGAAGAAACCCAGGATATTCGGCCTCAAGCCAGCACCACAGATACCCAAGTGGAAATTACCGCCCAACCCGGAAACAACGCCCATCTCACCATTAATCAGCCGGTTGTCGTAAATCTTTTGGTTAATACGCATGATTTGGAAACAGCCGGTGTGCAACTAGTATTTGATGTGACTCACACTGACGCACAGGGTTTACTTGATTTTAGTGTCCAAGTTGAAGGTAACTTAAGTATTACCACCAACATCCAACCAATTGACCAGGGCTTTAGAATTCAGATGATGGCCTTAGCTCCAGAAGGTTCTCCTTTTACTACTTCAGAAGCAATTCAATTAATCGGCCTGAATTTTAAACCTCTCGAAGTTGGTCAAATTTTTATCACGTTTGACAATGATCAAAGCCACTCAACATTAGCTGGACAAGTCCCTCCGGAAGACAAACTGGCAACCCTGGGCCAATTAGTCTATCAGGTTATCAACCCTATCTCGCCCAGCACCACACCCCAACCAAGCCCAACTCCCTCCCCAACCCTCAAAGGTTGCAATGAAATCTGTGAGTCAAGCCTAGAATGCGCCAATAATCATTATTGTTACCACGTTGATTCAGACTGGCGCTGCCGTTTGGCAGACAATCCAACCAGTTCAACTTGTCAAAGTCTGCCTGATCAAGGATTAAATAGAACCTGCAATCAGTATTGTGCCGACAGCAATGAGTGTAGTAGTGGTTTGACCTGCTGGTACAACAAGTGCCGTTTATTAAGTAATATTGAGAATACCAACTGCACTCCTCTAAACTCCACCCAACAGGTTGCTCAGGACCAGTTGTGCAACGCCGTTTGTAGCACTAATGCAGATTGTGCGGTTAATTTAAGGTGCTTTAATGGTGGTTGTCGTCTGGCAGTGAATCCCTCAAGTCCAAGCTGTAGCCTGCCCCCTATTCAACCCATTGTCCAAACTCCGGTTATAAGTAAAGGAACTGCCGTCACCCCGCCTGCAACTCAAGATGATCAAACCCAACTCAGCCCAACTACACCCCCAGAAGACAATTCTGCTTCAGGATCACTCAGTGAAACTGTTCCCACTATCGCACCAACTGGAGTGGCTTCTTCTGCTCAACCCAATGCTCTAAGCGAATTAATTAACAGTCTGCGCCAATCCGGCCGACTTTTACCGGTTGGCGTCTTAGTCCTGGGGCTCATCCTGCTGCTCGCCTCTTTTCTGGCCAGTATGCTGGGTAAACCTTCTCAACACGGCAAATCTTCACTCACTCAAAAACAGCCAGCGGACTCACCAATTTCTCCTCCATCAACCATCACTATGCCCAAACAACCCACTGCTTCACCACCATCGGACATGGTAGAAAGACTTAAGGAAAAAGGTGTTCAGCCTCCTCAATAAGGAGGAAATTATCTGACGTATTTTGTGATCTGGCATTTCCACCTGGTATTTGTTACAATACGTAGCCTCAGATGCCCAAACTTGTCACATACATCAAGGAAGTTAGTCAAGAAATTAACAAAGTTACTTGGCCAACTCTCGAACAAACTCGAGCCAAGACTATACTTGTGATTGTGGTTAGTTTGACAATCGGCGCCTTTATCGGTCTACTTGACTTCTTATTTAGCCGATTAATGAGCATCATTTTGTAAAAAAGGAAAGTATGGCAGATACAGATCAAAATCAAACTCCAAGTGGCGATATTCCCACACCGCCGGAGATTCAAGAAGTTAGAGTTAAAACTCCTAATTTAGTTATTATTTCTGAAGCTCAAAATGCTAAAGCCCGCTGGTATGTGGTTCATGCCTATTCCGGTCATGAAGGCAAGGTAGCCGAGATGGTGAAACAAAGAGCCGAAACTCTTAATTTAACCAGCAAAATTCTGGAAATTTTAATTCCCACTCAAGAAAAAATTCAAATTAAACGAGGTCAAAGAAAAACTGTCACCGAAAAGATTTTCCCGGGGTACATGCTGGTCCACATGGAACTAACCGATGATGCCTGGTTGGCAGTTCGCACTACTCAAGGAGTAACCGGTTTCGTGGGCATTGGCAGTAAACCCACCGCTCTACCCAAGCATGAAGTTGACGCCATCAAGCAATTTATGACTCAGGCTGCTCCACAATATAAAGCTGACTATGTTGAAGGCGAAGCCGTTCGTATTACAGATGGACCATTTGCCGATTTCTTGGCAACTGTCAAATCCATCGATGAAGACAAAGGTAAAGTTGAAGTTTTGGTCAATATTTTTGGTCGCGAAACTCCAGTTAGTGTTGATTTTTTACAAGTCAAGAAAGTTTAAACATTCATAATATTCGAAGGGGTCTATTTATATGGCAAAAAAAATCATTAACGTTTTAAAGCTTAATCTACCAGCCGGCGCCGCCACTCCGGCCCCTCCCGTCGGTCCTATTCTGGGCCAAGCCGGTATTAACATGATGGATTTTATTAAGCAGTACAACGACAAAACTCAAGATAAGAGAGGCCAAACCATACCTGCAGAGATCACCGTTTATCATGACAGGTCTTTCACTTTCGAATTGAAACTTCCTCCTGCTTCTGCGCTTATTTCGCTGGCTCTAAAACTTAAAAAAGGCAGTGATAAAGCTGGTCGAGAACCTGTCGGCAATTTAACCTTAGATCAAATCAAAGCCATCGCCG